>Ga0222713_10002650_pt1 | contig 18966 bp, 17 predicted proteins | sample C33_649DmetaG_FD_165061 | JGI IMG/M metagenome (GOLD analysis project Ga0222713, IMG submission 165061) | Estuarine water microbial communities from San Francisco Bay, California, United States - C33_649D | ecosystem: Environmental > Aquatic > Marine > Unclassified | place: USA: California...
ACATCCGCGACGACGACTATCGGCTCTCGTTCGCCTACGGGAACTTCGCGACCCTCTCGAACCTCAAGGCACGGGATGTCCAGCGGATCCTCGAGTATCGGCTCTCCCCGCTCTACGTCTCGGTGCACGCCACGCCATGGGAGGCCCGAAAGGTCCTCCTGAACAATCCGCGCGTCCCGAACATCGTCGAGCAGCTCCAGCGCTTGACCGAGGGTGGGATCCAGTTCCATGGGCAGATGGTCGTGGTCCCCGGGATCAACGACGGCGCGGTCCTCGAGCAGTCCCTCACCGACCTCTACGCCTTCGGCGACGCCTGCCTCTCGGTGGCGCTCGTTCCCGTGGGGCTCACACAGTTCTCGCACATCTACACCGGCAAATCGATGGACCGCGACACGGCGCGCGAGATCCTCGCGGTGGCGGAGCGGTGGGCCGCCCGCGCCGAGCAGGAACGCGGTGAGCCCTGGGTCTATGGCTCCGATGAGCTCTATCTGCTCGCCGAGCGCGAGCTGCCGACGGCGGCGCACTATCGGGACTTCGCGCAGATCGAGAACGGGGTCGGGGCGGTGACCTCGCTGCGGGATCGGGTCCGCGATGGCGTCGGACGCCTCTCGCGCCTCGATGGTCGTCGGATCGGGATCGTCACCGGATCGGCGATGGCCCCGCTCATGCCGGAGCTGCTCGACCAGCTCACCGCGGCGACGGGGGCGCACTTCGAGCTCATCCCCACGGAGAACTCCCTCTTCGGGCCGACGGTGACCACCGCCGGCCTCTTGGTCGGGGCGGACATTCGGCGCGCGCTGCAGGATCGCGCCGATCTCGACCTCGCGCTGATCCCGGCCGAGACGATCAATGACGGCGGGCTCTTCCTCGACGATGAGTCGTTCGTCGCCGTGCGGGAATCGCTCCCGATGCCGGTCTATCCTTCCTATGATTTCATCGACGTGCTCGAGCAGGAGGGGGCCGGAGCCCTCGCCGCGACCGGCGTCGGAGGCTCCACCGCATGAGCGGGATCCCAGTCGTCGCACTCGTCGGACGCCCGAATGTCGGGAAGTCCGCGCTCTTCAATCGGATCGTCGGGGACGACTCCGCGATCGTGAGCGAGGAGGCCGGTACGACGCGCGACCGGCACTTCGCCCTCGCCCAATGGAACGGCCGCGACTTCTGGCTCGTCGATACCGGCGGACTCGTGGAGGACTCCGATCTGCCGATGGACGTCGCGATCAAGCGGCAGGTCCGGCAGGCGATCGCCGAGGCCGATCTCATGTTGCTCACCGTCGATGCGCAGGCGGGGTTGCACCCGAGCGATGCGCGCATCGTCGATCTGATCCGGCAGTCGCGGAAGCCCTGGATGCTCGTCGCCAACAAGGTCGACGACCCGCGCAGCTCGGACTTCTTCGAGTTCTTCAATCTGGGGGCGGGGGATCCGATCCCGGTCTCAGCGACCAACGGCAAGAATTCGGGCGATCTCCTCGATGCGCTGGTGGCGCGCCTCCCAACCTCGGAGGCTGACGGTCCCCCCGAGGCGACGCGTGTCGCGGTGATCGGCCGCCCGAACACCGGGAAGTCGTCGTTCATCAATCGGCTCTTGGGCGAGGATCGTCTCGTCGTCTCCGACATCGCGGGCACGACGCGCGATTCGATCGACACACCGTTCGTCTTCCATGGCGAGCCGTACATCTTCGTCGATACCGCCGGCCTGCGCCGGAAGTCGAAGATCGATGATGGGGTGGAGTTCTATTCCGCGCTCCGCACCCGGCGCGCGATCGACCGGGCCGACCTCTGTCTCCTGTTAATCGATGCGACCGAGGGGCTGCACAACCAGGACCTCAAGATCGCGACCCTCGCCTGGGAGGCGGGGCGCGCGATGATCATCGTCGTCAACAAGTGGGATCTAAAGGACAAGGACGACAAGACGGCAGCCAAGTTCCAGAAGGAGTGCGTCGAGAAGGCGCCCTATCTGAAGCATGTGCCCTTCGTCTTCACGTCGGCGCTCACGGGGCAGCGGGTCACGAAGGTGCTCGAGGTGATCCGCACGGTGCGCGAGGAGCGCGCCAAGCGCATCCCGACCTCTGATGTCAACGAGGCGCTCCACGAGCTCCTGGCGCGTCGACAGCCGCCACAGGCCGCGGGGAACGAGGTCAAGCTCAACTACGCCACGCAGGTGGAGACCGCCCCGCCGACGATCGTCGTCTTCGGGAATCACCCGGATCTGGTGCAGGAGCACTACATCCGGTATCTCCACAACGGGTTCCGCGAGAAGTGGGCGTTCACGGGGAACCCCCTGCGGATCATCCTGAAACGGAAGAGCGGACGGAACTGACATGCTCCCCATCGTCGCGCTGGCCATCGGGTACCTCGCCGGATCGATCCCCTTCGCGTATCTCGCGGGACGGCTCCTCAAGGGGATCGATCTCCGTACGGTGGGATCGGGGAACCTCGGGGCGACGAATGTCTATCGGACCCTCGGCGCACCCGCGGCGTTCGTGGTGCTGCTGCTCGACGCGGTGAAGGGGGCGCTCCCGGTGCTGCTGCTCCCGAGTCTGGTGACGAACCTCCGCCCTGGGGTGCAGGCCGTACAGCTGCTGACGCTCGGAATCGGGGTCACGGCGATCCTCGGACATACGAAGCCGATCTTCCTCTTGTGGAAGGGGGGCGGGAAGGGCGTCGCGACGACCGCCGGAGTCTTCGCCGCGCTCGCCCCCACCGCGCTCGCGATCGTCCTCGGGCTCTTCGCCTTCATCCTCTGGCGGACGCGGATCGTCTCCGTGGCGTCGATCGGCGCGGCCCTCGGATTGCCGTGGGCGGTGCTCATGACGTCGGGTCCCCTCTCGCCGCTCCTCCCTGTGTCCATCGCCCTCGCGCTCTTCGTGGTGTGGACCCACCGGACGAACCTCGCGCGCATCCGCGCCGGCACCGAGCCGCGGCTGGGGGCTCCGGGCGGTGCGAGTCCGGAGGCCGTGGTGCGTGCCAGGGAGGGACGCTGATGCGATGCACCGTGATCGGAGCCGGGGCGTGGGGCACCGCGCTGGCCAACCTCCTCGCGGAGAACGAGCACGAGGTCCGGCTCTGGGCCTTCGAGCCCGATGTCGCCGCGGCGATCAATCGGCAGCATGAGAACCCGCGCTTCTTCGCGAATGTACCGCTCCATCCCGCCCTCGTCGGGACGTCGGAGATGGCGGAGGCGCTCGCGGGCAGTGAGATGGTGGTCTTCGTCCCGCCTTCGCACGCGCTCCGTACCGTAGCGGCCCAGGCCGTCGCGCATCTCCCGGCCGGGGTCCCGCTCGTCGTCGCGACCAAGGGGATCGATCGCGAGCGGCTCTGCCCCATGACCGATGTCGTCGCCGCGGAGTGTCCAGGGCATCCGATCGTCGCGCTCTCCGGGCCGAGCTTCGCGCTCGAGGTCGCCTTGCATCTGCCGACCGCGCTCGTCGCGGCCTGCGAGGACCTGACGGTCGCGGCGCGCGTGCAGACGGCGTTCAGCACCTCGGGGTTCCGCGTCTACACGCAGCGCGATGTGATCGGCGTCGAACTCGGCGGCGCGCTCAAGAACGTCATGGCGGTCGCGACCGGGATCGCTGATGGATTGGAGCTGGGCAACAATGCCCGTGCCGCGCTCATCACGCGCGGGCTTGCCGAGATGACCCGCCTCGGGGTGCACCTCGGGGCCGATGCCGCGACCTTCGCGGGTCTGGCGGGTCTCGGCGATCTCGTCCTCACCTGCACGGGCGCGCTCTCGCGGAACCGGGCGGTCGGTCTCGAGATCGGCCGCGGGGCCTCGCTCGGCGACGTGTTGCAGGGGCGTGACACCGTGGCCGAAGGTGTCGCCACGACCGAGAGCGCCAAGGCGCTCGCCGATCGCGAGGGGGTGGAGATGCCGATCGTCTCTGCGGTGCATCGCGTCCTCTTCGAGCGGCAGCCCCCGCGCTGGGCGCTCGTCGAGCTGATGACGCGGGACCTCAAGGCCGAGGGAGCGTAGCGATGGCGACCGACGATCCGATCCGGGAGTTCTACTCCATCGGTGACGTCTGTGAGCTCACCGACCTCAAGCCGCATGTGCTGCGGTATTGGGAGAGCCAATTCCGCTTCCTGAGTCCGGCCAAGAATCGGGCGGGGAACCGCGTCTACACGCGTCGCGAACTCGAGTTCGTGATGCTCGTCAAACATCTGCTCTACACCGAGAAGTACACGATCGAGGGAGCGAAGCAACAGCTCGACCAACGCCGGAAGGACGGTGGCGTGAAGGCGGCGGCGCGTCAGGGGCTCGACGCGCAGACCGTCCTCCTTCTCGAGCAGGACCTCCTCGGGATCCTCCAGGCCCTCGCCTCCCACCCTCCGACGACCGATTGATGCGTATCCTCTGCTCGAACGATGATGGGATCCTGGCCAAGGGCCTTGCCGTCCTGGAACGTGCCGCGGCCCCACTCGGAGAGGTATGGACCGTCGCACCGGACCGTGAACAGAGCGCCACGAGCCATTCGCTCACGTTGCATCATCCGTTGCGCCCCGTGCAGCTCGGGGCGCGTCGCTGGCAGATCGATGGCACCCCGACCGATTGCGTGATGCTCGCGATCGAGGCGTTGATGCCCGAGCGTCCTGACTTCGTGCTCAGCGGGATCAATCATGGGCCGAACATGGGCGAGGATGTCCTCTACTCCGGGACGGTCGCCGCGGCGATGGAGGGGCTCGCGCTCGGCGTGCCGAGCATCGCCGTCTCGTTCGCGGGGCGGGTGTTGCACGGGGCCGACGACCTGCTCGATGAGCAGGTCGAGGTCCTCGCGAGGATCCTCAGGCACCTCACGAGTCTGCCGGACCTCCCGCCGGACACCTTGCTCAATGTGAATCTCCCGCGCTGCGCCCCGTCGGAGGTGAAGGGGGTGCGCCTCACGCGCCTCGGGCAGCGCGTCTTCTCCGATTCGCTGACGAAGATGAAGGATCCCTGGGGTCGCCAGATCTATTGGATCGGTGGGGGGACGGTCGAGTGGAGCGGGAGTGATGACGCGGACTTTCAGGCGGTACGCGACGGCTACGTCTCGATCACGCCACTGCATCTCGACCTAACGCACCGCGCGCGCCTCGACGACACGGAGCGGTGGTGGCGGCCGCTGTAGCGCGGCAGTTCGGCGGGGCACGTCGTCGCCTCATCGAGGAGCTCGAAGCCAAGGGGATCGGCGACATCGCCGTGCTCAAGGCCTTCGATGACGTCCCGCGGCATCACTTCGTGCCCTCCGGTGTCGCTCATCGTGCGTATGAGGACGCCCCGCTCCCGATCGGCCATGGCCAGACGATCAGTCAGCCCTCGGTCCACGCACGGTTCCTCTCGCTGCTGCGGCTCTCCGGTCGCGAGCGGGTGCTCGAGATCGGGACCGGGTCTGGCTTCCAGGCGGCGCTCCTGACGCGGATCGCGTCCGCCGTCTTTTCCATCGAGCGGATCCCCGCGCTCGCCGAGGCGGCACGGGAGTCCCTTCGCGCCTGCGGGATCGATCAGGTGATCCAGCGGGTCGGGGATGGCACCATGGGTTGGCCTGAGATGGCCCCCTTCGACGCGATCCTCGTCGGGGCGGCGTCGCCGGAGATTCCGGTCCCGCTCACCGAGCAGCTGGCGCTTGGGGGACAGCTCTTGGTCCCGGTCGGTGATCGCAGCGGGCAGGCGCTGGTGCGGGTCATCCGCACCCCCGACGGTCTCCGTGAGGAGCGGCTCGATCCCATGCGCTTCGTCCCGCTGATCGGCGCGCACGGATTCGAGGCGTGAACGTTCTGGCCCTCGGTCGTGTATATCGTACGGAACCTCTCAGGAGCATCCGCATGACCGGTCGGATCCGGTGGCGATGGACCGCAGTGTTGGTGGCAGGGGCGCTCCTCGTGGGTCGCACCGAGGCGGTGGCGCAGGGCGGAGGGGGCGAGGGCTTCCTCTTCCGGGAGCCCGGGGTGTCGCTGACGGTCTACGGCGGATTGAACCTGCCAGGGGCTGGGGGCGATCTCTTCGGCTATGCCCGTCGGGAGTTCACCCTGGATCGCGCGGGGTTCCGCGCCCCGGCGGTCGGATTCGATCTCGCCTTCGCGATGGGGCCGCGCACCGAGCTCCTCGTCGGGTTGATGCCGGCCTCGTCGCGCGTCGCCTCCGAGTACCGCGAATGGGTCGATGGCGACGATCGGCCGATCGAACAGACCACCGCCTTCCGGCGGGCACCGCTCACGGCCTCGGTGCGCTATTACCTCGCCGATCGCGGGCGTGCCATCGGGTCCACCGCATGGATCCCGACCAAGGTCGTCCCGTTCGTCGGTGCGGGCTTCGGCACGGTCCGCTATGCGTTCGAACAGGTTGGGGACTTCGTCGACTTCGAGACGCTCGATGTGCTCCCCGACCGTCTCACGAGCAGCGGATGGGCCCCGGTCTTTCAGGCCAGCGGTGGGGTGCAATACAATCTCTCGCGCCGGCTCCTCTTCACGGGGGAACTGCGCTACCTTCGCGGGAGTGCGGATGCGAGTACGCCGGATCGCGATTTCATCGGCTATCGGCTTGACCTCTCTGGGCTGACGACCCTCGTCGGCCTCACCCTGCGGCTCTGATCCGGAGCGTGATCATGCGTCGTCTTTCGACGGTAGTGCTGGTTGGTCTCACGCTGATGGCCACGCCACTGCGTGCGCAACGAGACGTGGGACGCGCGCTCGCCTTCGTCGGGTGCTGGGAGGATGCCGAGGCGGGGGCCGCGGGGATGACCTGTGTGCTGCCGCAGGAGGGGCCGGCCCTCATGCTCATCACCGTGCCACCGACGGGCGCGCGCACGGAGTCGGTGCTCCGCCTCGATGGGACCCGGGTCGAGATCACCACCGAGGGGTGCACCGGGTGGGAGCGCGCGCGGATCTCGCGCGATGACGAACGGATCGTGATGGACTCGGAGATCGCCTGCAGCGGATTGCCGCGTCAGCAGCGCGCGGGTGCCTTCCTCATCACCGAGCAGGGCAACTGGTTGCAGCTGCAGGGGGGGGGCGTGGCCTCGATCGCCACGACCCAGGCTCGGCAGCTGCGTCCGGTGGTCGGTCTCCAGGTGATCCCGACCGACCTGCGTCCCCTCATCGCACCCTTCCTCGCCGAGGCCGAGGCGACGCGTGCGGCGATCGCGGGGCGACGCGTCTCGGCACAGGATCTGATCGAACTCGATGACCTCGGGACGGCCGGGCCGATCATCGACCTCATCGTCGCCGCATCCTATCCGGAGTCGTTCGCGATCGTCGGGGGAGGGCGTGATTTCCAGTCGCGTCGTTCTGAGGTCGGCGTCGCGACGGGCGGTGGTGGCGGAGGGAGTGGGATCCCGCGGTATTCGATGCTCCCGCCGACGACGGCGGATTGGGCGCTCTGGAACTCCTGCATGATGATGTGGGGGATCCGTGATCCGTGGGCGTGCGGTGGGCGTGCCCCGTTCGCCTACTACGGTCTCTTCTCGCCGGTGTACGGCGGATTCGGATACGGCTACTGGGGCTCGCCATTCGGTGGCTTCTGGCCGGGATATGCCGGCGGGCCGGTGGTGGTCCAACCGATCGGGCCCGGGGGTGTGCCGATCGGTCGGACGCCGGAGTCGGGCGGTCGGGTGGTGAAGGGGGGTGGGTATAGCGCTCCCTCGGGTGGCGGCTCGAGCGGTGCGCGCCCGCGCAGTGGCGACTCCGGAGGATCCTCGGTTCGTTCGGGGAGCTCGGGTGGCGGCAGCACATCGTCCGGTTCCTCGGGGGCCTCGAGCGGTGGTTCCTCGTCAGGCAGCTCGTCGTCCGGCGGGGGTCGCACCGCGAAGCCGCGCGACCCCTGAGTCACCGGAGACCCTCGCGTTAAGTTTGGAGCAGGCGGCTCGGCGCTCGGGTGCCAGGGCCGCCTTCTCTTGCCCCCGTAGCTCAGGTGGATAGAGCGACGGTTTCCTAAACCGCAGGTCGGCAGTTCGAATCTGCCCGGGGGCACTCGGCGGCGGGTCGTGTCGCTTCTACGGTCGACCTGCCTCCGCTAGCTTTCCGCCGTTCCCGGTACTCGCCAACGGCACCGGGCTCCGTTCCGTGAACTCTTCAGCCATCACCGCAATGCCCGCATCTGGTACTCCCGCGCAGCCCAACGTCGCGATCGAGCCCGAGACCCTCGGGGAGACCTTCCTGTTGTATCGTCGCCAACTGACCATCGGGGCGGTGGTCATCGCCGCCACGGTCGGCGGGGTCTGGCTCTGGCAGCGGTCGGTCCAGATCAAGGAGGAGAAGGGGTCGGTGGCCTATCAGGCCGGGGAGATGGCCTACGTCTCCGGGAACAAGCCGCTGGCCCTGACCGAGCTCGAGAAGGTCACCACCCGGTATGCCGGGACGGCGGCCGGCGCGCAGGCGGCGATGCTCAGCGCCCAGATCCTTTTCGATGAGGGGAAGCATGCCGAGGGGGTCGCGCTGCTACAGAAGGCGCTCGGGTCGGCGAATGGCGACCTGAAGCCGGGGATCCAGGCCCTGTTGGGCGCGGGCTTCGAGGCGACGGGCAAGTCGGCCGAGGCGGCGGAGGCCTATGGGAAGGCGGCAGAGGGGGCTCGGTTGGAGGGGGAGCGCCAGGGGTACCGGATGGATGCGGCCCGGGCCAAGGTGGCGGCTGGGGATACCCCGGGCGCCACGGAACTGTACCGCACGCTGGCCAGCCAAGAGGATTCGCCGTTCTCCGGCGAGGCCCGGGTCCGTCTCGGGGAGCTGCTCGGTAAGCAGTGAGATGTGAATAAGCGGCACAGCCGAATAGTATCTGATAAACAAGTTGATGTAGATGAGCCTAAGTGTTTCACTCACTTGGGCTTATTTATTGTTCACATGCTACTGTATGGCCGCAGGACTGTGATCTCAGTAGGGAGGGTGCTGTCGAGAGGGTGTCGCGATATCTTCTCCCTGTCCGTGCTTCCTCACTACTACCAATAATATGTATTATGTAAAGCAGTTACTTGGGAGGGTGTGGAAATCCTCGGCTTTACCCCGAAGCTACGCCCAGGTCGACCAAGGTCCCTGAAAAGACAATCCGCCCCTTCCCGGAGATCGATGGGACCTCCCCCTGAGGGGTCCGCCGGTACCGAATCGTCAGGGTCCGGCCTGACCGGGTCCGGAACCGGGTCTCGTCACCGGTCACCCCCCAGGCCCTGAGGACCGCGGCACAGGTCGTCGCTCCGCTGGCGCAGGCCAGCGTCTCCCCCTCGACCCCACGCTCGAAGGTCCGCATCGCCCAGCCGGCCGGGGTTCGTGACACCCAGTTCACATTGGTCCCGTACTCGAAGGTCGGGTCGTGCCGGAGCACGGGCCCGCGGGCCGCCACATCGACCGCGTCCAGATCGTCGACCTCGACCACCAGGTGCGGGACCGTCGGGAACCCGAACCCCATCCGGCGCTCACCGGGGGCCAACGGGATCCCGACCGAGGGCTCCAACCGGTCGAAGGGGTTGAGGTCGACCTCCGGCTGCCCATCGGGTCGGAGCCACCCGCGGAGCTCCCCCGCATCGCTCCCGAAGGTGAACCCCGCCGGATCCACGATCCCAAGATGGGTCGCCAATCGCACCGTGCAGAGGGTGGCGTTCCCGCAGAGATTCGCCTGCGTGCCATCGGCGTTGAAGTAGCGGATCCGGAATGGGTGCACGGGGTCTGGGCGCAGGACCACGACCCCATCGGCCCCGACACCGAACCGCCGATCGCACGCCGCCGCGATGATCGCAAGGTCCATGGCGACCGCCTCGAGCGCGGCATCCGTGCGCGCGTCGACGAAGACGAAGTCGTTCCCGGATCCCGTCAGCTTGGTGAATGGGAGGGGCCGCGGCAGGATCGGGGCGCCCGAACCCGTGCTCACAGTCGCCCCGTCAGCGCCCACCAGCGGAGCCGCCAGACCATCGTGATCGCCTCACGCACGATGTGGCCGCTCATCTTGCTCTCCCCCTCGGTCCGATCCGCGAAGACGATCGGGATCTCCACCGGGCGGAATCCCTTCTGGATCGCGCGGAACGACATCTCGATCTGGAAACCATACCCATTGGACCGCACCGCATCGAGGTCGATCGCCGCGAGGACCCGCCGGTGAAAGCACTTGAACCCCCCGGTGGCATCCCAGAGCTTCATGCCGGTCACGAGTCGCGCATAGATGTTCGCCCCATAACTCAGGAGCAGGCGCGACATCGGCCAGTTCACCACCGTGACCTTCCCGTCCAGATAGCGCGACCCCAGCACGAAGTCCGCCCGCTCCGCCGCCCGGAGGAATTCGGGGAGATGCGCCGGATCATGGCTGAAGTCGGCATCCATCTCGAAGATCAGCTCGTAGTCGCGCGCTAAGGCCCAGCGGAACCCATCCCGATAGGCGGTCCCGAGCCCGAGCTTCCCTGCCCTGCGCAGGAGATGCACACGCGGCTCACGCGTGGCGATCTCCGCGATCAGGTCCCCGGTGCCGTCGGGCGAGTTGTCGTCGACGAAGAGCATCTCGATGCGCGGGTCCTGCGCGAGGACGCGCTGGACCAACGTCGGGACGTTCGCCCGTTCGTTGTACGTCGGGGTGATGACGAGGGCGCGGTCAGTCACGGGCCGCCGCTCGCGAGCGCCCGAGGCATCCGAGGCCGAACCAGAGGGCCGCCAGCAGGAGGGCGATGAGGGTCACGCGTGCCCCGAGGTGATAGGGAGCAGAGTCGAAGGTCACTTCAACTGAACGCGCACCAGCGGGAAGCGCAATCGCCATCAATGAAAGGTTGGCCCGCTCCACCGACGCCGCCTGGCCATCCACCGTCGCAGACCAGCCAGGGAAGTAGTTCTCGGAGACCACGAGTGCCGAGCCCGCTGGTGCCGGAGCATCCAAGGTGAGTCGCGCGAATCCAGACGCAAAGGAGTCGACCACCGCGCGAATCGGCAGCGGCTCCGGGATCGCGGTCAGCGGCTGCGCGGCCGTCGTCGATGCGGGATCGATCAGCGCCACGCTCCGATACGGGAAGTTCGGAGCGCGCACCGCCTCGGCCACCTCCGCATCGGGATACTTCGCGACCGTGGGCACCACCCAGGCATACGCCTGGTCGCCCGGAAGCTGGTGCAGGTAGACCATGCTCCCCGCTGCCGACTGCACCGGTCCCACGACACGCGTGGCCCCGGTGATCGGAAGCGAATCGAGCGTGGTATAGAAGTACTTCACGTTGAGGAGGCCCCAGAACGAAGGGTTCGCGATCTGGTCCCATCCGCGCGACTTCCCGCCGAGCTGCTGATAGCGCCCGAGCTCGTTGCCATGATAGCCGAGGGCGACACGGACCCCATGCTGCATGAGGCCATCCCCCTCGAGGTTCGGATCGTGATACGCGCCGGGCACGCCGATGGCCGCCCCCGCCGTGATCACGCGCACCGGCTCCCGCTCCCGCTGGATATGACGGATCGCCTCGTCGGTCGCATAGGTCTGCGCCGCGGGTGGTGAGAAGGTCCAATAGAGGCGCTCAATACTCCAGAGATCAGCGACCGTGACGACCACCAGGAGGGCCCCCGCAAGACCAGCGGTGAGCTGCCGGCGATGCACGAGGACGGCCAGCACGCAGGTCGCCACGAGGAAGGCGAACGACCGCCAGGCGCCCGATGTGACCGCGGCCGCATTGGCGCGGATGTTCTCCTCGAGCTGCGGGATCTGCGAGACCGAGAGTGCGATCGACTCGAAGAATCCGGCATAGGCGAGGACGACCCCGGTGAGGCCGAGCCCCGCCGCCCAGACGGCCACCGTCGGACGAACCTCACCACGAAGGAGTCGTTCCGTGCCGAAGGCGGCGAGCACGCTCACCGCGAAGGTCGTGACGAAGAAGATCGTGCTCGGCGCGCGGAAGAACTTCGAGCCCGGGACGATCGCGTACACCAGATGATAGAACGGGGTGTTCCCGCCCAAGGCCCAGAGGAGCGAGATGATCCCCGTGCCGACCCAGAACCAGGTGAGGGCGCGACGCTCCGGAAGCTTCCGAGCCGCCAGACCGAGCCCCATGAGGAAGAGGACCCCCGCCCCGATGTACTCGGAGTGCAGATGGATCCCGTTGCGTCCCCAATAGCGATCGAGGATCCCGCTGAACTGCGGGAGGTAGGTGTTGATCAGCTCCTCGATCGGCATCGAGAAGCTCGTCGCGTACGCGTAGTCACGTCCACCGGTGCGCGGCGACCACTCCACATACTCCTGCACGGGGACGTACTGGATCGCCCCGATCGCCCCACCGAGGACGACCGCGCCGAGCGCGATGGCGAGGCGACGGATTCCCACGCTACGTGGCGGTGCGCCCGTCCGACCATCTCCGACGAAGGCGAGCAGCAAAGCCCAGGCGCCGGCGGTGAGGAGGAGATACTGGAGGAGTTGCGGGTGCGGGGAGAGGACGCCGAGCCCCACGACGATGGCGAGGAGCCCCCACGCCCATCGCTTCGCGTCCCGGATCCCGTACGTCAGCACGATCAGCGTGACGGGGAGCAGCGCCGAGACGAAGAGCTTGCCATCGTGTCCGGGCGAGACGAGCGAGGCCACCTGCCCACCCATCATGTACGCGATCCCGCCCAGCAACGCCGCATGGAACCCCACGCCGATCACGCGGAGGAATCCATACCCCGCAAAGCCTGCGAGCATGAGATGGAGGATCATCCCCCAGGTCATCGCCACATCGGTGGGCAGGACGAGCCGGAGGAGGAAGGTCGGATAGAAGATGTCGCCGTGCATCGCCGCGACGTATGGCATCCCACCGAAGAGATACGGATTCCAGAGTGGGAATCCCTCGCCGGCGCGCAGCGAGGCCGCGGCGAACTCACGGAAGGGGTAACCGGCGATGTATTGATCGCTCACCGGCGAGACGAGGAATCCCCCCGCCAGCGCCGGATACGCGAGGGTCAACGCGGCCAGCACGCAGGCGAGCAATGCCCACGCGGTGGCATAGGGCGGAGCGGACGGGGTCTCGAGCGAGGGGCGAACCGAGGAAGTCATGCCGAGTGGCGAGAGGGATCAGAGGAACGACGACGTGGCGAGACCGCGAGCAGGGCCGCCCCGGGGAGGATCTCGAGCACGGTGAGCCAGAGCCGCGAGGCGACCACCAACCACGTGGCCTCGGACGGGGTGGCGATCCCCGCTCGGGTGAGGAGGAGCGCCATCACCCCTTCCCGCACCCCGATCCCTCCCGGCGCGATCAACGCGAGGAATCCCGCGAGGTACGACAGGGTGAAAACTGCGACCGAATCGGCGGCATCTCCAGTCGCATGCCGGAGCAGGCCGATCCCCAGCGCATGGAAGGCGAGGCCGAAGAGGAGCCAGGCGACCCCGGACCCGAGCGCCGCCACCCAGATGGCGCGGGACGGCAGCCGGGGGAGGGTGAAGGGTCGACCGAGGACGCGCGACGCACCGGTCGCGGCCATCGGGAGGAGTCGAGGCGCGATCAGGAGGAGCACCACCGCCAGGGTGAGGATCGGCGTGAGCGGGGTCCCGGGAGGTACGAGCGAGACGAAGAGATCACTGCCGGTGAGCCCCACCACGGCGAACCCGATGATCAGATGCACCAACGAGACCACCAGAGCGCTCCCGACCGCCGCCACCGACGAGATGCCGGCCTCCTGCGCCATCACCCCCATCGCTCCGATCTGCCAGACCTTGCCGGGGAGATAGCGCCCGAGGTTCGAGATGAACCAGATGCGAGCGGCCTCACCGAAGCGGAGCCGCTCCCCCCAGGCACCCACCGTGAGCCGCCAGGTCTGGATCAGGACGAGATAACTCATTCCCACCAGCGCCGAGGAGAGCGCCACGAGCGACCAGCGCGTCGAGAGCTCGGCCCGGAGTGCTTGCACCGCGTCCCATTGCCCGATCAGGGAGCGCCCACCGAACCAGCCCACGGCGAGGAGGAAGACCCCCGTGAGGAAGGTCCGAAGGGAACGAGGAGCCGGCTCGGAAGCATGAGGGGCGATCCCATCGCGTGGCTCCGTCATAGCGCACCCACCTCACGGTAGAGCGCCACGTATCGCTCGGCCACCGCCTGCGGGGCGAACCGTCCGCGCATCACTCGCACGGCGGCATCGCGGCGTGAGGGATCCGGTGCCGCCGCGAGCACGGCGTCGATGGCGCTAGCGAGTTGGGCGATGTCGCCAGGCTCGACCAAGACCCCACCATAGGAGGGATCGATCACGTCGGGGAGGCCACCGGATCGATAGCCGATGACCGGTGCGCCACAGAGCTGGGCCTCGACCGCGACCAACCCCAACCCCTCCTCGCGGGAGGGGATCACGACCGCGGCCGCCCCGCGGAAGGCCGTGGCGAGCCGCTCCGGCGTCCCGCGACCGAGCCACCGGATGCGAGCGGCGATCCCAAGTCGCGCGGCGCGTGCCTCGAGCGCCGCCCGGTCCTCCCCTTCCCCGATCACCTGCAGCATCGCCGATCCCTTGAGACGGGCCATGGCGTCGAGGAGGTCGGCGAGCCCCTTCTGCGCGTTCAAGCGACCGGCGAAGACCAGCGGGCGATCCGCCCCGACCGCCGGGTCGGCGGGCTGGAAACGCTCCGTGTCCACCGCCATCGGCGCGACGCGAATCGCGTGCCGCGTCCCAAGGGCGGTCGCTTGGCGCGCGAGCCAACCTGAGACCGCGGTGACCGCCGCCGCGCGACCGAGCACGCGGCGAGCGATGGGATGCACGACCGGCCGCGAGACGGCGAGTCGCACATCCGAGCCATGCATGGTGATCACCACCGGTGTCGCCCCAGCACCCATCGCGGCCAACATCCCGCTCGGGAACCACCAATGCGCATGGACGACCGTCGGTCGGAACGTACGGATCTCACGTCGGAGCGCCCGAGTCCCCGCGAGCAGCATCGCCCCAAACGCGACCTTCCCTCGCCAGCTGCCGAGCACCTGCTCCGCCATCGTCCCCGTATACGCCAGCGTCTCCATCGTCTCGGTCGCATAGCGGTACCGATGGATCGGGACGCCCTCGAGCACCTCTCGCTCGGCGAGACCCTCGGCATGGGGCGCGAGCACGCGTACCTCAGCCCCGAGGGCCTGCACCCCGCGCACGAGCCGATGCACGAACGAGCCCGGCGCGTCCCCGACGAATCGCGGGTAGGCGTGGGTGACAAACAGGATGCGTGGGACGGTCACGCCGCTCCGCGACGATCGCGCGTCTCGTCGAGCCGCCGCCGGAGCTCGCGCTGTTCCGCGCGGAGCGACGCCACCTGCTCGCCGAGGAGGCCCGCGGCGAAGAAGATCGATCCGAGGATCAGCGAGGTCTGGATGATGGTCCACACCCACCGCACGCCGATGCCAGACACGAGGAGGATGCCGAGTGCCACCAGTCCGGCGAGCACCCCGAGTGCGAAGAGGCCGACGCCGAGCATCCCGAAGGCGAGCAAGGGCTTCTGACCGAACCGAAGCTCGAACCAGACGGCGAGCATGTCGAGCACACCGACGGGAATCCGCGACAGGCCGAACTTGGACCGCCCCGCGGTCCGTGGGTAGAGCGCGACCGGGATCTCCTGCACACTGTATCCCTGCGCATGCGCGAGCACGATCATGTAGCGATGCCAATCGGGTCGCACCGGTTGGTCCGCCATGATCACCCGCCGATACGCCTTGACGTTGTTCAGGTCACGGACGGGGATGTCGAAGAGGGCCCGGGAGAGCCTGTTGTAGATCCCCGAGACGAAGGCCTTGTCGTACGTCCCCTGCTTGTACCCCGTCACCATGTCCGCCTCATCGGCGAGGATCGGCGCGCAGAGCCGGGGGATATCCTCCGGGAGGAACTGCAGGTCCGCCGGATAGAAGACGAGGATGTCACCCTGCGCGGCCAGGTAGCCGGACCGGAGCGCATCGGCGATCCCGCGCTGGGTCCGGTGCGTGACCACGCGCACGAAGGGATGCCGTCGCACCGCCTCCGCGAGCACGGCCGATGTCCCATCGCGCGACCCGTCGTCGATGACGACCACCTCATAGGCGACCGACTGGGCAGCGATCATCGCCGCACAGAGCTCAAGGAACCGTGCAAGATTCTCCGCCTCGTCCTTCGCGGGGACGAGGACCGAGACGCGCACGGGGCGCACGAGCGATGGGGCCGAAGAAGCCATGGGGATGATCGTCATGGGAGATGTCTCGAAGGGTCAGAGCCGTTTGCGGATTCGCGCGGAGAGGACCCCCAGCTGGTCCCGATACTTCGCCACGGTGCGGCGGGCGATCTGCACGCCGTCCCGTTCGAGGCGCTCGACGATGGCCTGGTCCGTGAGCGGGGCGTACGGGTCCTCGTCGGCGATCATTCGCTCGATCGCCACCCGGATGCCACGCGCGGAGACATCATCGCCGTCGCTGCTGCGCAGGCCGGAGGAGAAGAAGAACTTGAGCGGGAGTACCCCCCGCGGGGTCTGAACGAACTTCTCATTGGTCACCCGAGAGACCGTCGACTCATGCATCCCGATCGCATCAGCGACCTCGCGCAAGGTGAGCGGGCGGAGCCCCTGGATCCCCTTCTCGAAGAACTCCCGCTGTCGCTCGACGATGAAGTGCATGACCTTCAGCATCGTCTGCCGCCGCTGCTCGATCGCCTGGATGAGCCACTGGGCCGCACTCAGGCGTGAGGTGATGAACTCCTTGCTCTCGGCGTCGAACTTCCGCTTGTCCCGCACGACCTCCTCGTAGGCGCGGCTCAGCTTGAGCCGCGGGAGGTTCCCATCGTTCACGAAGACGAGATACTCGGCGTCGATCTTCTCGACGATCAGGTCGGGGATCACATAGTCCGCCGAGCGATCGGCGTAAGCGAGCCCCGGTTTCGGGGTCAGACGCGCGACCGCGTCGGCGGCGGCCTGTACCTCACCGGGTGCGACGCCGATCCGTCGGCCGATCTCCACCCAGCGGTGCGCCAGGAGATCGTCGAAGAACTCGCGGATCAGACGCTCCGCCACGGTATCGAGGAGGCCCGCCTCGGGGAGCTGGAGCGTCAGGCACTCCTGCAACGAGCGCGCCCCGATGCCCGGCGGCTCCAAGGACTGGACGACGCGGAGCATCCGCTCCACCTCGGGCATCGTGAATCGCGGGGCCTCACGATCGTCCTCGGATGCCTCTTCAGCGCGCGCGATGACCGTATTGATCCCGGAGAGGATCTGGTCCAAGGTCGCCGTGAGATACCCCTCATCATTGATATTCCCGATGAATTCGTCCGCGAGGAGCTGGTCCCGAGGGCTAAGATCGAGCAGGCGCACCTGATCCCGCAGATGATCGGCGAGGTCACGGGCCTCGACCGAGACCGGCTCGACATACTCGCGCACCTCCGTCGGTGCGCGGACGCCATCCTGGTCGATCCCGTCGAGCAACAGATCCTCCCACGGCGCCTCATCGTCGATCGTCTCGTCGGTGGGCGCCTCCGTCGAGGTCTCCTCCGCGACGACGTCGAGCGCCTCGCTCTGCTCCTCCGATTCGGTGTCGCCATTCTCGCCCTCCTCGATCAATTCAAGGAAGGGATTCTCCAGCAACTCCTGCTTGAGGTGCTGCTGCAGGTCGATCAACGGCATGTAGAGCATGTCCATCGCCTGATAGAGGCGTGGATTCGCTCGCAGCTCCTGTCCGAGCCGCGCCGACTGGTGCAGCCCGCTCTTCACGCCGGCGGCTCGTCGGGTGGTGGTGGGGTGGCCTCGGCGGTCGGGACGGTGCCGGGGTGCTCCGCGCGGAATCGCTCGCGGAGCCGCGCGGTGAGCGTGGGGCCGAAATAGACCTGGGAGACGGTGTCATCGAAGACCAGCTCCTCGACCGTCCCGGAGACCTTCACCGCCCCATCGAACATGATATAGGCGCGGTCCACGATGTCGAGGGTCTGCTCGACGTTGTGGTCCGAGATGAGCACGCCGATGCCGCGTCCCTTGAGCGACGCCACGATCTGCTGGATATCGTGCACCGCGATGGGATCGACGCCCGCGAAGGGTTCGTCGAGCATCATGAACTTCGGATTAGTCACGAGCGCGCGCGTGATCTCCAGCCGCCGGCGCTCGCCGCCCGAGAGGGCGTACGCCTTGCTCGCGCGGAGATGCTTAATGCTCAGCTCGTCGAGGAGCTGCTCGAGCCGCGCCTCCTGCTCCACGCGCGGGATGGGTAGGGTCTCGAGGATTGCGAGGATGTTCTCTTCGACCGAGAGCTTCCGGAAGATCGAGGGCTCCTGCGAGAGATAGCCGATGCCACGCCGCGCACGCTGGAACATCGGCATCTCGGTGACATCCTCGCCGTCGATCCGAATCATCCCGGCATCGGGCGGGATCAGACCGACGATGGTGTAGAAGGTCGTCGTCTTCCCCGCCCCATTGGGTCCGAGCAGCCCGACGATCTCCCCCTGGCGTAGCTCGAGCGCCACCTGATTCACCACGTGGCGCTCGCGATAGGTCTTCATCAGGCCGGACGCCTGGAGCACGCTCCCCCGACCCACGATCGCGGGGGGCGTCGCGACGGAAGGACGCACCGCCGGGACCGACGGCGCCGTCGCGAGTCGACGGACGGCGGCGCGGAACGCCTCCGGCGCTTCACGGTGGAATCGCGCCACCGGTTCGGCCAGCACCACCACCAGAGGGAGGCTCGTCAGATCACCGCTCCCACTCGCCTCGAGCAGGGCCCCGGAGGCGACCAGACGGGGCACAACGGTCTGCGCGAGATGGCGACGGACCTCATCGAGTGAGAGTCGACCAGCCTCCGATTCAGACTCCGCGCGTCGACCCTCGGCGGCGAGGGCCGCGATGTATTCCATGCGGTACGCGGTCGCGACCTCCTGGAATGGAGCGGCCCCATCGGGGGTCGCCCATTCGCTGGTCGCGAGCAGGCACAAGAGGGACGATCGATCTCCGGCGGTGAGCCGCTGGAGCACTGCGTCCATCTCGGCGGGGGCGATCGCTGCAGGGAGGTCGGTCATGGCACCCGTCGCCCGGTCCCCGGGACGGTTGAGGTCGTGGGAGCTGGCGGGGCGGACACCGGCTCGAGGTAGAGACCGGAGGCGCGATCCTGGACATCG
>Ga0222713_10002652_pt1 | contig 18960 bp, 23 predicted proteins | sample C33_649DmetaG_FD_165061 | JGI IMG/M metagenome (GOLD analysis project Ga0222713, IMG submission 165061) | Estuarine water microbial communities from San Francisco Bay, California, United States - C33_649D | ecosystem: Environmental > Aquatic > Marine > Unclassified | place: USA: California...
TCATCATAGAAATGAGTTTGTTCTGTAGTCGAATGGCAGTATTTCTTTGTTCTACAATTTCATTGTAGATTTCTTGCATCAAAGAAAGTATCGAATCTTTGGAAAAATTAATTTCTTTTTTTTGTGGTCGCGGCATACTAATAAATACTGTTAATTAAATTATCAACAAAAAAACAAAAAAGTTAATATTTTATTTTGGATTGTACCACACCATAAAGTTTTTTAAACTTCTTCATAGAATTTCTAATCTCTTTGGTGGACAAATTTGTCATTTCTCTCAATGAGAGTAAAATAATATTTTTATTGAATTTGTTGTTGTCGGCACTTGCAAAAATAGTTTCATAATTTTCAAAAAGGTCAACTAAAGCATATCCAAGTTTTACTTCATTATCCGATAAATTTTCTGAGTTGATATAATCTTTTAGTTGGTTCAAATATTCTTGAATAACAACATCCATTTCTATTGAGTCAGATTCGATAAAGTATATCATGTCAGGTCTTTGCTCTAATGAGATAGAAATGTCCTCATAAGAAACTTTCCTATTCATTTCTTTTTGGTCCTTGATAATTTGCCCCATTAGGTAATTTTTACAAATGGTACCAAAATAAGAATATGCCTTCTTGTTTTTTGCTGGTTTGAATTTATCAACCTTTGTCATCAAAAAGGAATGGGTATCCACATGAATTTCCCTAAAATCCATATCTTTCCGATACAATTTGTATCTCCTGATTATAGATGAAATCATTTTATCTAAGGGTGCTCGAAGAAACTCGTTGTAAATTTTATTTTTTTCTTCCCATGACTCAGCTAAGAGGAAGGCTTTTACAGCCTCCTCCTCTCTGACATCAAAATAGTTGGTGGTAGTTGCTTTACGACCCCTTTTTTTGGATGAAACATCCTCGGTTGTTGCCGTTAATGTTTCTGACATCAATCATTTTGTTGTTCGAATTTTATGGTTCTATCATCCTTGAAGAAATATTCTTTTTTTGCGGATTGTACCCAAAACTTAACTTCTTCATCCAACATCTTTTCATTACCAAACTTATAGTTCCAAAAAAGAGAACCCTCTCTCATATTTGTGTGTTTGTACCCAATTTTCGGAATTGTCATAATCGAAACAGAATTGTAAGTTAAACGAAGTAGGAATTCATACACAAATGTAAGTTTGATTGATTTGAACCCACCGAACTCCTCGATAACATCTTTTCTAATTACCATTCCTGCAGTTTGGAAATTCTGATAATCCTGCAAAATATCATTTGTGAGATAACCAACTTCCTGTGCAAAGTTCGCGGCAAAAACCGCCTCATTAGTAAATCCGGCAAATGCGCCTTTTTCATCAGTGTCAACTACGACGGGCAAGAATGCTTGAACCATTGGATAATACTCCATGTATTTACCAACATTATCAAACCAAATATTTGCATATTCATCATCAAATTCAAATATTGATACCCACTTTGTTTTCGCGTTTTCAACTCCAAAATTGACCTGAGAAGCAAAACTTGGTTCTTTATCCCACACAATTTTACGAAAATTAATGTCACCGTAATCAAAATTATCAACATGTTCATTTAACTTTTCTTCTTGTGTGACAACAATTAAAAGTTCTTTAATTCCAACCTTTTGAGATTTAATTGATTGGATTGCTTTACCAAAATAATCTTCAAAGTCTTTAACAACCGCGGATTTAATGGGTAGAATAATTGTAAGGTCTAAAACTTTTTCCATAATTAATCAATAAATTTTGAGATTTGTTCTTCCATTGATTGTGCTCTTGATTCCAAGTAACCCGTGAACACTTCAACAACTCTTTTATCAAATTCTTCTTTTGAAGATAACTTACTTGCAGTTTCTTCGATATTTTTATACATTTCGTCAGATATATTATCTTCGAGCCAATTTTGAATCCAATCCGCAATAATGTCGGGTAAAAGAATTTCGTCTCTAATCCAAATACCGTTGGTTTCATTCATCCAGTCGGGTGTCAAATTTGGTGTGAGTCCTATCACAGGAACATTAACTTTCATCGATTCTAAGGGGAAAGTACCATATCCACTTTCTCTGTCCATCCAAACTGTTACAAAACATTCAGAAATTGCATTTGCAAATTCATCTTGTGAAAGACCTCGAAGGTCTCGGAATGTAAACCAACGATACTGTGGGAATCTTAAATAAAATGTTTTGATTAAATTAATTGTATCTGATTGTTCCCTTGAGTGAACACCAATGATTGGCATTGGGGGTAATTCTCTTTTTGTGAATGATTCTGAAATAAAGGGTTCGATGATGTCATAACTTTGACCTCTCATCACTTTTGAAATTTGATTTTTTTGAGCTTCAGATGTAGTGATTGTTTTGAAAAACCCAAACTGATTCCAAGTCTGACCTGGTTGTAGAGTTTCTAACATGTGAGCGTATGATTGAGTCAAAACAATTTTTCCACATGGGAGGTTCTGAACTTGCTCCATCATAAAACCAAAAATTTCAGGTACAACCAAAAAATCTTCGGGTGCAATTTCTACATTTTGACCCTCTATAACTGTGTGAGGTAGTTCTGTCATATAGGATTCACCCAACCATGACGCGACACCTGTATAATCGGATTTTTCATGTAACATGACAGGATTAAATCCTTTTGACTTGAGAGCTAACGCTAAGTCATAAATGTATTTTATTGAGGCTTTAGCATTTCCTTTAGTATCGTGTACAAAAAAGTAAATTTTTGAATTTTTTGAACGAAGATTTTCTATGGAAGTTTTTACCTTATTAATTTGTTCTTGTTCCATTTTTAATAACTGTTTATAATTTTTTTATTCAATAATGAATTGAAGGCTAATCGGAAAGGAATTGAAAGTTCTTGACTACTCTTAAATCCAAGTTTCTCGTCAGGTTCTGAATGTTCACTCATGATTACATCCAACATCAACTTGACCATTTCAAACTTTACAACATTTATTTTGTGTTCTGTAGTGCCACCACTAAGTTCATCGTTTACAATATGTTCCAAATCGATATATTCCTCAATTTTGTCTAAATCGATGAAGTAGTTTTCATTCCAAATCTGTATCATTCTATAAAATTTTTAAGGTCCTTAATTGAATTAATTTCTTTCTCAAAAACAATTTCCTGATTATAAGTTGTGTTAAATTTAATCAGGGTTTTATTTTCGGGATGATTTAATAATAAGTCAGGATTGGCGGTAAGTAAAACATCAAGGTCATCCCAAATCGAATTCAAAGTGATTGAACTGTAAAATTTAATTTTTTCTATTTGACAACCGAATTTTGAAAGAAAAAATAATGTTGCTGGTTTTGATTTACCGATTTCATCTGAAATCAAAAGAATTTCATGATTGTCTCTGAAGTCGACATAAAATTCATTCAGGTCAATAAAACTATTATACTCTGTAGAGGGTGCGTGTCCAAAAATTTCCATGCAATGTTCGGTGTATAAAAATTCATATAACTCATCATCGTCTTTGAATTTGAGGTGGTCCGAAAGTTTCAGGGATGTGATTGGAGAAATTATTCCATACTCAAAATCCCTTTCTTCATTCAAGATATTCTCCACATAGAACTTTTCATAGACTTGTTCTATTTTCTTTACTGTATCCCTTAAAACACCGTTTATTTCTATTGCAATTTTCATTCTTCGTACTTTTCCAAAATTTTTGTAATTAAAGGATTTCTTACAACATCTCCTTGTGAAAATTCATGACTTAAGATTGTATCAACATTTTTAAATCTTGTGATAGCATCATACAAACCAGAATGCGTTTTATCTTTGTATCTATCGGTCTGTTCCAAATCTCCTGATATAAAAAACTTCGAATTGAAACCGATTCTCGTTAACAAAAGTTTCATTTGATTAGGTGTAGAGTTTTGTGCCTCCTCAAAAATTAATATTGAGTTGTCAATGTTCATACCTCTCATGTATGCAAGTGCAAATACCTCGATAACTTCGATTTCTTTTAGTTTTTCTCTGGCATCTTTACCGATGATTTTATTTAACAAATAATAGGTTGGGAAGATATAAGGGTCCAATTTCTCTTCAACATTACCAGGTAACGAACCCAACTTTTCTTCAGCCTCTACTGCGGGTCTAACAATTATAATTTTCTCATATGGTGTTGACGGGTCGACAAGTAAATCAACAGCAGCCTTCATCGCAATATAACTTTTACCAACACCTGCCGGTCCTGCACAAATAGTTATTTGACCTTCCTTCAACTTATTATAATATTCTTTTTGACTTTCTGAAAGAAATTTTTCTTTTGTTTTTTTCTTCAAAATTGAAGATATAATTTCTTTCTTTGATTTAGGGTTTTCTTGCACAATGTAAGATGGTGTTGGAGATGGTTTTTTTCTCATATTAATTTTTATAATCTTGATAATCCTTTTGTTCTTTAAGTTCAGAACCTGTTGAATTGTTGATTTGGTTTTTCAAATCGAATCGGTCATCATTAGTATAATATACTTTTCTTGCCAAGTCGATAAACTCCGAATCAAATTCTTTGTTTTTTTCTTTAATTCTTATTTTATCTTCTATATCCCATAGGTCTCCATTTGTTTTTATTAACTCATCATACAAATTGAATACTTCTTTTATCCCAAGAAATGGTTGGGATAAGTCTTTTAGTAATTCATATTCCTTATTGATTTCTACAAGTTTTGTTGTGTCCTTTACTCTTAGTTTCTTTATGTGAAGAATCGATAATTTGTCAATTAATTCTCCCGCACTTATTGGAATTTTAATCATATACTAACATTATAGTGATTTATTCTAATAAAAGAATATTTTATCGTCTCAAATAGTTCTTTAAATCTTCTGGTGTGCCCAACCCCCACATTGAAGAAATTTCGAATGTTCTTATTTCTTTCTTATCTAAAATTGCTTCATTGAAAACGGGGCAAACATAAAATTCATTATTGACCCTAATATTTTTTTCAATCATCCTTTCAGCAAATTTTACATAGTCAGACCCCTTTTTCCAATAATAAATTCCAACAGTAGCAATATCTGAAATCGGATTTTTTTCAGCAACTTCCGTAACCAAACCCATTTCATTAACTTTAGCGAATGACCACTTTGGGTGTGTGGATTTAAATGTTACCATCCCTCCGTCACAATCTGTTTCTGACATTTTATACATAAATTCATTGGAATCCCACTCAATGTATTGGTCTGAGTTAGCCATCAAAAGGGGGGTATCATTGTTAATAAATTCTTTAGCTAAAAGTGTAGTTACTGCCGCACCTTCAGTAACACCGTCAACTTCTACAATTTTACAGTTTGGTGAAATCAAATTTAATAAAGTATCTAAATTATATTTTTCTCTGTGACTCTTTTGAACAATAAAAATATAGTTGGCTTTAATGTTCAGGTTTTCAGTTACTACCTTAATCATTGGGTCTCCCTCCACATCAATGAGTGGTTTGGGAAATGTATAACCCGCTTTTTCAAATCTTGACCCGGCACCCGCCATAGGAATTAATACATTTAAATTTTCCTCAATCCATTTTGGTTTTTTCATTTTGAATTTTTGATTTAACTCTGTTAATTTTTTGTACACATTTTGTATGGTCACTTCTTTTGGGGATTTGACTCTGAGGATTGGAGAGTGAGTTCGGGCTGCCGCCAATAAACCATAGGGAGAATCCTCCACTATTAAAGTTTCTTCGGCAAAAACACCCATCTCAGATATTATTTTCCAATAAATTTCAGGATGTGGTTTACTGTTTTTAACATCCTCATTGGATAAAATTTGGTCAAAGTATTCAATAATTCCAAGTTTTGATAGAACAGTTAAAACTGTTTTTCTTATTGAATTACTACAACATGCAATTTTGAAACCATCGTTTTGAAGTTTTTCCATCAGTTCAATTAAACTTTGTGATGGTTTAAGTTCCTTAAGTTTTACTAAAGTAATTTTTTGTTTTTCTTCCCAAATGTTTTCATAGAGGTTAGGATTCAAGTTTTTTTCTGTCGTAAGGATTTCTAATTTCTGTTTTGTTTTCAATCCATCATATCGAGATAGGTGTTCCTCCCAAGATATTACACTTTCAGGTGAAAACTTTTGTATGGCTAAGTTGAGGGATTCAAAATGTATGTTTTTGGCTTCAACTAAAACGCCATCCAAATCGAAAACAATTAACTTTATCATTTGTATCTTTGAATATAATCTGAACAAATACCCAAGCAATTAAGAAGAATATTTTTATAAGAGGTTTTTTCAGGAAGTACCCATATAGAATTTTCCGAGATTTTTTTACCGGGAAATACCCATGGAATTCCTTTGGAAGTTAGGGTAAAATCATCTGTTTGGTGCCAAAAACTATGTATCTTCGGGTTTGATAACATTTTATAAAAAGATTCTTCATTTTTAGCATGACACCACAATCTATCGTTTTCTAAAAAACTTTCCTCTACTAAATAAAGTGGTTCGTCGTGACCCAAATAAAATGAGTCATCAACGAACCACACATCAATTTCTACTTCGTACCCTTGAGTAAGTGCAAAATTGATTTGTTCGGGTGAGTTTTCTGCGTTTATTACTCTCCCATCTATATTACCTCTATGTGAAATATAATGTTTTATCACACAAGTTCTCTTTCATCATGTGGTTTACCGAATTCCCTACGATAAACAGTTTTACCACCATCGGGACTTTCGTAGATATAAACTTTTTCAGATTCTTTTTTTTCAACTTGTTGTTGAATCCATTCATAAGTTTTTTCCATACCTACTCTCAAGGGTTGAGATACCTCCCATCCAATTTTTTCTCTGAATAATCTATTGTCAGAATTTCTTCCACGAACCCCAACAGGACAATTGAATCCGTACTTATCGAGGAAATCTTTTCCTCCCAAATTTGAAATTTGTATATCTTTACCCGAAATTTCAATTGCCATTTGTGCAAGTTGGTTAATTGTAACCATTTCTTCAGACCCAATATTAACAGGTCCTAAGAAATCGGATTCCATCATTTTGAGAACTGCTTCTACACATTCATCAACATAAAGGAAAGAACGAGTTTGTTGACCGTCACCCCAAACTTCGATTTCTGTTTGACCTTCAGCAACTTTTCTACACATAGCAGCAGGTGCTTTTTCTTTACCACCAGTCCATGTCCCCATAGGACCAAAAATATTGTGGAATCTTGCAACTCTAACATCCAAACCATAATTTCGATTGAATGCTAAAAATAATCTTTCTGAAAATAGTTTTTCCCATCCGTACTCTGAGTCAGGATTTGCAGGATATGCCGAAGATTCTTCACAGTTAGGATTATCAGGGTCTAATTGATTATGCTCGGGATACATACATGCCGATGAAGAATAAAATACTTTACCGACTTTTTTCTTCACACACTCGTGAACAACATTCAAGTTAATCAAAGCGGAATTATGCATAACATTTGCATCGTTATCCCCCGTAAAAATGTAACCAGCACCACCCATATCCGCAGCTAGTTGGTATACTTCATCAATTGTTTCATCAATAACCAAAGAAACAACTTCTGGATTTCTTAAATCTCCTACAATAAATTCATGACAAATGTCATCATGGTTCCAATATTCATGTCTTTTTATGTCACAAATACGAACCCAATGTCCTTCATTTTTTAACCTATGTGCGAGATGACCACCTATGAAACCACCACCACCTAATACAACTACTTTTTTCATATCCAAAATTTCTATTAAAATTTTAAAATTTTATTTTTTAAAGTAAATCATCCCCCAAAGTGACTTACGATTCTCATCCAGCATACCAATAAAGTTGAAATCTTTAAAATGAGTCCAAGAAATTTGTTCTTCATATAACACAGGGTCTCCTTCGGTGTATGCAAAATTTGTATAACCCAAGTTGTAGAGGTGATTCATTATCCCCTCAATTTTGGTTTTTTGTTCCTCAGCCCATTCAAAGGTAAACAAGGTATTTGATAATAATTCATGAAAATTAGTTAAAATTTCATATTCATAACCCTCGGTGTCGATTTTCACATAATCAGGAACTCCATATTCATCAATAGCGTCTTTCAGTGTTATAGTGTTAACTATAATAGAATTATTCCATTGATATTCGCCAGTGAATCTTGAATTCTCCACCCAATCCATAGATAAAGTTGAAATGGTATCTACATTTGCAAGTTTGAATTCTTGAGAACCTTTTTGGTGTGATATTGCTCTTCTATCAACAACTAATTTTGGGTTGGGAAATCTATACTTTAGATAGTCTGCCAATCCTGGGTTTGGCTCGAAACTGATTACTCTATCGAAATCTTTTAAGAATATTTCTGCCGTTCTTCCTCTATTCGCACCTATGTCAAAAACTAAATTCATTTTAATTAAAATATTTTCTGTAAATTTCAAAATATTTAACAGTTTGTTCGGGTAAAATACTTTGATAATCATTTATGTTTTCTAAAAGTTTCAGAGTGTTTCTGTAACCAATAACTTCGTTCTCAAGATTTCTCACAAGGTCTTGTGGATTCCTTGCCTGATAAACTGAAGCACTAGTAAAAATTACTGAATTAGGGTGGTGATGTTGCATCACATATGCCCCCCATATATCATCCATTCTCCCTGTATATGGAAACACTGAATAATTTTTCAAAACACTTCTATGTAAGAAAGTGTTTTGAGAATTAAATGGGGTTAATTGAAAAGTTGTGAAAGGTTCAAACTTGTTAAATTTGACAATCGGTTTTTTACTCAATCTACATATTGCATCTATATCGGGGTCTCCATCCCAAAATTCTGCTTGTACTAAGGGTGTAATTGTTGTCTGACCTTTGTATTCAATATTATTTTTAACTTGCAAATGTTCTATTGGAAACCCTCGGTGCCATAAATCATTATGTTCTGTGGTGGAAATTGCATCAAAATAAGGACAAGAAATGTTCTCATACAAATCAACAATTATTTCTTGTCCCACCATAATGTTATCACCCCATGAATCATAAGGAATATTATCATCATCAACTGTTGCAACGACATCTGCACCTTGTTGATATGCATAAACAAATCCGATGTTTCTTCGTTGGATGGTTTTCCATCCAATAATCTCAGATAATTCAGGGTATAAATCGGTTTGTTGGTCGGGGGAAAGATATGTTACATTTTTAAAATCTCTTTCTAATTTTCTATATTCGTCGTGAGGCGTTTTTGTATCCCCTATAATTACAAAGGTGAAATTCTTATTATCGGCAATTTTACAAAATTTGAGTGTTGCCTCCGTTGGTGAATTAATAGTGGTTGTTATAATATATTTTTTCATAAAAGTTCATTAATTGTTCCATAGAAACCCCCTGAATTTTATCCATGATTCGTTATAATTGTTTTCAGAACATTATCCCCGTATTGGGCGACCAACTCAAACGCTTTTTGTATGTCTTCAAATTTGAAACGATGACTTACAATTTTTTCAAATTCTTTGTCATCTGTGTAATTCATCACACAATCATCTAGTGTTTGATTTGACCTTCTGACATTTTTTATTGTGAGTTCTTTAGTCCTCATTCTGTGGGGATTGAAGCTTACCCAATCTGCTTCAGGAATACCAATCAATGCAACTCTTCCGTTTACAGATGCAACATCAATACAACCATTAATAGATTCTGTTGTTCCCCCCGTATCAATTACCAAATGTGTTCCAAAATTATTAGTATGATTTTTAATTTTTTTGACAGGGTCATCATTCAAAAGAAATGCATCGGTGGCACCAAACTTTTTCGCAAATTCAACACGATATTTTAATTTGTCTACCATATAAATTTGTTGTAGTCCCATTTTTTTCAAAATAGAAAACATACTCAAACCTATTGGTCCTGCACCGAATATAGTTGCACTCTCAGTAAATTTTGGTTTAATTAAATTCGCGGTATGCAAACAAACTCCGAGGGGTTCCATCAAACTAGCTAAGTCATAGGACATTGAGTTGGGAATTTTTACAAGTTGTAATTCTTCCACAATTACATAATCGGCAAAAGCACCTTGAGCGTTTGCACCCATAAAAGTTCCTTGGTCACATAGATTATGTTTACCTTTCAACGACCAATAACTGGTCACACAAGCCATACCAGGTTCCACAGCAACTCTATCACCCTCTTTAAATTTTGTAGAACCATTAGCGTCAACAACCTGTCCTGCGGGTTCATGACCCATATACATTGGTAAGGGGTTTTTAAATGACCCAAGTCCCCCCTCTTTAAAATAGTGCATATCTGACCCACAGATACCCACGGATTTCATTGCGACTAAAATTTGACCAGGTAGTAGTTTAGGAATTTCCTCTTCGAAGATTTCAATCTGTTGGATTTCAACTAATTTAGCGACTCTGTTTTTCATTTTCGAAACCTTTTAAAACATTACATATGTAATCAACTTCTTCAGAGTGTAATTCAGGATAAAGAGGTGGACAAATATGTTTGTTAGCAATATAATTTGTATTTTTTAATTCTGTAGAATCGAACCTATCTTTATACAAGGGTTGGTGATGTACCGGGATTTTATAAACTTCCCCTGTGAGAGTTATGTTATTTTCTTTACACCATTGGCGTAATTCTTCGGTATCATAGGGAGAAAGTAAAATACATTTATAGTATGAACATCTACCCTCTTTTTGTGTGATGACTTTGAATTTAGTACCCTCCAAATTTTTTTCATATCTATGGAGTAAGAATGTTCTTCTTTCTATACGACTTAAAACTCTATCACATTCGAGAGAACCCATCAAACCTGTAAATTCATGGACCTTGAAATTGTTCCCCTCAGGATTGATGATAACTCCGGCGTTTTTATTATCTCTTCCGAAGTTCTTAAGCGATTCGACCTTTTCGTAGATTTCGGGGTTATTGGTTGTTACCATACCACCTTCACCTGTTGTCATAACTTTCGTTGGAAAAAATGAAAAACAAGAAACATCTCCAATAGTACCTGCAGTGAAGTTTTCGATTTGTGACCCTTGTGCGTGAGCGGCATCTTCAATCAGGGGAATATTATTTTTTTTACATAACGATACTATCTTTGAAATATCTTTTGAGATAATCCCTCCGATGTGTACAATTACCACCGCGCCAATTTTATTGGTGGTAATAATTTTTTTTAGGTGAGTATAAGACAAAGAAAAAGTATCCTTCTCACAATCAACTAAGACAATTTCTCCGCCAGCATTTTCAATTGCAACCGTTGTTGCAAAAAATGTATTACTGGGACAAACAACTTTTTTACCTTTGACATCAATTGATTTGAGCGCTAATTCGATAGCTGTGGTTCCGTTACTACATGTGACTGAGTATTGACTACCAACTAATTGTGAAAATTTAGTTTCAAATTCTTTGACATACTTGGATTCTCCCAAAGGTCTGTCAGATGACAAAATATCCCAAGCACCCCTAAGAAATTTAAATCTAAAGAGCGGTGAAAATTTTAATCGGAAAATTGGTATATTGAATGACATTATTGATAATTGTTTTTCTTTATTTTTGCTGGTACTCCCGCCACAAGAACTCTTGATGGAATATAGTCTATTACAACGCTACCTGCCGCAACGGTAGATTTTGATGACACATGTTTGTTTGGTATTACAGTAGAACCTGCACCAATAAAACAGTATTCACTAATTTGTACTCGTCCACATAGTGTGGCATTTGGGGAAATCTGGGCAAAATTATTCACACTACAGTCATGTTCTACAATAGAACCGGTATTGATTATAGTACAATTTCCAACAACTGAATCTGTGTGTAAAACCACTAAAGGACATATCAAATTACCAAACCCCATTTGCACCGAGGGAGATATTATGACAGATGGGTGAATACAGTTTAAGGGTTCCTTATCAGATTCGTTTTTTATAAAATTATAAATTTCCGCTCTTTGATAATTGTCACCTGTTGCAATAAAATATTCATAACCCTCCTCTTTAATTAATTCAGGGACTTTTTTATAATCATCAACCAACTGCTCTGATTGATTATCAACCCAATAAGTTTCGGCGTAAAATATTTCACAATTAGACTCGTTGAGTTTGAATATTTCGGTGGCAATTTTAGCACCCGCCTGCCCTCCAACAATCAGAATTTTCATATTATTTGTACTTTTAAATCTTCGTTTATCAACCCCCAATTATCAGAATTTGTTGTTTCAGTAAAATCCTGAATTATACTTTGTTGATTCGACATTGGGGGTGTTTGTTCACCGTCAAATCTTTCTCCACCTTTACCATGATTCAAATGAAAAATGTAATAAGGTAAAATTTTAATCTGAGAATAATAGGACGCTTTCTTCATAATATTGGAATCAATTCCACAACCAAAAAGAACTGATTCCTCAAATCCTTTGAATTTTTCCCATACTTCTTTAGTTCCAATTTGAAAATCTCCACAACATACTACCAATGACCAAATGTCAGATGAGTTTTGTACAAGAGGTTTGTCATGATAAGAATCTCTATTATTCCATAAAGATTCTTTTAATTGATTATAATCATTTATACGAGTGTGAAAATTTTCATCAATGTCTCGTCTTGATGAGGTATAAAATTCATTTGTGTTTAATTGTGTGAAATCAAGAGGTGTGGTAACAATATCAACATTGGTGGATACAATCCAATCACCTGTTGCTCGTCGGATTCCAATATTTCTACCAACCGCCTCCAAAATATTCCACTGATAATATTCAGGATATTTGTTTTTAAGTAGTTCGCTACTGACTTCGATACTTTTAATTTTTCCAATGTGAGGGACTTCGTCTATAAAAGTTGAAAGAAGTGTATTACCGTCACGAGTTTTCCAATCGACAATTATAACTTCATCAAAATTTTCTACTAAAGAGTTGACACACATTTTGGCTCTATGGGATAGGTTACCCCCATAGTTGTCATTTTTAGTTAATATTACAACAGAACTTTTCATCGAAGGTCTTCAAATTCATAACCGAAATATTCAATTTCTCTGGCAAAATGTTCTTTTACCACCCGAATTGTTTGGTCATTATAATAGTGTGAATAATGATTCTTTTGAATTTTATTACACGCCGAGTTTAATTGGGGGTTTTTGTTGTTGATTAATTTTTGGTGAGGTATCCCGATTTTTTTACTAATAATTCCCCAACTTTCATTTAAATTTTTAAAATCATAAATGTCATTCACCAAAATGGTATCACCTTTAGCCACCATGTCCCACATTGTTTTGGTTTTACTTTCATAATTCATATCGAGAAACCCTGGTGCTTGTGCCCATTCATTGAATTCACATGAATAATTCACATATGTTCTTTGGTCTTTGGGAAAAATGTGTGACTTTACAACATTACTACCCCCATGAAAAAAGAATTTACTTACGGCTACTGCCCAAGGATTTCTAAAAAAAGCGAATTTGTAAAAAGTCTCCAAAGGTAATTCGTTCTCCAACGCCCATATTGCTATGTGAGCTGGATTTTTTTCAGAATCTACATTGTAGTGATACCCATTGGAAACTTCAACTTTAACATCTCTGTATTGATTGAGTACATTTCGGATTGCGGTGGAACCTGTTGAACCGACCTCCACAAATACAAATTTATGTTTTTCAGATATTGTCATTTCTTTTGTATAATTTATCACAAAACATTTTGTTATTTATATTACTCAAATGATGGGTACTATCTCTAACAAATTCAAAACCGTTATCAATAAGGTACTGATTTACATTTTTATCTGATTCACCACCTATATCACTCACTTCTACTATGATATATTTGAAATACTTTAAATTGTTTCCAATACCTTGAATAACTTGTAATTCAACTCCTTCAGTATCGATATTGAGTAAATCAAAATTTTCGAAGTTTAATTCATTTCTTTCGAATAGAGTATCCATTCTAATAGTTTGAACTTTAACAACATTTCCTGTTTGTTGTATCAACGAACTAGTGTCCTCCCTACCAGGTGGACAATATAAATTCATTTCTTTGTCATCCTCATTCCAGGCTGCGAAGTTGAAAATCTTTTGACCGAATTGTTCTATTTCTTTTTTGAATCTTTGATATGAAGATGGGTTAGCTTCAACAAATACGGAGTTAGAACCACAGTAATGCGCGTATTGTTTTGCTTCCCACGCATCCCAAGCACCAATATGTAGTACCCCTTTAGGATACCAATTTAAATTATAAAATAGTCCTTTGTTATTTCCAAATTGACTTTCCCCGACAGGGTTTGGGTCTTTATCCCAAAATGCACCAAATAAACTCATAATGTTATGGTGTTACAACTCCTCTTTTTGAAACTACAATAGAGGACATTTTATTTGCAAAATTTATGGATTCAATTAAATTATTTGTCTCCAAATATTTTACGGCTAAGGATGAAATGAAAGTATCACCAGCGCCACTGACATCGATTGTCTCTTGTGGGGATGGTGAAGGATACTGAGTTCCTAAGTATTTTGCACCATCGGAACCTAAAGTAATAATAAACTTTTCTAAATTCTGTTCAACCAATTCTTTGTTGTTTTGATATTCTTGATAATTTAATTTAATATAATCACTTACATCTATCATTTTTTGAGAAAGTTTTCTTTTTGAATCCACAAACAAAAATTTAGACTCGTTTCCAATTTCAACAAAAGTTTCCTCGGAAATAAGTCCTTTATTATAATCACTTATTATAACTACATCAAAATTTTGTATAACTTGTTTTGAAAAATCATCTAAGATAAATTCAGAAACAAGTGTGTTTTCACCATAATCAACCCTTATCAACATGTGGTTGGTTTTTTTATCAACCATTCTTTGTTTAATAATTTTTTCTGGTTGTGTCCAAAAGGTTATCTCACAACTTGGACTCAATTTTTTTAAGTTATTTACGACATTACCTGCCATTCCATAATTTGAAACATCTTCTATCGGTTTAAAAACAGGTACGGGTGCTTCAGGCGATAACCTATCTACATTTCCGTATGTAAAGACATCCTCACAACTTTCTCCTATAACTAAAATTTTGAACATTGTTGAATAATATTTGTGGTAGAATATCCCGATATTTTTTCGAAATAAATTATGTGTTCTGCTTTTTCTTTACCAATAATGTTTTTTCCAAAATAATCTGTGCCAATGACAAAATATTTTGGGGACCATTTTTCTATATGGTCAATTAATTCTTGGTCTGTAGAAAACCCAATAACACTATCGATAAATGATATAGATTCAAGAATATACTTTCTGTCTTCAAAAGTATTAATTGGCCGTGATTCCCCCTTTAGATTTTTAACTCTTTCATCTGTATCAATTCCAACCCTTAAGGTTCCTAATTTTGATGCAAACTCAAATAATTCAAAGTGACCACGATGAAGAATATCAAAAGTTCCGTTTACCCAAACATTTATTGATTTTGACATTCTCCTTTCCAAATACGGTAGGAATCAGAATCAAAGTGTTGTGTTGAAACTTCATATATGATTCCATCAGTTAATGCGAGTAGCTGATGGGGTTGACCAGGTCTTTGTCTTACAGAATCACCAGGTACGAGGGCTTCTTGTATTACCTCAGAGGTTTCTGTGTCAATCCATTTGTAAATAAATTCACCCTCTTGTACATACCATGTTTCATCTTTAATCATGTGGTAGTGCATAGAAAATGCACATCCTTTTTTGAAAACCAATAATTTACCACAATACAATTCGTTATTTTCAAAAATAATTTCATGTCCCCACCCCTTGGGTATCTTACATTCAGGGCATTCGTGGGTGTTGATAATCATCGGTTTTTCCATTTTATTTTAGTTTGTTAATCCAATAGTTTAGGAGGTCTTTCATCGTTTCTTCGATGGTGTAGGTTGGTTCCCACCCTGTGATTTCTTTCAATTCAGTAGAATCACCAATCTGAACTTGAATATCAATAGGACGATACAACTTATCATCAATTCTTTGTTCAATTTCGTCATATGGAATGCCTGACGCCTCAATCAACTTATCAGTGAAATACTGCATTTTATGTTTGTCAGTTCCACAAACATTGAATACTTTACCGTTAGATTCTTCTGTCATCATAAGAAGATAGTAAGCATTTACACAATCTCTCACATCAATAACAACTCTTTCTGTATTTAAGTTACCAATTCTTAAAACTTTTTCTTGTTTACCCAAGACCATTTGTGCAATTTGGTAAGCGTCCGACGAGATTGAAAAATTGAATCCTCTACGAGGTCCTGTGTGAGAAAACGCTCGGGTAATAAATCCTTTTATGAAACCATTTTTGAATCTTTCTTGTAGATACAAATCAATTGCCGCTTTTGATGCGGCATATGGATTATGGGGTGTCAATGGGTCAGTAGTACTCAAAATTCCTCGGTCTTTACAAGTGTCCCCGTATACTTCAGATGTTGAACAAAACATGAGTTTTGTGTCCGTATTATCTAAGCAAGTTATAATGTTCATACTTGCGGTGACATTTTCTTCAAATGTAAGAATTGGGTCAGAAAAACTGGTTGGTGGGTGTGATTGGGCCGCTAAATGGAAAACACCGTCAAACTTATGAGTTGAGAACAATTTCTGTACACTATGGTATAGTCTTAAATCCAAATTGTGAAAAGTAATCGAATTCAATTCGTCAATAGTTAGAAGGTCTAATAAATCAGTTTGTCTTCCGTTAGGACATCTAATGACTCCGTGTACTTCATGACCTTCTTTAAGTAATAGTTTTGCTAAATTTGGTCCCGCAAAACCTGTAATTCCTGTTATTAAAAATTTCTTTTTCATTTTAATTTTGATATTTCCAGTTTTTCTTGAATAAATTAATTATATGAGAAAAGTTAGGTGGAGTAAACCTTGAGGTTAGATACAAATTTTGAGCATTCAAGTTCAATTTTTCTATCAGATAATTAAACGAAGTATCAATTATTGAAATTTCTTTAGCATTTTCAATAACTTTAGACCAATCAAATGGATTGAATCCATCCAACATTTCTACTTTTACTTCTTTATATTTTCCACTTGTAGGTACTTCTCTAAAGTTATTAGTTGGTGGTGTTCCCCACACATTCGAAACTAATGAGTATTCTTCACTATCATTTAGTTTCAATATTTCGTAGAAGAGTTTGTTTTCTTTTTCAATATTTCTTTCCCATGTAAAATGTTCTTGCCACCCATTATAATCGTCTTGAACAAATGAATATTTTGCCTCCATACAAGACCCCCCAATGTATCGGTCAGCCACATTAAATGGGTAATATTCGACTTCATCATTTTTTATTATCTCATGATGATTCATCAACCCTTTGTATGGGAAATCCTCGGACAAAGAATAAAACTCCAACCCATCTTTTTTAATATATTCTCTCACATAAATTAAAGAAGGTAGTGTAGGATAAATTACCTTAAAACCTTCCAAAATTTTTTTGTTTATAAACTTCTGTAAAAAAAATATGTCTCCGAGACCTGCAGGTTGATTAATTAAACAAATTTTAGACATAGTGGACTAAGTAATTTTCAAACAACCAATCATCCAATACACTATATTTTTGTACTCGTTCAAAGTTGTCTTTGATTGCATCCATTTTTGAGTAATACAACTCAGGTGTGAGGGTACTCAAATCATATGTTCCATCAAAAAACAAAATACCATCAGCATTAAAATGTTCTACAATTCTTGGGGTTCCCATGTAAACAGGAATTGTTCCTGTTGCAAAACAGTCTAAGATTTTTTCAGTAAAGTAAGTGTCATATGTGTCATTTTCAGCCGCGAAGGAAAACATGTAATCATTAAGACCCATTTCTTTTTTTGCAATTTCACGAGTCCCACGACCATACACATCGATACTTTCTTTGTTAGCCATTGCAAAGTCATGACGAATTTCGTGTTGACGAGTCCATCTTTTATCTGAAACAATCATCGATGCTATCTTTGTTTTGGGGTGAATTCCGAAATCGGTGATATAACTTCCATATGCCGGCGCCCATTTAAATTTGGGGTGGAGTGCTAACAATTCTTGGTTGTGTGTCCAAATTTGTTCGTATGTATTTACAATAGCGTCTAAATTGTTTTTGATGGTATCAATTGCACCACCATCGAATTTTCTTGATTCAATTAACCAAAGAAAACTTAATTTACCATTACTTTTATCTTGAACTCCTCTCATTGCATCATTATCCAAATAAACTGAAATAGGATGGTCGTAAGAATTGAAAGCCCATTCAATGTGAACGGGTGGTTTATTGGCGGTGGAACCTTTGTCATGTGCAAAGTTCCTAGAAAGCATATTAATTTTTACCATAATTTTTATTTTAAAAGTCCATTATCATAAGTGACATCCAAAACTGTCCAATAGGGTTCGTAGATATCTTTATAGTTATTTGGTCCACTTGGTCCGAACCAAATTGAAGGTGCAACAATTTTTTTGTTTGGGTTTTGATTCAAAAAAGAACCCCACCATGAAAAAGTCGAATTTGAATTGATGTTGTTTTTACACAACGAAATCATCCACATTTCTTTCCAGTCCTCCTCATCAACGACAGTAGAATTTTCTAAGTGTAGATTGTCTTGAATCCATTGTTTGTCTTCACTAAAAATAAAGACATGAGAGTATCCCCCAATTTCAGTAAGTGCACGGTTGATGTATTCTACAGATATCGAAGGGTGAATATGTGGATTATTTTTGTAATCCCCCAATCTAATATGAATTGAGAGTGTATTATCTTGATTCAATTGTGGATACTTTTGGTAAGTTTCCTGAATGAATTCTTCGGTAGGTGAATAAACTTCTTGTATGTAACTGTCATAACCCAAAAAGTTACGACTACTTTGAAAGTATCCATAAAACTCAGTTGGTTTTGTCCAATCGGCAACAATTTCGGAATACTCCCAAGGTCCTTCTACAACTCGATTTAAAGGAATATCTGTCCAATTAAAATCCAAATTTCTAAAAATGTTGTTTTTATATTCGGGGGTTTGTCTTCCCTGCATTGGTGTCCAAGATTC
>Ga0222713_10002653_pt1 | contig 18955 bp, 8 predicted proteins | sample C33_649DmetaG_FD_165061 | JGI IMG/M metagenome (GOLD analysis project Ga0222713, IMG submission 165061) | Estuarine water microbial communities from San Francisco Bay, California, United States - C33_649D | ecosystem: Environmental > Aquatic > Marine > Unclassified | place: USA: California...
AGTGCGTACATATGTCTTTTTTAAATATTTATGAAATAAAGAAGGTAGGATCTGTTCCTGATGTGACTGCTACTGTATGTCCATATCCACCAGAAACTTGTTTCCAGTTGGTTCCTCCTGCGAATGTGGTGACTGGAGTTTGTCTTTGGGTTGTTGTATTGTCTCCTAGTTGTCCAGCAAAATTACTTCCCCAAGTCCATAAGGTTCCATCAGTCTTGATTGCTGCTATATAACCACTTCCACAAGAAACTTGTTTCCAGTTGGTTCCTCCAGCGAATGTTGTGACTGGAGTGGTTATTGCTGTTCCAAAACCTGATCTATTGATTCCTAGTTGACCAGCAGAAGTAAGACCCCAAGTCCATAGAGTTCCATCGGTTTTGATTGCTGCTGTAAATTCTTGTCCACTAGAAACTTGTTTCCAGTTGGTTCCTCCTGCGAATGTGGTGACTGGAGTGGATCTATTGGTTGTTGTATTGTCTCCTAAACCTCCATAAGCATTACGACCCCAAGTCCATAAGGTTCCATCTGTTTTGATTGCTGCTGTATGTTCTCTTCCACCAGCAAGTTGTTTCCAGTTGGTTCCTCCTGCGAATGTGGTGACTGGAGTGCATCTATTGGTTGTTGTATTGTCTCCTAGTTGTCCATAATAATTATCACCCCAAGTCCACAAAGATCCATCGGTTTTGATTGCTGCTGTATGAAAACCTCCACAAGCAACTTGTTTCCAATTGGTTCCTCCTGCGAATGTGGTGACTGGAGTGCTTTTTGCTACTCCCAAACCTGTTGGTCCATTGGTTCCTAATTGTCCAGAAGAATTAGAACCCCAAGTCCATAGGGTTCCATCAGTTTTGATTGCTACTGTATGGCCTCCTCCACTAGCAACTTGTTTCCAGTTGGATCCTCCTGCGAATGTTGTGACTGGAGTGGATCTATTGGATGGTGAATTGACTCCCAGTCCTCCACTAAAATTATTACCCCAATTCCATAGAGTTCCATCCGTTTTTATTGCTACTGTATGATTACCATTACTTCCACCAGAAACTTGTTTCCAGTTTGCTCCGCCAGCAAGTGTTGTGACTGGAGTGGATCTATTGGTTGCTGTATTGTCTCCTATTTGTCCTTGAGTATTACGACCCCAATTCCATAAGGTATCACCAACCCACTGGTCAATTAACCAATATTCACTCACAAAATAATTCTCTAAATCTCCTTCTGGCGAATTAAATTGATTAGGCATTTAACTTTTTCTCCAACTCTTCAATGCGAATTTGTTGTTCTTTAATTGCTTCAATTAATACACCAACTATATTTCCATAAGAGACTGATTTCAAACCATTACTATTTGTTTCAACTACTTCTGGAAGTACTTTTTCAATATCTTGTGCGATCACACCAATTGAAGGTTTATTATTATTTATCCAATCGTAACGCACACCTTCAAGTTGTTTCACAAGTTCAATTGAATTATCTATGAGTCTAATATTGGTCTTTTGAGTTTTATCTGATAGTGATGTGAATATTGTTGCAGATAATGTTCCGGTTGACGGATTGAATTGAAGATTTGTAGAGGAAACACTAGTTTGTGATGGAGTTCCTGAAGTAGTATTTACAAATACCGGATAATATGTTAAATTTGATAAAATGTCATCAGTAACTGAAAATCCACCAACTGGAGCAGTCCAGTTCAATCCAGTGCCAGTAGATGTAAGAATACTTCCTGCAGTTCCTACAGTAGATCCTGCAGAAATTTTAGTTACTACAAGAGTATCTCCTTGAAGATTGAATGAAGCATTTACGTTTCCACAACTTATAGTTCCTGCCGAAAAATCTCCAGAAGCATTACGAGCAACAACTGTATTTGCTGTGTTTGCCGTTGTTGCTGCTACCGATACTGTGATTGCCGTTGAACCATTATAAGTGCTACCTGAACTGTAATTAATAAAAGAACCAGCAGTTAAATCGTTTAAGTTACTTCCAAGAGAAATTCCAGAAATTGTTGATGATGCAAGTTTTGATATTGCAATTGCTGCTCCTGAAGCAATATCAGCATTTACAATAGAGTTGGAAAGATTTAATTTTCCATAAGTAATTCCAGCACCTGTAGCGACATCAGCATTTACGATGCTTAGATCTGCAATCATTCCTGATGTGACAACACCAACAGCACCTGTTGCAACAAGGGTTTGAATTCCAGTGACTGCAGGAATTTCAACAATTCCTGATGCAGTTGCTGATACCCTAACGGTGGTAACACCAGAAGTAGAACCAGTAAAAGCAACCCCAGTTGAACTAAAAGTTGGTAAAGTAAGAGTTTTATTTGTTAAAGTTTGAGTATCTGTTGTTCCTACAAGATCTCCACCTGGAGGTGTTTTTCCTCTTAGATAATCTGCATTTAAGTTTGTAACAAGAGTTTGTGAGGAAACTGTAAATGGTGATGTTCCTGTTGTTACTATTGAAATAAATCTAGAAGACTTTACATTTCCAATAACTTCTAATTTTTCACTTATAACTGATGTTCCAATACCAACATTTCCAGTAGCATTTTTAATACGTAAAACTTCACCAGCAGCATAACTTTCAAATACCCAATCTCCACGAGTACCAAATGTGGGATTATAAAATCTTAAATCTTGATTGTATTCTCCTATTAGTAAATAGGGTATATTCGGATAAGTGGAATTAAAATCAATATATCCACCATTGGTAAATACATTTCCATTGCTGATACTTACAGTACCCTTTAAACTTGTATCACCGACTACTGATAGTTTTGATGTTGGATTTGTGGTTCCTATGCCAACATTACTTAGTCTGTATATACTGTCAGATAAATTTGAGGGATTTGTATAAGACCAATTTCCTCCACCAATACTAATATCAACTTTTCCTGTTGTACTATTGTAACTGAAAGTATTCCCTAAACCTATAAAATTAAGTGCTGTTATAATTCCAACAGCAACATTCAGACCCCCAGATTGAATACCAATACCACGAATTCCACCAGTTGCTGTAAGAATACCAGTTGAATTTATGTTACCAACACTTAAGTTTGTTAGAGTACCAACAGAAGTTAGTGATGAATTAACTACACCAGAACCTAAAGTATTTGATGTAAGAACTGAGGTTCCATTGATCTTATAATCATTGCCTGTTGTAGCATTATAACCATTAGAAGTAGTTACTCCAATAACTAATACATCACCAACAACATGAAGTCTTGATGTTGGTATTGTGGTTCCAATTCCAGTATTAGTTGAAATATAAGCACCACCAGTAACTTGGAGAGTTTGTAATGATGTTCCCGTTGAGGTTCCTGATCCAATTAATAGAGGTCCATTTTGTAAAGATAATGTTGCTGCACCTGGATTGTAAGTTAGATTTGTATTTGCTCTAATTGACCCAACACCAGAGGTTCCATCAAAGAAAGTTAAATATCTAGTTGCATTTTGTGTATCTGATATAATTGCAACAGTAGCAGCACCACCAGCTAGTGTTCCTGTAATAGAGTTTACATAAAAATTACCCCATCGTTTGGTTGGAGACCCTACATTATAAGAATTATCTGCAGATGGTAAAATATTATTACCGAAAGTAGTTACACCTGTTACTAATACATCACCAATAACATGAAGTTTTGATGTTGGTCTTGTGGTTCCGATACCAACATCTCCATTATCAGTTACTACAAATACTTTACCATCTGTAGATATACCTAAAGTATTTGCTACTCCAACTTGAAGTCTCTGGAGTGGATTTGTAGTTCCTATACCAACTTTAGCTGATGAAGTTGGTATTAAGACATCAGCGTTGAATGTAGAAATACCACTGATATTAATAGTTTGTGAAGTTAAATTAGTTGCTGTTGAAACACCTAAAGTTGATACTCCAGCATTAATCTGACCATTAAATGTAGTTGCTGTTACTACCCCAGTAATTTTAGCGTCTCCTACTACATCAAGAACTGAAGTTGGTGTTGTTGAGTTAATACCAAGATTAGTTCCAGCATTAATTGTAACAGTTCCAACACCAGCAGTTGGTCCGATATTGATTTGTGTAAAGGAACCAGAAAGACCACCAGTTCCAAGGTTGATTGTTTTGGTATTTCCAGAAGCAGTAGCGCCTGCTTGAATATTTGTAGTTTGTGATGTTGTTGCTCTACCAAATGCAATTGATCCAGTTCCAGAAGTTCCACCAAATGTTAAGGTTCCTGATGTTTGGTTGGATCCAAATACATGAGATCCTGTTGCCGAACCACTTAATGTAAGTGTAGAAGAAGCAGTTAATGTCGATGAGAATGTTTGTGCTGCAGTGAACGTTTGAGATAAACCAAGAACTGCTAACGTATCGGTTCCAGTAATTAAAGGTAAATTAAGAGTTCTATTTGCAGCAATTGCATCTGCAGTAATACCATATTCAAAAGTATTTGCTGGGTTTCTTATCTTGAGTCCAGAAGATAAGAAGGTTCCTACACCAGAAACATTTAAGTTTGTTGCGGTAATAAAACCAACAGTTGTAATACCGACAATTAAGGCATCACCAATAACATGAAGTTTTGATGTTGGTCTTGTGGTTCCGATACCAACATCTCCATTATCAGTTACTACAAATACTTTACCATCTGTAGATATACCTAAAGTATTTGCTACTCCAACTTGAAGTCTCTGGAGTGGATTTGTGGTTCCTATACCAACTTTAGCTGATGAAGTCGGTATTAAGACATCGGAATCAAAAGTAGAAATGCCTGTTACGATAAAGTTTCTATCAACATTTAGATCTGTATCAATATCTACTCTGTTGTTGAATGTTGATACACCAGTTACTAATACATCACCAATAACATGAAGTTTTGATGTTGGTCTTGTGGTTCCGATACCAACATCTCCATTATCAGTTACTACAAATACTTTACCATCTGTAGATATACCTAAAGTATTTGCTACTCCAACTTGAAGTCTCTGGAGTGGATTTGTAGTTCCGATACCCACTCTAGATGCAGATAGAGGAACATAAACATTATCACTGAATGTAGAAATACCTGTTACTAATAATCTATCATCAATGGTAATTTGCCCTGCAGCAGAATCAATCGTTAAGATTCCAGATGTAGTATCAATTTCATTATCACCAGTTATTCCTATTTGGATATTATCAATATAAGCACCACCATTGGCGTCAATATAATTTGTAAATGTAGAAATGCCTGTTACAGTAACATTTCTATCTACATTTAAATCAGTATCAATATCTACTCTACTATTAAAAGTAGAAACACCGGTTACTAATACATCACCAATAACATGAAGTTTTGATGTTGGATTTGTAGTTCCGAGTCCAACATTACCAACTGTACTTACAACAAATGGAGTTGAATCTGGATTTGCAGCGTCTTCTACGACTAATGCATTTCCAGATCCTGATTGAGTAATTCTAACCAAATCTGCAGAAGTTGATCCTGAAAAGAGTCCTGCAATACCGTCTGATGGTGGAACTACATGCAATTCTGCTCCAGGAGTAGTCGTTCCTATACCAACATTATCAGCAATATAAGCTCCGCCTATATGAATTTGTAATCTTTGATTTGATGTTCCAGTTGAAGAAACTGATCCAACAACTACTGGACCTTGAGTTACGAATAATGAAGTTTCAATTGTTGATATTCCAGTTATTCTTGCATCACCTTTTATATAAACAGCAGTTTGCCCTGTACTTACTGGAGAACGTACATCTAGCAAAACTGTCGGTAAAGATGTTCCAATTCCTACAGAATTTCCAAGTCCAGTTGCTCCAGTAACAACAGAAAATGTATTTCTGGATGGACCAACATATAAAGTTTTTGCACCAATATCTTCAGTAACTTCTAACTTATATTGAGGGAGAGTAGTTCCAATACCAACACGATTAGTATCAGCATTTGCAATAATAAGATTTGTATCGACTTCTAACCCGTTCTTTACGACAAAATTCTTATTAATTGCCATTTGGGTTCACTCTCCCCCAGTTAGATTATTAGTTATTTATAATCAAAAATCAGGAACTCCTGGAGGAAGAATCCAATAATTAGCAGTAGTGTTGCTGTATGTTGTTGGAGAGAAAAATGAATTGGATGATTGCCCATAGTATCCATAATAATAAGTAGTTCCTCCCCAGGAAAGAATAGAATAATCTGACCCATATCCCGGATCAATACTATTTTCATCCCATGCTAAACAGTATAGTGGATAGTAGTATTGAACAAGTTGCCAATCAGTTAAACTATTTCTAAGTTTAATATAATTTGCATTGAGCATTCGTCTAATATTAAAAGGTTGTGCTTTTGTTACAGATGTGGGTTTTCCATCAAGAGTGGCAGTCAAACGATAATCTTGTGTTATAGCAAGTTCTAAGAATCTTTGCCATCTTGCATCATCAATACAAGTGTCTGTTCCAGGAAGAACTCTTTCAGTAGTTTTTGTAAGAGTTCTTGGATCTTTTCCAGCAGTAGCAGCAGAAAATATTAATATTCTTCCTGCAGAATCTTGATAAAAATTACCAAAATCATTCGGAGTTTCACTTATATACCTTATAACAAATTTTGTAGCATTATCCATATTACCACCAAGAGTTGTTTCAATGACCTTCACAGATCCATCATGATATCCAGATCCACCTCCCCCACCATTGCTATAATATAGTGAAGTTTCAGAAGTACCATTTCCACCCGTCGCACCATTTCCTCCATAACCAATACGTTCAGCAGCAAGAAAAGATCCCGCAGTTTGATTTATAGCGTACCCATCCTTGTAACCTCTATTAATACGAGCACTATTTAAAATTTCTGTTCCATTGGACAATCTAAATTTTATTCTACCTAAATCTTCACATGACACTCTCCCTTGCTGTCTCCAATAAACACCTTTGGTGCAAGATATTGTTCTACCACCAAGATTGTTAATTCTTTGTATTGTGTCTTCCGGATATAAAGTTCCTGTATATCCGAAAACGAAAACTCCATTTCCAGTTAGATTTCCTGCTTGTATTGCTACTCCACCAGAACCACCTCTGTAACCGCTGCCATTACCACCACTTAAACCAACTCCACCGCCAGCACCACCATTCCCCTGTTTCCCTCTAGATCCACCTTGCCCAACACACGCAATTAATTTTGCTTTTCTATATAACCAAAGAGCACCTTCTGATTTAATTCCACGTAAAATGTACTCATCATCTTTTTTCATAACAAATCTAATTTTTGAATAACCTCCCTGCCCACCAAGATTTGGATTTAGATCACCTGGAACTGGTCTAGCAAAAGCAGCAGATCCAAACATTTCCACTTCGACATAAAGATCTCTTTCTTTTGCATATAAACAAATAGTATCAGAAGATGTAATATTAGTTCCTTTTATTGTGTTTGTAGTAGAAGGATAATCTGTTGCTCTAGTTATTTGTGTTTCCCCAGTAGAAAGATCTAGAGATTTAAATGACATTGTTCCGTCATCATAATAAACTTCCATTCCCACAATGGCACGAGGTTCTGGAATAAAAGAAGATGTTGGTGAAACAACTTGATATATTGATACAACATTATATTCAACACTATTTGAATATAATAGTGGATTGCAAGCGGTTGGATGCGATATCTTACATCTCAATAAATTATAAGAAACATCGTCTGTGGATATAGTGAGATTTTTTGTTTTAGATCCACTTACAGTAGTAATAGATTTTTCAATATATGTTGATTCCTCCGATTGGAGAGATATGCTAGAACTTTGATTCGGAATAAATTCTGTTGGATATTTATTGAAACCTTTATAGATTTTAAGGTCTTGCATATAACACTGCGGATAATACCTTCTTGTATTAAGATATATTTCCGATCCAATATATCCAAGTGCATTTCCACCAAACCTTCCATTTGACCACAAAGAAACATTAGTAGAAGTTATTAAATTCCCATCAATATAAAATTTTACAGATGTTGATGATTTGGAAACTGCTAAATGTCTCCAAGTTCCAACCTTTAAATCACTGACGATTCCAATTGGAATATTTGAATTTAAGTCTGAAAGATAAAATGTAGATCCCCCAGTACTATTTCTCAATAAGGAAAACCAAGTTCCACCATTCCCAGAATAACTACCACCAACATTTACTAATACTTCGTGCGTATTAGTGGTCCTTGGCAAAAATCTACACCACAATTCTATGGTAAAGTCTCCGGTTCCAAAATTAAAATCTTCACTTCCACTAACATTTAAATAATGACTTCCATTAAAATAAGCAGCACCTCCATAAAATTTTCCAACACCTTTGGTCCAGAAAGGAGGTGCTCCAAAAGTTATTGTTTTTTTATTTGATGATAAGTCAGTAAGTTTTAAAGTTCCTGTACCCTCATCCCATAAAGGCAAATCTAAAACAAGTGTCCTGTCAATTATTCCGGATGTTGTTACATTAAAGTCGGATGTATATTTTGCAATTCCATGCACTTGAAAGTCTTGTATTCTTCCAACCATATTATATGAATTGTCCGTTGTTCTTCCTATTTTTACACTGCTTGCTGAAATATTACCTTTCCAATTTGAACTGGCAACTTGTTTACCATCAATAAACAATCTAATAAATCCTTCTTTTCTTGATACTGCAACATGATGCCAGGTGTTTAAATTAAATTTGCCACCAGATGCAATAATTGTTGCATTATAATATACTTCAAGTTGCTCAGTTCCGGGAGAAGCACTCAACTGAGAAGAAGCATTTTTTCTAATGCTTAGTTGATTCTGTCCATAAGAACCTGTTGAAAAAATATCATTATACCCAGTTTGTGTAAAGTAAACCCAACTTTCTACAGTAAAATCTCCAGTCCCAAAGTTAAAGTCTGAAGTGGGAGATACCTCAAGATATGAATTTACATTAAAACTTGCATACCCATTATAAAATTTTCCTCCACCAGTTACCCATGATACGCCTGTATTGGTAACCGTATTTGGAACATTGGTAAGATCAATTAAATCTAAACTAGAATCAGAATTTCTGTCCCATAAAGGAAGTCTTAAAAGCGAACTCGTTGAATAATTATTATAAGTATTTTGAGGAACTTTAATCGTTATTTTGTTTTCTTTTGTACTTGTTCCATCAACTAAATCAACACCATTTAACTGCCATTGGTATGAAATTTGATTATCAGAATCATCATCTACTTCAGCATTAACAGAAAAAGTTGCTTCAAATTCCTGAGCGGTTGAATTTATTGGCTCAAAGTCAAGCACTATTGAACCATCCTTTCCGGCATCTGCTCCTGCACCACTTGTTGTAGATCCATCAGTAATTAATGTTGGATGAAGATACCCAGAACCTCCTCCACCACAACCATCAGTTAAAGATGTTACATCAGAACTTATTAAACCTCCTCCTCCACCATAATATCCACCACCTCCTCCACCGGCACCATCACCTCCACTAAGAGCATCTCCAGGACTTCCCGATGTTCCACTACCTTGACCACCTATACCACCGGAAGATTGAGTTCCCGCTTTACCGCTTCTGGTAATATTAGAATCTCCTCCAAAAAGACCTCCACCACTACCTCCAGTAGATGCATCTTCTTGATAGTCAAATCCCTCTTTTATTCCATTTGTACTGATACCAAAGGATCTCACATAACTGTTACTTCCATTTGCACAGAACCAAACCCTGAATCCAAATCTAGTTTTTTCTGCTATTCCACTAGAACTAATACTTCTATATGCTCCACCTGCAGTTTGCTGTGCTACATCAGAAATTTGAATAGTATAACTATCATCTATAAAAGGAGTTTTAAAAATTATTTGATAGTGTTTATATGATAAATTATTTGTACATGGCAATCCATCCGCAGCACTTGGACTAACATAATTAACAGTAATATCTGGACTAGTTTGTGTTAATTCATGTTTATTTGTAGTATTATTAAAAACATGATAAACACTAGATTTATAATTAGTTCCAGATAAAGTTCCGCCGCCGCCCCCGCCGCCGGCAATTATTATTGCATTACTTTGTAAGACCGATTCAAAGAATATTCCACTATATCCACCACCACCACCACCTCTAGTATTACTTCCACCTCCACCATAACCTGGAGTTTCTAAAGAATTGCCTCCAGCACTACCAACAACCAATTTATATTCTTTATCTGCAAGAAGAGTGAGTTTACCTGAAGAGAGACCACCATTACCACCAAAAGATTCCACATCCCCGCCATAAGATGATCCACCACCGGCACCAGAAACCTTAACATCAACTTCAACATCATTACTCGAAATAATTGTATATGTTTTCCCTGGATCAAAATCGTTATAAAAGGGCGTATCTTTCAGTTTAAAATATAAATTATTTCCAAAATTATCTATAATTGTTAAAACAGATTCTTCTAATGTAGCAGATCTTGGATGTTGTGTGATTGTAAGTTCTGGATATGCAGTCAATACTGCAATGTTAGAGTTTACTGGGTCATTAATAGCATTACCAGTAGATCTAGCAGTACCAGCAGTAACATCAGATCCAGAAACTACATATGCTGAGGGGACATAATCTGCTTCTACAAAAAATTTATAATTATTAAGATAAATTGGAGAATCTATCGTTAAAGTATCAGTTGATGAACCAGAAATAGTCGCTCCATTAAAGGACCCATCATTTAACTCAATTGTAGATGATTGGGTGTCTTGGGCATACCATTTGTAAGAGATATACCCAGTTGGAGTTGCTGAATTAGTAGGAGTTTGTGACGGAAAAGTTGCCGTTGCAATTCCTATAAATGTTGCAATACCACATACTGAAATTGAAGAAGGTTGTGTTGTAAACGATAAAATAGGACCATTAAGATCAAGAGTAGTCTGCTTATTATTTGCTGACATTAGTTTTTACCTCAGTTTACGAAGTTTTGACCGACAACTACGGCATACATTCCAACACTTGACATGTTATTGCCATCAAATAATCTGAAAGAATAAATGTCACTTCTATTTGCAGTTGAGGTAACAGTTGGAATTACTCCTCCACCGGGCCAATAAACCGGAATTGCATTTAATCCAATGTTTCTAAAGTCATCCAAATTAACAGTGTATCCACCACTTGAAGCCTGGGTTATCTTAATTGTAAATGAAGACGAACCTGCGGGCGGATTTACAACAACAAAGTAATTTATATTCTGGGTTAAAGTCAATTCAAATGTCTGAGAAACCGAAAGATCGATAGTAACAAAATTAGATGCACTTGTCAGAGTAGTAATAGATTCTGTAAAAGTCTTAAGTCGGGTAAGACCTTCGACATCTAGTTTTGCTCTTGGGGTAAGAGTTCCAATACCAATATTAGAACTGGATGTTATGAGAGTGGTTCCGGAAGTTCCAACGACTAAATTAGTTGATGTAATTATTCCTGCGGTGATTCTTCCAGAAGAACTTTGAAGATTGAATGAAGTTGCTGTTATGATTCCACTAACATGTACATTATTTGCAGTAATGAGACCAACAAATCTTGCTTCACCATTAACATAAATGCTTGTTGAAGCCATTCCAACTGCACCAACTTCAAATGCAAATCTTGGAACAGAAGTTCCAATGCCAACATTTTTAAAACTAGTATTGTAAATTTCATTGGAAGTATTGGTCCATCCACTAGCAGGTAAACTTAAATTGGTAATTAAAGAACCGTCACCTACAAAATTAGATGCTGTCAAAACACCAGTGACATTTAAATTTCCAGAAATTTTAGCATTTCCGTTTATATTTAATTTAAATCCCCCATCTGTTGTTCCTATTCCAACTCCACCAGAAGAAGTAACTGAGAATTGATTTGTTCCTGAATTTACTAATAACCTATTTGCTCCAGCAGTTGTTGTATTAATACCAAGAGTATCGAAAATCGGAGAGTTTGAGACGCTAGCCTCATTAATTGCACCAAAACGGAACCATGCATTTTCTTTTGTGTAAATCCATCCAACAAATCCGGTTTTTGTTGGATTGTCAAGATAAACAACATCACCAGGATTTCCTGCAGTTGTTGGTGTTGAAATTCCTACAGTGAATTTTCTAGAAACGATAGCATCACCTTGCAAATACAAAGAGTTCGCCTCAATTCCTTTTGACGAAGTTGATGTTAATTTATTTGTAAAAACTACTGGACCATTAAATTCAGAAACCGAATTTTTATTTGAACCACCCGATATTGTTATAGCACGACCAAAATTACCTTCGATTGCACTGATAACGTTAATGCTTGGAAAATCTGAAATGTCTTCACCAGTAATAGTTTGAATAGGAGTATCAAAAATTTCTTCTTGTCCAGTCACTGTACTCAGTTTTTTGTTTCCGGAATAGGAAATTCCCTTATCATTCATTCCGGTATAGAAGTTTATACCACCATTTTTTCTAGTAGACTGTCCTAAAAGTTCCTCTTGTGGAGAAATTTGTCTGTCTTGCCTATCAGGGAGTGCTGTCGAGTAGTTACCTGGTCCAAATCCAACATATTCAAATGTATGACTAGAAGCACGAGAGATAGAATGTCTTCTAAGTTCTACTGGTAGAGGACGTATTTTTCTTACAACAGAATTACTAATATGAGTAGATGCTTTTGTTCCAAGAACATTTCTGAACACAGAAATTGGAGTTCCCGCACTAATATTATTAGGAACCGTTGTTTTTACTCTTACAATTTCATCATCAATTGCAAAATAATCACCAATTCTAACATCTAAACTATCAATTCCATTGAGAGTAATGCTTTCAGTAGTAACATCATTTATTGCAGAATACAGGGTAGTAGTAATTCCTGCATAAATTGAGGTCATTCTTCCATTTAAATTTTCATTATCAACTGTAACAAGACCTTCATTAGAAGTTACACCTCCCCTATAACCATAAAGTGTTCCAGTAGCTGTTGGTGCCGTTGTTCCTATTCCAATTTTAACTTTAAATGAAGTAAGACTTACATTTTCTGTAACTACAAAGTCTCCATTATAAAGTGATTGATTTGCTCCACCTATTCTTATTTTTGAATCAATCTTAAGACCATGCCTATTTTGAGTTGTAACTGTGGCAGTTCCTGTTGTTTGATTATATGCAAGAGAACTAATTCTTAGAGTTTCGCCTGTCGAATATGCAATTGAATTTGAAGTTACAACTGATCCAATGCCAGTGTTAGAAACCCATGTAGAAACTCCAACAGAAGACTCAGCGGTAAAACTGTTTGCTGCCCCTACACTAACTCCAGTTATTCTATAAAGATTGTTGAAAGATGAATAAGTTTCGGAACTTACGCCATTAATTCTTACAGAATCTCCAACATTATTATAAATTTTGGTTACATTAACATATGCAGTAGTAAATCCTGCAAAAGTTGCCACACCAACAACTGCTAAAGAATTTCCTATTCCATAAGCACTGCCACCATCCATAATAACCACATCAGTGATATTACCAGAAGCATTGACTGTTACCTTTGCTGTCGCATGTTTTCCTGTGACAGATGTTCCAATACCTACTAATCGTGCATTATAAAGATCTCCAGCAGCCGCAAATCCATATCCAAGTCCACTACTTGCAATTGAAACTTTAGTAATACGATTTAATCCATGGTCAATTGTGGTATGAATAGTATGAATAGTTGAACTTGTTGAAACAATGTTTGTAATACCCACTCCAATGCTAGCATCGATCAAATTCTTAGAGATAGTTTCTTTTGTAATACTATTTCTTGGTTCATCAACTAAAATTTCCCCAATTAATGATGATTGTGCGAAAGACTTTGCCTCTATTGGATCTGATACTGGATTATCTTTATCGAGTTGTGGATATAAGTTTTTAACATTTTGAGAAAATTTTTCATCTGTAAAATAATTGACAGTTGGTGAAACCGATGAATTTAAAAGTGTCAAATAATAAATGCCATCTTCAACCTGTGGCGTAAACTTTTGAACTTGTTCGTTTCTAAAAATATAATATGTGTTGTTATGTTCCTTTTTCTTAAAATATGGTAGATTTGTGTCCCTAGAACTTGTATTATTTGCAAAAGTTCCTGGATTATCTAATAAACTGAAAGAAAAATGTTTTGCACTACTAATCCCTGTAACAGAAAATGTACCATTAAATCCAGAATTTCCTGCGCCAGTTGGGTTTAGACTAGACTCTACATTTATTAATTCAATTTGAGAACCAACGGTTAAGTTATGTGGAAGTTCTGTTGAAACGTTTGCAACATTACTTTCCCAACTAGCACCAGCAATAAATCTGAAGTTTCTTTGTTCATTCACATTACTAAGTGATCCGTTACCAAAATAAGTTTGCACTTCTCCGTCAGTAGACCCTATAGAAGTGTTTGATTCTTGTAGGATATATCCATCACTCGGAGGTCTTACATTAGATACATTTACATCTTTTGGTATAACATATCTAACACGATATATTCTTTCTGATGAAGATCTATTGTCTTTTTTACGTTTAATATAAGTTCTTGACGTTGCTTCTCCAAGAGAAGTTGTACCCAATCCTACAATTACATTATAAATTCCATTTTCAGTACTTGCGGATGCTACTCTGATATACCACTGATTTCTTACATTATCAAATTGAATTGGATGTCCAATATCACCAGATATTTTATCAGAAACTCTACTTATAACTTTTAAAGCACCACCTTTAGTATTAAAAGTTATATTTTTTGGATCAGTACTTGTATGTGTGAGAGACTCACTTAGAGTCTTTGCAACTTTAATCTGAGTCGTTCCTATTCCAACATCATTTACTTCTGTAATTGCATAATAAATCTGATTATTTAAAAGTCCATCTGGAATTTTTCCAATGTCACTTAAAAATCTAATTTTTTCACCATTTTTTAGAGTATGTGCTCCAATAGTCAATATATTACTAGAATTATTAGTAACATTAAATGATTTCTCAGAACTTGTCTGAGATTCTGGCATTACAATTCTGGAAGAATATTCCGTTACTGTTCCTGATGATGAAACAATTACGTTCAAAGTATCATCTTGCCTTGCACCTATGCGATATCCTTCAATTACATTATCTGGGTAAACATCTGAGTTTGTTTGTCCATAAAGATATAAATTTCCAGTCGATCCAAAAGAAATTGTTTTTGCAACATCAATAGCATTGAATTCATAAGTAAATTCATCTAAGGAAACTTCTTTCGGTGGTATAATATGTGTGATATATCCGAGATCATCCTGAGGGAACGCATTTCTCTTAAACCCGCTAGCAACTAATGCTTTAGAACCAAAGTTGGAGTTTGAGTTTGTGATGGACATATCTCCACCACGCTCAGTAGTAAAATGTTCCGCATAACCAATAGCAAAAATTGAAACATTCTGAATAAATGCATCATTAGTTGCTTTAATGTGAAAATTTCTCCACTCCGGTTTATGAATAGATCTGGAATTATTGCTTAAAGTCTCATTACCCGGAACTGAGCTATCTTGATATAGTCCAGTATCTTCATCAAAAATGACGAATGCTCTATCATCCTTTTGAAGACCAATTCCAGTAAACTGAGCAACAACCATAGATTTAAATCCTGTTGCTTTATCACCATCAGCAAGAATTCCACACATTCCGTATACGGAACGAAGAGAGATATTAAAAATGTATGGAGATGCTGAACTTACAGTATCTGTTTGTAGAGTAAGAGTTGCTCCTTCTGAAGTGGATAGTGCAAGAGTTGGTTCGTTTTGAACTTGATATTTAATTATGGTGTCTGATATTTTTTCAGTAACTACAAATTGGCCATCATAACCATCTGCCGTTACACCTTCAATCCTGAAAGGAGTATCAACATCTAATCCAGGAACAGCATCTTCTGTAGTTACTGTAACTGTTGTACCGGGAGTTATTCCATCTCCAGATATTATACTTGCTATACCTACAGTAACTCCAGTTGATCCAACAATACGATATTCATCAATTTTTGGTTGAATATCAAGACCAGAACTTGGATAATCTGGTTCAATTGGACGACCAGATGACTGACCATAAACGAGACCAACCTTTTCATAATACATTTCGAGATCAGTTCTACCAAAATTTCTATTGGTAATGTATTCATCATCTATACTTACTTCATTTGCTCCGTCTGCATATTCAAAACAAGATAGTTTATGATGAGAAAAGTTGGGGACAAAAACATTGGTAGTATAATCAATATAACACTGTCCATTTGGATCTGCATCAAATAGAGAAAACTGCCAGAAATAACATCCACCAGTTACTCTAAAAATAGTTGATCTTTCAATACTATCATTTATGGGATTAGGAACATATTTCGGTCTTATTTTAGTTTTTCTTAAGTCTAATCCAATAATTGAAGTTCCGCGAGGAATAATAACACCACCATGAATACTATTGAGTTTATAAAGTTGATTTGTAGGATTCGTCAAATCAAAATTTGTACTTAAATCATATGGAGGGAAATCATTTGTTATTGTTCCATCTCTACGAAGAAAAATACCTTCACCATCAGGAATCCATCCCGGACGATTATCTACAATATGATCGCCTGGATAAAGAATAATTGTAGTTTTGTTAAATCTATCGTTACTTAATCCTTTTTGATATGAAAATCTTGCAGACTCAATTAATGCTCTTTGAATAGTTTTAAACGGGCGAGTCAAAGAGTTACCTTGATTCTCAATACTATCGGTGGCATCTAAGTCATTGGGATTAACGTAAAGAACTGTTCCTCTTGCCGACTTCAGAAAATTATTAAGGCGTGAAAGACCCATTTTATTAATACTTATAGTTCCGTTATGAGTTATTTATTCACAAGAAAACCTCCTACAAGAGGAGGTTTTACAAGTCACACTTTTTGGGTCACTGTAACGATTCAGTATCGTCTTGACTATTATACCACGATTCTTCTTTCCAAGTCAAGCGTTTTTGAAGTTGTTTATCAAATATCATCAAGTATCTATGTTTCCTACTTCTATCCTTCCATTCACCTTGCTCACCTTTTATTTTTCCACGAGAGTGTTTAGTTCCGTCTGAATAATAGAAATCTTTTTTTCTATCCGTAAGACCGTAATACTTAAAGTTGCAAGCGCGATAGATTGTACCAGAATGGAAATCGTTATCAGCATAAGAGAGGATTGCTTTAACTTCAGTATCTCTCCGAAGTTGTCTAATCGCTTTTGAAACAAACCAAGAAGTGATGTTATATTCACTAGATTGTGTATCAGGTCTGATGCATAATCTGGACAGTTCAAAGAGTCCTTGTTGTTCGTGTCTTTCAAGTTCAAATGCTCCTTTTGCAATTTCTGGAACTGGTAAATTTGTAAAAACACAGGCACCTAATGATCCACCAATGTTTAATACATCAGTAAAAGATTTTTTATACAAAGAGTAATTATATCCACTTTTAAAATCTTTTGATATATCTTTTAAGTAATGGTAATTATACAATAATTCTTTTATTTCAGATTTAGGAACTCTTTGGATATAGTAATCACTTTTCATTTATCTTCATCATATATTCTACGGTGTTTGCAACATCGTTCATTGCATCACGAAGAAATGGTTGTTGCCCAGATTCTTGCTTAAGAATGGGACGAGAATCATCAGTTAGTGTCCACCTCCACTGATTCATATCCTTACAGTACCAGAGATTAGCTTTCATTTTTCATATACTCCAATTCAACCCAGTTAAGAAGAGTTTGGAATGCAGTGATTGAAGCAGCAGTGCAGTTATCGTCCTTAAGTTTTTGAATATAATATTCAAGTGCTTCAATGACCATTTGACGGTCTAATTGGGAAAGAAGTGACATTGGAGTTTTATGAACTCAGAGCCCCCATTCGGAATCGAACCGAAAATCTTCCGCTTACAAGGCGGATGCAGTAACCGTTATGCTATAGAGGCATTAATCAACAGGTAACATTTCTGGATTTTCCAGTTCAAGTTCAAACATAAGAGGATGACATTCTTCAAGCATTAAGTAATATGATGCTTGGTAAAGGTCTTCTGGTTCAAACCGTCTTTCGTTATCTGCTAGTTTGATTAGTTCCAAATCGAATACTGATTCGTCTGGAAGTTCGTCAAAAGTAAAAGGAATTTGATTTATGAAATACATTAGAACTATTTGAGTTCCGCGATTATACCAAACATAAGTGGCATCTATTCTGTATTTCATAGAATAGTTTTTTTACTTTTGTTTATTTAGAGTATGAACTCTAATGCGAGTAGGGAGACTTGAACTCCCACGGGCATACGCCCAACAGATTTTCGTACCACTATAGTTTTCACTACCCTTTCGGTTTGTGGTCTGGACTATACCTTCACCATACCTTTCGGTTTAGGTGTTCCCCGTCTAGTCTCTACACCTTCATCTTACGATGCTTGGCTCGGTATTGCCATTTTAAAGGTTTCACCGAATTTGAGGAATTACACTCATAAAGTTTCCCAAATGAGGCTCAATTTTCATAAGTCTGGTGTGTCTACCGATTCCACCATACTCGCAGAAAAAACTTACGCTTGGTAAGTAGTAGGATTATACTTGAGATACTCCCAGAATGTCAACTTCATTTCTTTATGCGACATTCCACAGTGTTTTGCTGCTTCTGGAAGATTCATTTTAGCATAAAACAAACCTTCATTTGCTTCTTTAACATTTTGGGGGGTAGTTTTGATTGGTTCCTCTTTGAGGTCTTTGTATGAGATTTTATAAACCATACTTTTCAAAAAAGTAATAGGGGCATTTTTTACCGGAAGATTTTTTTCGACTTTTTTGGATTTAAAGGTCGATTTTGATTTCAGAGAGGACTTACATAAGAAAGTGTTTCTTCATCCAGTGTAGCACGAACGAAGTCTAGCACATTCATAAACTCCTCAACCGTTTCACAAGTCACTTGTTTTTCTGACCCCTCACTGGAATAAATGTACACAGTTCGTTTGATTGGGTCCACTACGCAGCGTGAGAGGTACTCGTCTTGCA
>Ga0222713_10002655_pt1 | contig 18954 bp, 15 predicted proteins | sample C33_649DmetaG_FD_165061 | JGI IMG/M metagenome (GOLD analysis project Ga0222713, IMG submission 165061) | Estuarine water microbial communities from San Francisco Bay, California, United States - C33_649D | ecosystem: Environmental > Aquatic > Marine > Unclassified | place: USA: California...
AACATAATCAGTTTATATTATACGAACAATAGGATATTGTGTTAGCATATAGTTTTAGTTCGTATAATACAAGTAAATTATTAAATATGGTACATATAAGACATATTATACGTAATGATTATGCGAATTATAGGATAGTTTTTGACGGTTTTATGATATTAAACATTAATAAATAATATTTATATTTTTAAAATAGACAATTTTATGATCTGAATCATAGATTTTTTGGAAGATGTTTACTACCATTATCTCTAATCTTAAACACTCTCTTTTAATGATATTCACTAATTACAGTTTCTGCTAAAATTTTGATAAGTAATTCTCCTTCGCCCCAACTTAAATGTTTAAAATTGGATGGAATAAGTATTGTCTCATCAAGTAAATTATGTTGAGCTATACCATATTTATTATAAGAGTTACTAGGATAATTAGTAATATGTGCTATTGGTAGCTTATTTATATCATTTACATTAAAATTTAACATTAGACATTTTAATTGGGAAATAACTTTATTATCTAAATTCTTAAAAGCTAGTTTTATTGTATTTAAAGGATGATCGGTAGCTGCAAGTGAAGAAATAATGTTATTAAATAAAATTTTATTTGTTTTTTTATAAGATATCCAAATAGAGATCATATCTTCTAGTATCTGTAAAGATACTAGGTTAGTTGCGAATAACTGACAACAAAAACTAGGTATTAAATTAATATAAACATTTTTAGGCAAGAATTTATTAATAATTAGTGCAGAAACTAAATTATTCATTTCCTTAACAAATATATTGTTATTAATATAATACTGGCTTGCTGATCCTCCAGCATGCCAATAATCTTTTTGGACAGAGTCTAGAGTAAATTCTTTTATGGTAGGAATAAGATAACTAAATTTTAGAGTTACCCATGGATAGCTAACTGATTGAAAATGTTTAGCATAAATAATTCTATCATGGACAATCTTTATGTTAGAAAAAAATTGTTCTATTAGTTTTTCTATAGAACCTAGAAATACTTGTAATTTAGTATTGGTGTATATTTCCAATGTGTTATCAGAAAGGTAATTTATTGTACCAATCTTTAACATTACTACATAGCCTTTTTTACTTTTTAAAACCCAACGGTCAAAAATCAAATCCAATCTTTTTAGGTTAAAAAAAGTTCTAAAAATATTAGTTAATAATTCCTTTATATTTAATATTTCTCTGCTATCAAAAGAAGCAGAGCTTCGATTAATCTGATTACTGAGTTTAGCAGCAGTGTTATAATGATAATTAATTAAATCAACTTCATTAAATTGTGGGAATAACCCATAATTTAGATGTTGATTGTATTTTTTTTCACATATATTTTTTATATGGGTATTTATGTGTACACCACATTGTTCTGGTTTTTCAATTCCTTTATGGTCGTAACACTTGATAATAAGCCCGTTATCACCTAGAACTAACCATGGAGCACAATTTTCATCTAATCCATAAGTTGTATGGTCATATTGTACTAATTGAATATTTGGGGATAATGTTAGTAACCCCCAATTATTTGAAGTATTATTACCAATATGACAACTCCTGACTACAGGTGATTTTAATTGATCTATAATATCTAGAGTATTAGCTATATTATCATGCATACATGTTTTAAAACAAGTTATTGAGGTCATTATTATACCTATATAAGTTATATTATTAATAAGGTTCTGCTATTTCATTCCTGGGTATCCTGTAGATATGTTCAATACATAGTTTTTTATATTTAACTCGAATTTTTAACTCATCTTTGTTAAGTTTTATATTTAGAAAAGGATTGTTATTTATAGTATCAACAATCTTACCAACTACTTTTTGACAAATATGTTTGCGTTCAAAAGTGCTAATATTTTTTTCTTTGAGTAATTTAGAAGCAATAGCAAATTTTGTACATATTCTTATATGATCTCTTAATACATTTAATATATATAATTCATGGTGAAAAAAAAGCTCATAAATGTTGCTGCTAGTATAGCCAATATCTTTTCCATAATAACTTTCCATATCTGTATAAAACTTGCCGATTTTTCTTACAATTACTTCATCTTTGGCAAGAACCCAGGCAAATCTCTGTTTTCTATATTCATTTGCCTCTTTATATTGTCCATTACTATTTTTTACAAACTTTTCATGAATGTCACCAATTTTTATCCATGCAATTTTATTTCCATCAACTATTTGTGAAGTATCAACAATTAACTCTAGGTATTTTCTTGAATCTTCTACCATATTGTTTAGTGTTTCTTCTAGCTCAGAAAGTTGCTCTGAAACCCTGGATACAAGTATTATTAATTCTTCATCAGTTACTGCATTATCAAAATAAAGTGCTCTTACTGTACTGGGAGTAAATCTAATTTCATTAGCACTAATTCCTTCAAATAGTGAAATATTTTTAGGTAGAGCAGTATTTAATGTCTTTAGATTATACATTACTGCTTCAGAGTATCTTAAAGCAAGCCAAGTAGGGACAAATTTAATAGGTGATTTATCTATTAAATTAGATGAGGCTAATACAGAATGTTCAGCTAATTTAATGCTTTGTCCTCCCATGTTTCTACCTAAGAAATTTGTTAAAGAGCTCAATATCAAAGATTGACTACTATTACTAGTACCTAATTTAAATAATCTGTCCATTTCTGGATTATTTCTTAATATTTGTTTAAATTTTGACTTATATAGCTTTGTTCTTTCAAAAATAGTTCCTGCACCTTTTATTTCTGGTCTGAGCTCCAATAAACCGCTACCCCAACCAATCTTATCAAGATTAAGATATATCCTATAAGGTAATTTTAGTTCATCAGCAGATTCTTTAGAAAGTAAGAAAGTTCTTCCTCCTGACATTTGTGCATTTATAATTTTATAATTTTTTATTCCTGCGGCAAGCACGGTAGGAAGGAACACAAAAGGTTGCCAATTGTTTAAACATTTTTTTTTTAGAATAAATTTATACAGTTGCTGATTAACAGCAATAATTTGATCATCTGCTGGTATTGCTGCAAGTTTAACGTTAATATGTAAATCATTTGGTAGTGCAGTTGTAACATTATGTACTGGATAAGGTCCATCTTTATACTTCCAATAAAGAATCTGATCTCCATTTTTCATATAAGAACCACTAATTTTCATAACTACCTATTGTTTAAATAATTAACAAATTAAACTTATATTTTCTTTTTTTGAAAAAATATATACATTATAGAAAAAAATAAATATTATCATGCATATTATTGTAATAATTATCATAAAGAAGTCTGAACTGACGTTTCCAAGAATAGCACTACGAAATATATTAAGTATATAAATTATTGGATTACACAATAGGATACTGCCTATTTTATCTGATATTAATTCTACTGGATAAAATACCCCTCCTAAATATAATAGCGGTGCTAAGATGTATGATGGTATCACTGTAATACCGTCATACGTCTTAGCTATTAAAGCATTTGTTATTCCTAGTAAAGAAAATAACGTTGAACATAGAACAATACTAATAAAAGTGAGAAATAGACTAAAAATTTGAACAGTTTCTATATATAGAAATGATACCAAGACTAAAAAACCAACTGCTGCTCCACGAATTGTACTACCTATAGCATAACCTAAGATTATTGTTGTAATAGACATAGGAGCAGTTAACAATTCTTCTATACTTTTTTGAAAACGAGCATTAAAGAAAGAAAAAGAAGCATTATGATATGAATTATTGATAACAGCCATCATAACTAGTCCTGGTATTATATAATCAATATAGTAAATATTGTTAATCTTTCCTATATGAAAACCTAGTAAATGACCAATTACATAAAGATAAATATTAGATGTAATAACAGAAGGCAGCAATGTCTGTAACCATAACCTACAGAATCTTAGTGTTTCTTTTTTTACCAGTGTATATATCGGTACATAAGTATTTCTCATGTGTTATTATCTTTTTAATATTTATTAATCTTTATTCCTTCTGTTTTAAATGAAATAATAGTTTTACATAACATATTTATCTCATCAGGAAAGTGGGTAACTAAAATTATTGTAGTTCCATTATTGTTAAGTTGTTTTAATATATTCCATATAATGTGGCGACTCTTACTATCAATTCCTACTGTTGGTTCATCTAAAATTAATAGTCTTGGGTTAGTAATTAATGCTCTAGCTAACATTAGTTTTCTTTTCATACCTCCAGACAATAAACCAGCAGCTATTTTACGTTTATCCCACAAATCTAATGCTTTTAGGTAGAATTCTGCCGATGATTTTATTATACTTGTATCTAAACCATGGTAGCCTCCTTGATTTAATAATATTTGCCATACTGGTTCTGCTATACTAAAATTAAAATCTTGAGGAACGTATCCTAATAACTTCTTTATGCTACTAGCGTGAGTATCGAGATCTAATCCATGAACAAACACTTTACCCGTAGTTTTTTGAACTAACGTTACTATTATTTTTAATAAAGTTGACTTACCACTACCATTAAAACCGCTTATACCTACAAATTCTCCATGATTAACAGTAAAACTTAATGCCTTTAATGCTGTATAATTATTATACTTTTTAGTAAGATCGTTTATTTTTAATGCATATATATCATCTTTCATATTACTTATTATGTTAAGTTCAAAAATGCTTAATCTTACCCATGTATAACAGCATCTATCAACATTTTAATAAGATTTTCATAGCTAATTCCAGATAAATTAGCAATTGCTGGTAGAAAACTTCTTTTACTATCAAGATTTGGTAAAGGGTTAACATCTATACAAACTGGTCCTATATCACTAATACGAAAGTCTATTCTAGCATAATGCTTTAAATTTAATATTTCAAAAATTTGTTCAGCTAAAAAGCGTAATTTGTAAGAATCATTTGAATCAATTCTCCATGAACAATCTTTCTTATTTAAACCTAATACATTTTTGGTTTCTGTTTTATCAAATAAAATCTCTAATGGTAGAAATGCTTTTGCTTTACCTTTTACTGTAACAACTGCTACAGTAAATTCTGGTCCATCAATATAATTCTGTATTAATAAATGTTTATTATTATCAATATTTTTTACTTGTATAGGTTTCATTAATCTAATATTTCTATGACATGCCCCAAATCTTGGTTTAACTACTAGATAATGATTATCTTTAAAATCTTCAAAATCTCCCAAAGTATAGTGATGAGGAACTTTAAAACCTTTTTTTAACAGAAATTCTGAACAAAGTAGCTTATCTTGAACTAACCTTTGAGTTGTTGAACATGATCCCAAGATCGCACGAGGTCTAGAAGCTTCTATACGTTCTAAGACATCTACTTGACTCTCAAAAGTATTCTCAGATGAATATACATAACCATAAGCCATATTAAAAATAACATCAGGGTCAATTTCTTTTATTAGAGAACCAATCTGATTAGGTATATATTTATGTAAGAAAACAATATATCCGATTTTTGACAATATATCTTTAATTTGTAGCAACATCTCACTTGAAATCGCCTCTTTAAAAGGTGTGTTACGTTTTGGTACATAAATTAAAAGTATTTTATACATATTTTAGTTTATTCAAAGCTTTAGAAAGCAGAGATGAAGCTGGATTATCAAACAATTTTGTTAATTCATTATAAATAGTACTCATTTTTTTTATATCTTCCAAGGAATATCGACTTACTTTATAATAAATATTCACAATTAAAGAATTTAGCTGTACAACTTCAAAAATGAGTTCCCTAGACATTTTGAGGTTTAATACTTCAGAACACATAATTTTTAAGTTATTAACTGTAAATTCTTTATTGGTTAGATGGTTCTGGAAAATAAATGCATTTGGAAATATTTTGTCATAGTATTTTATTCCATCAGGATATAAATTATTCATTAATGTATTAAAAGGGATTTTATTTTGTAAACATTTTTTATATATTGTATGTATACTACAAATATTATCTTGAATTGAAGACTTAGGCATTAAAATAATAGGAATTGGTAAAATATCAGTAAAGAGCCCGATTGAGTTTTGGTATTCTTGAGTATCTCTTTCAATAAGATCTGTTGTTGTTAATAAGTGTGATTTATTATTTGTAAAATAAATAGTAAATTTAAATAAGGCTAAATATATTACAAAAGGTGTTATATTATTTTCTTTGCTATATTTAATAATATTTTTAATTAATTTTGTATCAATTGTAAAAGAATAAACTGCTCCTTCTTCAGTTAAAGAATTATCTGTATTGTCACTATCTTCAGAAAAGAAATGAATTTTGTTAATTAGATTACTCCAAAATTGAATTTTATGATTATTAATATTCCGTATTTTACTTTGTTCTAAATATATATAGCTTTGATATTCACTAAGCAGAGGAAGGGTTATTTTTTTATCACAAAGAATAGCATTATAAGTTTTCCATATTTCGTCAAGAAAAACTATGTTTGACCAGCCATCAAATATTAAGTGATGAACTACATATAGCATTACGTGTTTCATATTAGAAATTTTTATAAATTCTATATGAAATAAGTTACCTTTATCAAAATTAAAACTATAATTTAGTAATGTAGTTCTTATAGCATTTAATTCTTTGTGTTGTTGTGATAAGCTTAAAAACTGTAAATTACGTAACTGAGGTAAAAAAGTTATTGAATCTTGAATTCCTTGATAAGGGATATTTTTATTTTCTACAAAATAAGTTTTGAATGCCTGATGCCTTAGAAGTATTTGTCTAACTGCTGAATATAGGGTTTCTATTTCTAAAAAACCTTCTATCTGTACGTAATACACTATATTTAGTACTGAACTAGATAGTCCATTTTTCATTCTATACCAATATCTTAACTGTGCTTGTGAAAGTTCATAAAAATCTGCTTTAATGAATGCATTTTCTTGTTCAGAATTAGTATAACTTTGATTATTACTTATTTTTTTCTGAACATATTTTATCATCTCTATGATTTTTTGGTTAATGTCTAATTCACTAAGTGATAGGCTTACCCCAAGTGTATTCTCCAATTGCTTTATGATTTTTAACATAGAAATTGAGTCACCACCCATTTGTATTATAGATTTAGATGTATTAATTTTAGGAGATTTTAGAATATCTTGAAAGATTTGAATCAGTTTCTTTTCTATAGTATTTGTCGGTATATACTCTTTGATTCTGATTTTAGGTTTATATGTTTTTCTTAATAATACTCTGTCAACTTTCCCATTAGCAGTAAGTGGTAGTTTATTAAGAATCACAATATCTGAAGGTTGCATATAGCTAGGAAAATTCAGTTTAAGTAAATTTTTTATTTGTTCAGATGTTAAACAAGAATGTTCGATACATACTATATACACTACAATTGATACACTATTACTTCGCATAATTTGTAATGCAATACTATGTGCTATTTCATTGTGATTCTGTAAAAAAAGTTCTATATCTGATAAATATACTTTCTGTCCGTTTATCTTTAATTGACTGTCTTTTCTTCCTACATAAATCAAATCACTATTCTCATCAATATAACCGTAGTCCCCTGTATAAAAAGTATTAATTTTTGTATTATGTGCAATCTTAAAAAATTTAGTGGTGAGATCTGGATTATTAAAATAACCGTATGCAACTCCTTTACTTTTTATAACAATTTCTCCTATTTTATTCTTACTGTCTATGTTACGTAAGAAAAAATTTATGCCTTTTAATGGTTTTCCTATAGGTATATTATTTCTAACAAAAACACTATCATGGTTAATAAAATATTGAAAAGCTACTGTACATTCAGTTGGTCCGTATCCATTGACTAATAATGTTTTCTTGTTAAATTTTTGTTTAAAAATTTTAATATCCTTAATGCTAAGTGCTTCACCACCTAAAACTATATATCGTAAATTTTCTAAATCACTGGGTTTTGTTATAAATCCAGCTAGATACCTAAATAAAGTTGGTACTAAATGTAATACTGTTACGTGATTAGAGAAAAGGAAAGAAATTATGGATTGATGATCTTGATTTCGAATATCAATCACATACAAAGTTGCTCCATTTAAAATAGCTGAATATATGTCCATTACAGAAGCATCAAAAGCATATGTAGAAAATAAAGTTAATCTGTCTTTATAAGTAATATTTAGCGAGTTTGAATAATTATTAATGTGTTTTAAAATATTAGTTTGTGTTTGTATAACACCTTTTGGAATGCCGGTAGAACCTGATGTATAAAGGATGTATGCAGGTGAATTTTTGATAAAGTAATTATCAGCTACAGTTACATTATTATTATCATAGTTTGATATTTGTTCATTATCATAAATAATACTTTTAATATCAGTTTTTTGACAAATTAGTCTTGCTAGATCCTTATTATATAAATCAGATAAAAGATATTCTGATTGACTTTTTATTGCCAAATCAATCAGGTAACTTGACGGCAAATTAGGATCAAAAGGAATATAAGTAACTTTATTTTTTAAAGAAGCAAGCATAGCAATAATCATTTCTATACCTTGCTTAAATAACAAAGCTATTTTTGTTATTTTTTTTACTTCTATATATCTAGCTAGTATTTCAGCTTTGTTATATAATTCCTGATAGGTTATAGATTGCTTATTACTTATAATTGCAATCTTTTTTGGGAAACGATTTTTAGTTTTTGTAAAAACCTCCCATACTTCAGCTTTATATTTAATTGAATCTGTCTTTTTTTTTACATTACTCATCTTTTTAATCCCTTATATAAGGTACTTATCGTAAAGACTATACTTACTATTGATTTTTTACATTAATTGTGTATTAAATCTTTTTATCGCTTCTAATAAATCTTTTTCGGAACCTGCTATAGATATTCTTATATGATTTTCTCCGTTTTTACCAAAAGCTGATCCAGGAACAACTGCTATATGACTTTTTTCTAAGATAAAATTAGCAACAGCTTCACTTTTAGTACCAATCTTATAATTGTCAGGAATATTTTGATATAAATTACTAATATTAGGAAATAAATACATACCAGCATCTGGAATTTTATGAAAATCAAATCCATCAATTTTTTGTATTAAAGAAAAGAAATTTGTCATATTTTTTTCTAATAATAATCCATTATTTTGGATTTCATCTATTACTTCTTGGTCATTCATAACCATTGCAACTGCTGTTTGTATTAACGTATTGACAGCTAGGCAGTGAAATGTATGGGCTTTTACTGCTTGGGTAGTAAATTCTTCTGATGCAACTAGCCACCCTAATCTCCAGCCAGTAATTCCTAATCTTTTAGAAAAACTATTTACAACAATTAAATTTTTGAGATTTTTACAGGTCTTAAGTATAGTTGTATGAGATTGCTTATTGAAGATAAAATCATCAAAAACTTCATCTTGCATTAAGTAAATATTTTTCTTAATTACAATTTTACATAATTTTCTTAATGTTTCCACAGTATAAACCGTACCAGTTGGATTACAAGGACTGTTAATAATGATCAATTTAGTTTTTGAAGTTATACATTTTAAGATGGATTCGATATCCAATTGAAATCCGTTTAAATGAGAAGTAGGAAATCTTATAGGATAACGCCCTAATGAAACAATAATAGGTTCATAAAGTACATAACATGGATCAGGAATTATCACCTCATCTCCTATATTAGTTGCAGTAAATATAGTTAGCCAAATAGCCTCAGCACAGCCATTGGTAATAAGTACTTGATTATCTGGGTTTAGTTTAATATTATATTTATATTCATACCTTTCAGCAATTGCACTGCGTAATAAATAACATCCTCTTGAATGTGCATACTTATTATATGTTTTATCATTTCCCTGAATGATGATCTTTAAGCTATCTAAGATTTTTTTAGGAGGATCAAAATGAGGACTTCCTATTGTCATATTAATATAACCATCTTTACCTTGAATCGCATCTGAGATTTTTTTAGAAGGATGAGGTGGGATTGTACATAATAATTCATTCATAACATAGCCCTTTATTAAGGTATTCAATATAAAAATCAGATAATCTTTGTGCACACATAATATTAAATGTAGTATAGTAAGATGGATCAATAGCTTCTATTTCCATAATTAATGGTCCTTGAGAAGTGATGACATAATCTAAACGAAATATTTCTAATTTTTTGGGGAGAATTTCTAACACCATAAGTCCTAAGTTAATTTCTTGAATCGAAGGTTCATACTTAGTGATAGTAGCTCCTACATGTGGTCCATTTGTTCTAAAATTACCAAATTTAGGCCTTTTTAAGGCTGCACAAAAAAACTTTCTTCCTATATACACTATAGAAATTTCTCCTTGATGAATTTCTGAAATAAAAGGCTGTAATAAAATATGAGAAGATTGATTCTTATAATGTTTAATGTCCTCGTATGTTATTTCATCGATGTGGTGTACTAACTTACCACACTCTCCATTAATTGGTTTAATTATCTTAAAATAATCTGCACATTCGTTCATTATATCTTGATAACTTAATGAACTTGAAAGCTTTTTAGTTGGAATTACTGGTAGACCAGTGTCTTGTAAAAATAATAAATATTCTTTACTTAAATGATACTTGAGAGTATTAACTGGGTTGATACAGCTAACACCTAGTTTTGCAAGTATATCTAGCCTGGATTCAAATTCCAACCATTTTGTTGTGAATGGTATATCCTTTGTTGTAAAATATCCTAATCTAAAAATATGTACTAGATGGAACAAACATACCTGATAGTTATCAATTATCTTATTATCTAATATATCCAATACTCTAATTGTTCCATCTGATTTTAAACTCCACCAATCTACTGCAAAGAATCTCAGTATCTGATTGTGTTCTTTTTGTATTTTTCTAAAATAAGGAATTAAATAACTCTCTCTAAGTGGATTGGATAACTCAGTAGAAATAAAATAAGATGTTATTGCGATATTGTAAGACATCAATAAACTATCCTCATAAGCTAATTATTACATCTTTTTAAGATATCACTTTTTTTATTGACAACACCAGCATATCTATGTCACTTTCATTTATTTCTCCTATACAGCCCACTCTAAATGTATTGTTATTTGAAAGTTTGCTTGGATAAAGAACTAGACCCATTTTAAATAACTTATCAATTAAATAATTTGCATTTATATTTAATTGATTCCTTAATTCAAAAGTTATTATAATGGGAGCCCTGTAACATTCCTCTACTACAGGAAAAATGCCTATTTCTGCAAAACTAGTAACAAGTTGGTTAGCTAAAGTAGTATATCGTTTTAATCTTGCTTTTTGACCACCTAATTTTTTTAATTCAAGAATTGCTACCTTAAGAGCCATAAGTACATGTGTTGGAGGTGTAAAACGCCATTGCTCATTAAGTTCAAACTCCTTCCACTGTTCACATAAATCAAGGCTTAAGGTTCTTCTATTATTACATTTAGCTATAATATTACGCCGTATCAAAACAAAACTAATACCAGGTACTCCATGCAGGCATTTATTAGCTGAAGATGCTACAGCAACTAATGACTCAGCATAATAATTTAGTGGTAACGCCGCAAAAGAACTCATAGCATCTACTAAAACTCTGCAACCAAAGTTTGTTGCAATGGAGATTAAGCCATCTATATCATTAAGTACACCAATAGCTGTTTCAAATTGTACAGTAACAATATATTTTATATCTTTATTTTGTAATAAAAAATTTTCTACTGTACTAAGATTAATTGCACAAAGAGGATTCATTTTTAGAACATAGTGTTTAATATTGTGTATGACACAAATTTGGGCAATGCGTTCACCATATAAACCATTAGAAACAACTAATACTGCTTCTTGATTGCTTATAAAAGAAGTTATCATAGCTTCTATGGCAAAAGTACCACTACCTTGCAGTAATACACACGTATAATCTGATCCACATTGCGCAATATCCATCAGACCGTAACAAATATCTTTTGTTAGTTTACTAAGAACACCAGTACGGCTTCCGATATCTTGGTTCATTGCCCTTCTAACTTCATTAGAGGTATTTAAGGGACCTGGAGTAAATAATTTCATACATTTTTTTGTAATAACTATTAAAAATGCTTTACTATAATGTTTACTTTATAATTCATCATGACTAGTGGGTGTAGACACATGAAAAATAGGATTATTATAGTCTTGCTTTTTTATCTCATAATATTCTTGATAAAAATCTCCTTCTGATTGTAAATTAAATGTAAAAAATAAATTTCTTCTTTTATAAGGTGAAATATTAGCTTTTGAACAGTGAGGAATAAAAGAGTGAAATAAAATGACATCACCTATATTAGCTTCTATGGGTTGCCAACTTAATTTTTTACAAATTATATCCTCAATATTACCATTACTTTTACCTCCTTTTTCAAAATTTAGTATAGGGAGGTTTCCGATACACGTTTTTATTAACTGATCCTTTGATTCATTATAAAAATCCTGATAATTTGTTGCCATTTCAAGACAACCATTTTGTATATTTGAATTATCTAGCATCAAAGCTGCTGTAATGTGAAATTTAGGTTTAAAGTGAAAATAGGCTGCAATATCCTGATGAGGAGGAAATGCTCCCCCTCCTGGTTCTTTGATATTACACTTATCTTTAAATAAAATAAACTGTTGTCCCATTATTTCACTAATTAAATTTTCTAATTTTCTTACTGCAATCTCACTCATTAATTTCGAACACGCAGCAATATATTCAAACCTACAGACTTTTAAAGAAGTAGAAATTTCTGGAACAACAACTAACTCATTTGGATTTTGTTGATAGAATTCTTTTAAAGATATATTATTTTTGACAGCAAAAGATAAAATATTTTTTGCTCTACGAATAAGTAATTGATATTCCTTATCTAATATTTCCATTTCATTATGATTAAAGTAATTTTGCAAATAAATGTATCCATCTTTTACAAAATTATCTAACACTTTAGACATATTTTCTACCTTAATTAGAAAAGAAAAAAAGAATTTTCTTGTTAATTATTTTTTAATCTATTAATAGCCAATTCAAAGTCTTGATTTGGTGTACAAAGCACTAGACGAATATAGTCAGAACTTTGTATGCCATACACTGATCCAGGTACTACTGCTATCCTTTTTTCTTTAAAAAGATAATCAGTAACAGCATTACTGATGGACTGGTCAGTTTTTTTATAGTATTTCGGCATCATATCATATAAGCCTTTAATATTAGGAAATAAAAACATTCCACCTAAAGGAGTTCTTAACCAATTAAAACCTTCTTCTTCTCTTAATTGTAGTAATGCTTTATTGACTCTCCCCTGAAGTTGTAAAGATATATCTGATAACCATATGTCAATACCATCGTCAGTAAGTAAACGAGTTGCAATTCTTTCATGTAAAATATTAATTCCAAGATATAAATAATCGTGAATCTTACTGGCTAAATCAATCACTTTTTTATTTGCAATCATCCAACCAATACGTAAACCAGGAATACCAAATTTTTTTGAACAACTATTAATTAATATGGAACGTTCTCTTAATTCATCAATAGAAAAACACGGAATATGCTTACGACCAAAATCCATTGTATCATATACTTCATCATGAATAATCCAAAGATTTTTTTTAGTTGCATATTTCCCAATTAATATCCACTCTGACTGATCTACCACATAACCTGATGGATTTTCTGGTGAATTAATGATAATAGCTTTCGATTGCTGTAAAACATCCTGAAAAGCCAATCTAACAAATGCATCTTTGTACTCATACGTTCCTGGGGTTCTTACAAAAAAACTAGCTTTTCTTCCTAAAGCTTTTAATGCTCGTGAATATAGCATGTATGCTGGATCAGTAACTGATATTATATCATTAATTTCAGTAGTACATAATATAGACAAAGCAATCGCTTCAACACCACCATGAGTTACCATAATTTCTGTTTCTGAATCTATATCCAATTTGTACTTTCGCTTATACCATAAAGCTATTGCTTTTCTTAACTCAGAACAACCTTTTGCATTTTCATATCTTTTTACAGCATTTAAAAAATTGTCTATTGTTAAATCTTCTTTTTCTATATTTTGAAGTAAATACTCTGGAGGACCAAACTGTGGTTCACCAAAACTTAAATTTACTACCTCATTAGTATTTTTTGCTCGTAGTGATATCTCTTTAGAAGAATAAACTTCTATTTCCTCTAAAGTCTTATTGAGATTAGGATAGTTGTTATAAGTAGATATCATAAAAAAATCCTTTTATATATTATATACGATTGTTAACTATTCACAAAACTATGCAACCTTCTAGCAACATCAAATGGTTTAATATCTGGTCTTCCTAAAGTTGTTATACTATGTGATTGAATTTTTACATGAAGTAAAATAGGTCCTTCTCTATCAAGAAGAATAGTCATATTTTTAATAAATGCATCTACTGAGGCACAACTTATTGCATCTATATAATTAATACTTTGAGCTAATTTTGTAAAATCTATTGTTTTAGATGCTGTTACTTGTCCACCTGTAGATTCATAACTACCATTATCTAAAATTACGTGAATTAAATTAGTAACTTTAATAGCTCCAATTGTTGTAAGATTCCCCAAATGCATAATGGCTGCTCCATCACCATCAATAACTATAACTTTTGTTTTATTTCGTAACGATAAAGCTAATCCCGTTGCTACAGCGTTTGCATATCCCATAGATCCTACACAATAAAAATGATTGTTTCTATCACTCAACGTATATAATTCTCTTCCTGTTTTACCAGTTGTTGCTATAATAGGACAATTTAAAGGTATATGATTTACCAAAGCACTTAATATCTGAGTTCTAGTTGGAAATGATATGATTTTACGTGGTAATGCTTCAGATACCAACTTATCTGCTTTATTCTGTTCTTCTACCTCTTTATCAAGATAAAAGCTATTTCTTTCTATCAGTAGAGCATAAGGTCTATTAGAAATAGACATTTTGTTTATTGCTAAGTCAAGGCATTCTATTACTTCATTAGTATTTTTTGGTAACAGTGCCCAGTCAATCTTTAATAAATCAAGTAATTGGGTAGTAATAGCTCCCATTAAATTATGCTGTGGTTCGTCTTTTTCACCAGGTTTACCTCTCCATGTAATTAGTAATAATACTGGAATTGCAAATGGTTCATTAAGAGAAGTAAGTGGATTAACCATGTTACCTAATCCAGAATTTTGACACATTACAACACAACGCTTTCCTCCAAGCCACATTCCAGAAGCTATTGCTAAAGCTTCTCCTTCACTTGAGGCTGTATAATAAGATATATTTTGTGCTTGAAGGATATAATCAAACATTGCATTCATATAAGAACAAGGAACACCACTAAAGGAACTCAGTCTTCTCTTAACTAATTCATCTACAAAGTACTTAGCACAAATCATTTTTTATTTTTATCAAAAATTTTTGGTAAATATTTTTTTTCTGCAAGTTCTACTTCAGGTTCGGTTGTTAATGCAAATAATTCTTTAAGACTGGCTATTCTATTATTAATGGACGCAACAGATTCTTGCTTTTTTATTATCTCAGTAATATCTTTTATTGCTGTGATTGCAGCTCTTAAACTGTGATTTGCCCAAATGATATTAGATATTCCAGCTTCTAAAAACACATTTTTAGGAGTTTCATAATAGGTTGTAGGAACAACAAAAATAGGACAAAGTAGCCCCCATGCTTTTGCAAATTCTAGTATTTCTGTAGCATCTTGCTTTTTTGAGTGAATTAATACTGCATCTGCTCCTGCATCAAAATAACATTGTGCCCGTTTTAATGCTTCTTTTAGCCCTTTACCTGAAATAAATGCTTCTATTCTTGCAATAACGCAAAAATTAGAATCTATCTGTGTATCTTTTGCAGCTTTGATTTTTCCACAAAATTCATCAATATCAGCTAGCGGTTGATTTTCACCTAAAAAAGAATTTAGCTTTGGAAATAACTTATCTTCTATAACTACTCCAGCAACACCTATTTGCTCTAGTTTCTTTATCAAACGACGAACATTATTAAAGTTACCAAATCCAGTATCACCATCCATTAAAATAGGTATTTCCGTATGATCTGCCATGCATTCAACGATACTTAACACTTGTGTTAAAGTAGCTTCATTTCGGTCAGATAATCCCATAGAAGCAGAAATTGTCAGGCCTGATGCCCACAATGCCTCGAAACCTTTTTCTTCAGCAATTTTTGCACTCAAAGCATTGTGTGCTTCCATAAAAAATGTTAATTGTTTACTGTAAATTAACCTTTTTAATACGCTTGACTTAACCTTATACATTACAAGACATTTTTTAACTTTAATTAAGTATATCTTAAAGATTTTAAGTTCATTCTATATACAACCACAAAAATTCAAGACATACTTTGATATAGTATATAAAAGAAAAGAGATTTGTAGTTACATTTTTACATCAAAAATAATATCTAACATTGAAAAGTAATTGGTACTAATTTTGCACATCAATGTCATAATATATGTTAAATTAGACAATTTACTCATATTACTTTCATAAAAAATACTTCAAAGAAATCCGAGAGAAATGTTTATTTAAATATAAAATAAAAACAAAATATGAATTCACCTAAAATACAAAAACCCGAGATAATAGATCAAGCCTATAAACGCATAGAAAATTATATTAATAATACTCCTCTTTTATATTCTGAAATTTTAAACAAACTAATGAGTAGTAATGTTTACTTTAAAATGGATGCAATGCAAAAAACTGGATCTTTTAAACTAAGAGGAGTACTTAATAGTTTACTTACATTAAAAGAAATCAGACAAATGCCTAAAAAGATTGTGTCTTACAGTACAGGTAATCATGCTCTTGCCATGGCATATGCAGCTAAATTATTTGATATTCATGCCAGAGTTTACTTACCTGCTAATGTTTCTTCCATAAAAAAGCATACAGCTAGATATTATGAAGCAGAAGTGATAGAGGTAGAAACTAGAGCTCAAGCAGAAGAACTAGCATTACAAGATAAAAAAAAAGGTTTTTACTATTTGCATCCTTCAGATAATGATGAGATAATTGCAGGTGCTGGTACTATGTGCTACGAAGCATTAAAAACAATGCAAAATTATACTATTACTAAACCTGATGCTATATTTGCTTCGTGTGGTGGCGGTGGTTTGCTTGCTGGAACTTATCTTGCTAAAGAATTGTTATCTCCTTACTCACAAGTTATAGGAGTTGAACCACAACTCGCTAATGACGCTTATAAATCTCTTCGTGCTAATAAAATTATTAGATTTAGCAATTCACCTAAAACTATAGCTGACGGACTTCGTACTTTATCAATTTCTTTAAGGACCTTTCATTATCTCAAAAAACTAGATGGATTTTATTTATTAGATGAAGATTCCATTTATCGTTGGACAGCATGGATTATGCAAACAACGAAAGTAATCTGCGAACCATCAGCTGCAATTTGTATGGCTGCTGCTTCAAATTGGCTTAAAGCACATGGACCAGAGAAAACTGTTCTAATTCTTATTTCAGGGGGTAATATCGATCCAGCTATCTATTTAGATCTATTTCAACGTAGCTATCTAGAAAAACTACCTTATCTCCAGTAATTTTATTAAAAAAACTTAGTTGATCTTTGATATACAATTACTTAGTATATACTAAAATACAGCTACTTTATAAATAACTCTATGTCTAAGTACATTTTTTTTGAAGAAAATGGTTATATGTTAACCGAAGAGTTTTTATCATTAAAAGATGAATCTCATACAAATAAAAAGGAAGATCCATTTATATTAGTTCATACAGGAAATCATAAAGCTTTATCTTTAATGATAAAAAAAGGTATGAGTGTTCACTTAAGAAATGAAAAAGATCAGACCCTTTTTCATTATGCAATATTATATGATCAGGTAAAAATTGCTCATCTTCTTAAAGCTAATGGTGCAACTTTAAATTCTAGTGATAAATTTGGTCAAACACCAAAAGATGTAATAAGCTATAAGAATACTCCAGAATTGCTAAAGCTCCTCTTTCCTTATGAAGAACAAGAAATATCATATACCAATCTTTCAGGAGAAGAAGATACCAATTCATGGTGTACAATCTTTTAAGACATAATATTACAAATTAACGCTGGCATACTTCTATTTATCAAAGTTGAGTTCAATATGTATGTTAGCAATTTGTTAAAATTAGTTTTCCTACATAAAATATTCGGTCATTATAGACTATATACTATGTTTATGCGTTTGTTTGAGAGAATAGAAGATTTAGAGGAAACTTTTTCTAGGAATTCTTTTAGCTTATGCCGATACCAAAAGAGGTACTGTTTTTAGAAGATAAAACCTTTTTACAATATAAGTCTAATAACGGGAATAAAATCCTGTACTGCCGATTTTTTCATCAGCACATAAGCCCCTATACTTAGGATTCCTTTGATAACAAGTGCTATAAGTCGTTATAAGACTCATTTTTCTAAGTGAATAATAATCTCTCCTTAAATTGTACTATCAATCATAATTATTACGTCAAAAAACAGGCATAATAATATTAATTTCTTAAATATAAAAAACTGTCAAATTAACCTATTGCTCTAGAGTTATCTTTAAAAGAATTGATTAAATTCATCTAGTTTATATTTAACTGTTTTATTATTGGTTTAGTTCTGTTGTTTGTATTTTTTCTTTGAACTTTAGATTAACAAAGGATATACTCAAAGCTATATAAATATTTGGTTATTATGAAAATAAAAACCCGTCCTCAACTTTTTATTGATACAACTCCTTTAAAGGAAAATGAGGAACTAGCACTCAAAATATATGAGGAAACAGATAAATATTCAATTACTCCTACTACTTTCAAAGCTAGAAAAATATTATCAGATAAAAATTTAGATCAGGTTACAGTTCAGTATAAACAATATAGAGAAGTACTAAATCAAAAACTCCAAACTGCCCAAAAATTATTAGATGAAAGTA
>Ga0222713_10002659_pt1 | contig 18934 bp, 18 predicted proteins | sample C33_649DmetaG_FD_165061 | JGI IMG/M metagenome (GOLD analysis project Ga0222713, IMG submission 165061) | Estuarine water microbial communities from San Francisco Bay, California, United States - C33_649D | ecosystem: Environmental > Aquatic > Marine > Unclassified | place: USA: California...
CCCGGCGGACAAGTTCGCGCCCGGTAGCCGACCCGCCTACGGTCGGTGGACGATTGCGCCGAGAGCCTCGACGAACGGTGTTTCGAGGACCTCCCAGCCGCGTAGGCGCGCGGCGAGTCCGGCGCTCCGGCTGTCGTCATCCGCATCGGGCGTGATGACGACCGTGACGGGGGCATCAGGCCAGTCCTGCGCGGTCGCCGATGGGAGTACCGGATCCACGAGGAGATATCCCGCGATCGATCGTCGCGCGGATCGCTGGGCGAAGCCGAGCCCGGGCGCATGCACCGCGTGATGTCCGGCCAGGACAAGGAGAACCGGTTCAGGGAGTTGGGATGCTGACCGGCTGATGGTGAGGGACACCACGGGTATCCAGTCCGACTCTCGGGGAGTCTCACTCGACAGGTCCAGGGTGGGTAGGTCGCAGGACACCGGCGGCGTACCCGGAGTCAGGACGACGGAACCGACCGGCATGTCCCCAGCCTAGGCACTGCCCTAGGGTCGGGCGCATGAGTGACAGGGATCAGTTGCGGCAGCAGATCATCGATAAGGCGGTCGTCCACGGCAAGGTCATCTTGTCCAGTGGCCGCGAAGCGGACTACTACGTCGACCTGCGACGCGTGACGCTCGATGCTGAAGCGGCGCCTCTGGTCGGCCGCGTGATGCTCGATCTCACCTGGGACTGGGGCTACGACGCGGCCGGGGGTCTCACCCTCGGCGCCGATCCCGTCGCCACGGCGATGCTCCATGCCGCGGCGGACCGTGGCGATCGATGTGATGCCTTCGTCGTCCGCAAGGAAGGCAAGGCTCACGGTTTGCAGCGACGCATTGAAGGACCGGATGTCGCAGGTCGGCGCGTGGTGGCCGTGGAGGACACCTCGACAACCGGCTCGTCCGTGATGACGGCCGTGGAGGCGCTGCGTGAGGGCGGCGCTGACGTGGTCGGTGTTGCGGTTATTGTCGATCGTGGCGCCGGTGACGCGGTGCGGGCGGCCGGTCTGGAATACCGCGCGGTGTACTCCTTGGCGGATCTCGGTCTTTAGCGCGTCGCCCGCCGGTGGCGTAGCCACTCGAAGGCAATGGGGACCACGCTGATGAGCACGATGAGGATCAGGATGACCTCGATGTTGTTCGCGACGACGGGGATCGTGCCCAGGAAGTAGCCAAGGAGGGTTACTCCCACCGCCCAGAGCAGGCCGCCGATCGCGGTGTAGAGCATGTAACGCTTGAAGTCCATGCGCCCGACGCCGGCCACCGCGGTGATGAAGGTGCGCACGATGGGGACGAACCGCGCCAGGATGATCGCGCGGCCGCCGTACTTGTCAAAGAACGCGTGGGTCTTGTCGACGTAGGCCCTCTTGAACAGCCGCGAATCCTCGCGTTTGAACAGAGCCGGTCCCACTTGGTAGCCGATGCCGTAGCCCGCGGCATTGCCGGCGACCGCAGCAACGAAGAGCATGGCACAGGCCAGCCAGATGTTGATCGAGATGTAGCCGGAGGCGATGAAGAGCCCGGTGACGAACAGCAGTGAGTCGCCCGGGAGGAAGAAGCCGATGAGGAGCCCGCATTCGGCGAAGATGATGCCCAGCACGACCCAGAAGGCGATGTCGCCCAGGCTGGTGAGCAGCGTTTCGGGATTGAGCCAGTCCGGTCCGAGGGCCGAGACGGTGGCAAGCAGGGTCAAGGTCACGTCGGGCACCCTTCGAGCGTACGACGTCGGGTGTGGATCCGACGGCACTAGGGTCGCGGCATGGATCCGCGCCTTGACCCTGAACTTCTTGAACAGGGCGACACCCGCAACGTCGTGGATCGGTACCGGAACTGGACGATGGAGGCGATCGTCGCCGACCTCGATGAGCGTCGCCATCCCTTCCATGTGGCCATCGAGAACTTCGAGCATGACGCCAACATCGGCTCGGTCGTTCGTTCGGCGAACGCCTTCCTCGCCGCCGAGGTCCACATCGTGGGGAATCGGCGGTGGAACCGTCGGGGCGCGATGGTGACCGATCGCTACCAGCACGTGCGGCACCACCCAACCGTCGAAGACTTCGGCGCGTGGGCCGCCGACGCCGGGTTGCTGGTGATCGGTATTGACAACATCGAGGGGTCGGTCCCCATCGAGACCTATGACATCCCCCGTGCGTGCGTGATGATCTTCGGCCAGGAGGGTCCGGGTCTGTCACCCGCCGCGCAGGACCTGTGCTGCGAGATGCTCGCGATCAGCCAGTTCGGCTCCACCCGCAGTATCAATGCCGGGGCGGCAGCCGCGGTGGCCATGCACGCGTGGGTACGCCGCCACGTATTCGAGCAGCGGCCTTGACCGTCTTCCTTGCAGTTACCGCGATTGTGTGGCCGATGTGCCCGCGGTAACTGCAAGGAAGACGAAGGAAGGGATCAGACGGGAACGGCGGGGAGGTGTTCGAGCGCCTCGGCGAACCGGGCGTCGGTGAGTTCCTCGTCGACCATCGATCCGGCCAGGTACTGCTCGTAGGCGGCGAGATCGAAGTGACCGTGGCCGCACAACGCCGTGAGGATCACGGTCTCCTCGCCGGACTCCTTGGCCTGCTCGGCCAGGCGGATGGCCTGGGCGATTGCATGCGTCGGCTCCGGCGCCGGAACGATGCCCTCCGTCCGCGCGAACTTCACCGCTCCGGAGAAGCACTCGGTCTGCGGGATAGCGACCGCATCCATGAGGCCCAATTCGTAGACGTGGGAGATGAGCGGAGCCATGCCGTGGTAGCGGAGACCACCCGCATGAATGGGATCGGGGATGAACTCGTGTCCCAGCGTGTGCATCTTCATCAGCGGCGTCATGCCTGCCGTGTCGCCGAAGTCATATGCGTAGGTGCCACGTGTCAGTGACGGGCAGGACGCCGGCTCGACAGCGGTGATCTGCGGATTAATCTTGCCGGCGAGCTTCTCCCGGAGGAACGGGAACGACAGGCCCGCGAAGTTTGATCCACCACCGGTGCAACCCACGATGTGCGTGGGAGTGTCGCCCGCCATCTCCAACTGGAGAAGGGCCTCTTCGCCGATGATCGTCTGGTGCAGCAGCACGTGGTTGAGCACCGAGCCGAGGGCGTAGCGGGTGTCCGGATCCATCGCGGCAACCTCGACAGCCTCGGAGATCGCGATACCGAGGGACCCCGACCAGTTCTTCGGGTCCTTCGCCAACTCGCGACCGATCGCGGTCACGTCGCTGGGTGAGCGGTGAATCGTGGCGCCGAAGGTTTCGATCATGAGGCGTCGGTACGGCTTGGCGTCGTACGACGCACCCACCTGCCACACCTCGCACTCGAGGTCATAGAGCGCGCAGGCAAAGGCTAGGGCGGTGCCCCACTGCCCGGCACCGGTCTCGGTGGTGAGCTTCTTGGTGCCCTCCTTCTTGTTGTAGTACGCCTGGGGCACGGAGGTGTTGGGCTTGTGCGAGCCGGCCGGGGAGACACCCTCGTACTTGTAGTAGATGCGGGCCGGGGTGCCGAGAGCCTTCTCGAGTCGATGCGCGCGGAACAGCGGCGACGGCCGCCACTGGCGGTAGACATCGAGCACGCCACCGGGGATGTCGACGTACCGCTCACCGGTGACCTCTTGCATGATCAGGTCCATCGGGAACAGGGGCGCAAGATCGTCGGGGCCGACGGGATCCAAGCGTCCGGGATGCAACGGCGGCGGCGGGGGTTCGGGCAGATCCGCGATCAGGTTGTACCACGTCGTCGGAATCTGATCTTCGCTCAGCACGTACTTGTGCTGATTCACGGTCTCGTCCATAGCACCGCCTTCCAGTAGGCCGGGCCGGGACACCCGGGGCTTCGGACGGTACCCGACCTGACAGCATGAGGGACATGGTTTTGCCAGGTCGGCCGTCCATTCCGGTGCCGCAGGGCGTGCGCCTCATCGCCTCCGATCTCGACGGCACCCTGCTGCTGTCCGACGGCTCGGTGGGTGCGCGGACCCGGGAGTCGCTGGATCGGCTCGCGGAGAGCGATCGAGATCTGGTCATCGTGACGGGCCGACCGCCGCGGTGGATCTCGCCCATCGTGGAGATGACCGGTCACCGCGGCGTGGGAATTGCTGCCAACGGCGGGGTCGTTCTCGATCTGTTTGATGGCCAAGTCACCGAGGTGTTTCCCATGGATGCCGACTCGGCTTTGGCTGCGGTTGACCGCCTCCGCAGCGCGATCCCGGGTCTGGTCTTCGCCGTCGAGATGGCGCGGCCGGGAGGTCATTTGGCGCCGACGGGGGGCTCGTCGTACGACGTTCTCGATGCGACGCTCGCGGACGCGACGGAGTTCGCCCTCGCGGATGGCTACACGCCTCGATGGCCGGTGCCACCCGACACGCACGTCGCTCCCATCGACGAACTGGTCCTCGCCGGTGACGTCGTGAAGTTGCTCGCTCGACCGGGGGACGGCGTACAGATCGATCCTGAGGACCTGTATGCACGGGGTATGGCCGCGGTGGGTGACCTGTTGGAGGTCACGCACTCGGGCTACGGCGACTCGCTTATCGAACTCAGTGCCGCGGGCGTCACCAAGGCGACCACCCTCGCTCGGGTGGCGGCGGCGCAGGGCCATGGCCCACTCCATGTTGTGGCCGCCGGTGACGGACCCAACGATCTGCCGATGCTCGCCTGGGCAGGGTCGTCGTATGCGATGGGCAATGCGCATCCGGAGGTACTGGATCTGGCCAGCCATGTCCTGCCGACCAACGACGAGGAGGGCGTGGCCGATCTCATCGACGCCGTCCTCGACGACCGCAGCCCCTTCGACTCCTAGGTCACTCGGCGAGGGGGTTAGCGGGTCAGCAGGATCTTGCCGGTGACACCGCCGGCATCAAGTGCACGGTGCGCTTCGGCTGCCTGCGGCAGGGGATACGTCCGATCAATGACGGGGCGCACGATCCCCGCGGCAATCCACGGCCACACCATCCGCTCGGTCTCCGTGCAGATGTAGGCCTTTTGCTCTGGTGACCGTGCTCGCAACGACGTTGTGTGCAACGTCGCATTGCGCCGCAGCATCACACCGAGATCGACGTCAGTGCGTACGCCGCCCTGCATGCCGATGACGACCAGTCGACCACCGGGAGCGAGGCATTCGACATTGCGCATGAGGTACTTCGCGCCCATGTTGTCGAGGATGACGTCGACTCCGCGGCCGCCGGTCTCTGCGGCGACAACGTCGACGAAGTCCTGATCCCGGTAGTTGATGAGGACCTCAGCGCCCAACTCGGCGCAGCGCTCCAACTTCTCCGCCGAGCCCGCCGTCACCGCGACCCGCGCGCCGAGTGCCCGCGCGACCTGGATGGCCATGGTGCCGATACCACTGCCTCCGCCGTGAATGAGGAGCCAATCACCGCGCTGCAGTCCCGCCACCATGACGAGGTTCGACCACACGGTGCAGGCGACCTCGGGGAGGCCCGCCGCGGTGATCACATCCACACCCACGGGGATCGGCATGGTCTGGCCCGCGGGAACGGCGACCTGTTCGGCGTAGCCACCGCCCGAGAGGAGGCAGCAGACCTCCTCGCCGACGGAGCGCGAGGTGACGCCTTCACCAAGGGCAATGATCCGTCCGGAGCATTCGAGGCCGGGCCACTCCGGCGCACCGGGCGGTGGCGGATAGAAGCCTTGACGTTGAAGGAGGTCGGCGCGGTTCACCGCGCTCGCCGTGATGTCCACAAGCACCTCACCGGGGCCGGGTTGTGGGTCCGGCACCTCCTGCCATTGCAAGACGTCGGGTTCGCCGTACTCGGAGATGACGACGGCGTGCATGTCAGCTCTCCGGTCGGGGCTGAACCGAGTAGTCGCTCTCCTCTGTGTGCCGGATGACGACGAGTTCATCGCCTTTCTGCAGGATGCGAATGTCGCTGGTGTCGAAGCGGTGCACGACCTCGTCGCGAACGACCGCGAGCACGATCTCGCCGCGCGCGTCCACCTCTTCCGGTGAGATGCCCAGCTCTTCCTTGGTGATGTGACGCTGCACGATCTCAAGCCCGCGTCCCGCGTCGAGCAGGTCCTCCATGAGTGTGCCCGCGACCGGTGAGACGAGGGACAGCGCCATGAGGTGGCCGGATGACTCTGCGGTCGGGATGACGCTGGTGGCGCCGGACTGTCGCAAAATCTGTGCATTGGCGGCCTCGCGGGCTGCCGCGACGATGTCAGCCTTCGGGGCCAGCCGCCGCGCGGTGAGAGTTACCAGGACCGACGTGTCGTCCTCGTCGGTCGCGACAATGATCTTGGACGCACGCTCCGTCGCGGCATCCCGAAGTACATCTTCGCGGCGGGCATCGCCAAGGACGCCGGCCAGACCCATTCGATTGGCCTCTTGAATGGCGTCCTTGTCGTTGGCGACGACCACGATCGACAGCGGCGATGCGCCGTTGTCGAGCAGCAGTCGCGCAGCGGAACGACCCTTGACGCCGAAACCGACGATGACGGTGTGATCATGCACGCGCTGCCTCCAGCGGGTTGTGCGGAAGTCCTCACGGGTCTTGCGAGTGAGCACCTCGATAGTGGTGCCGACCAGGACGATGAGGAAGATGAAGCGGAGAGGTGTTACGACGAAGACATTGACGAGGCGAGCGGACTCGCAGACGGGAACAATGTCGCCATAACCGGTGGTCGAGAGGCTGACCGTTGCGTAGTAGAACGCATCCACCCAGGTGATTGCACCCAGTTGTCCCCCGTCGGAGTAGCAGTCCCCTTCGGCATAGACGATGACCGCGGTCAGTACTAGGGCGCCGATGGCGATGGCCAGGCGCACGGCGATATTGCGGACCGGGCTCCACGAGCGGCTCGGAAGTTGAATGCGCGCATTGAGCGCTTCACTGTCGGCCTCACTTGTCACGGTGAGGGGCAGGGGACGCTGCCGCTTGTCGGCCACGGTGCCTGACGCTATCGGACGCCCGGCGAGACACCGGGGATCGGCAGCACTTCGACGCTGCTTTCGAGTTGACCGCCATGGGGTGGAATCACCGCGAGCGCGTCGGCGAGGGCGAGGCTGCGCAGCATGGCGGGGCCGTCGTAGCGCAGCGGATGCGCGAGGTCATCACGCAGCAGGACCGGGATCAGTCGAGTATCCGTGGGATGTGAACTCACGGTCTCGGTGAGTTGAGCGTGGGCCTCGCGGGTGTCCGCACCACGCATCGCATTGATGACCGGGGCGGCGAGAGTCACCAGACCACTCACCGCCGCGAGCGGATTGCCGGGCAGGCCGATGAAGGGTCGGCCATCGGGAAGGACCGCGAGCAGCATCGGGTGGCCAGGACGCACCTGCACTCCGTCGACAAGCCAGTGCACCCCGAGGTGATCGAGAACGTCATGGACGAAGTCGACGGGGCCCGCGGCCGTCGACCCGGTGGTGATGAGGACGTCCGCGGTGGAGTCCTCAATCTCGTCGAGCAAGCCCCGGTGCGTATCGGCGACGCGAATGGGGGGGTTGGCTCGCGCACCGATACCCGCCAACCACGGCGGAATCATCGGACCGAGGGCGTCGCGCACGCGGCCCGGTCGCGGCACGCCACGCTCGAGGAGTTCATCGCCGAGGACGAGGACAGCGACGGTCGGCGGAGGGATGACCTCGAGTACGTCGTAGCCGGCCGCGGCGGCCAGGCCCATGATCGCCGGGCTGACGAGCGTGCCGGTGGCGATCAGTGGATCACCAACAGCGCACTCCTCACCCTGCGGCCGCACGTCGGTGCCGGCCACCACCTCACCGCCCGTGTCGTTGGGCAGGCCGGTCAACGGATCGAGGGTGTAGAGGCGAACGCCGTGCAGGGCAGTTTCGACGGCCGCGTGTTCGCGCCGAAGGACTGCATCGGCTCCGGTCGGCATGGCGGCGCCAGTCGCGATGGGTACGGCGTAGCCGGGATCCAGTCGGATGTCGCGGGTGTCAGCACCCGCGAGCAGCGGCTCCTCGGTGGTCACGTGCCAGGGACCCATTCCGGCGACGGCGTACCCGTCCATGGCCGCGGTCGGGAAGGGTGGCAGGTCCGTGAGGGCGCTGACGGGGGCGGCCAGTACGCAGTGGAGAGCTCCGTCGATCCGCACGGCCAGGGGGGCCCGCTGACTCGCCGCGGCGGCCGCCACACGACGAGCCTGCTCCCAGGGCAGCGCGGCAGAGTGCATGGGTCCAGAGTGCCACCGGCGCCCCCATTCGGCGGCGCGACAAGCGTGCGGGCGCGAGGTGTGTCGTCTGATACCCGGTACCGCCACCCGCGATTGACGCACAACATTCCCGCAGTTCTTACCTGGGCCTTACCCAGGCTTGGCCAGCACCTGCCTGCGAAGCGGTTCTCTAAAGGGGAAGCACGAACCCAAGGAGGAGCAATGAGGCAGACACGCAAGATGGTCATCGCGGCAGCTGCAGCGGTCGGCGCAGTCGCGGGACGGGCCGTGGCCATCGCCAACGTGCCCGTGGCTGCCACGGCCAACGAGGCTCCCAAGCCCGCCGTGGCCTCCCAGACCCCGGGCGATCCCAGTGCCGCCGCCACCGTCGATCCCGCGGCGACAGGTGACGAGGCTGCTACGCGCGCCGCCTTGGAGAAGCAGATCGCCAAGGCCGAGCGCACGCTGGCGCGACTCGCCGTGTCCTCACCCACGGCCGCGGCCACCGTCGACGTGACCGTGCCGGTGATCTCCGGTGGTCGCACCACCGCCGGCACATCGAATACGGGCGGCAACCCGGCCTCGGGATCCTGCGGCGCCAGCAGCGCGTGGCCGCGGATGCCTCGCACCATCTGCGCACGCCGCTCACCGGCATCCGGTTGCGACTTGAAGCCATCGAGGAGGTGTCAGACGAGCCAGCAGTGCAGCGAGACGCCGCCGCCGCGATCGGTGAGGTCGATCGCCTGAACCGTCGCATAGATCAGATCCTTGCCCTCGCGCGCAGTGACGCGGGACAGTCGGTGGAGGACACCGATATCCGTGCCGTGGTCGCTGATCGAGTGCGGACTGCTGAGCCAACTGTGCGGGCACGCGGACTCGCGATCGCCGAGGTTGTGGCGGAGGGAGATCTGCATGTGTTGGCCGCCCGTGGCGCCGTGGATCGCGTGATCGATGAGTTGATCGGCAACGCCCTGTCCTACGCCGGGACCTCAATCACGGTCCGGGCCTGGCGTCAGCGCGACGACGTACGCCTCGACGTAGAAGATGATGGTCCAGGCTTGAGTGCGGAAGACCGCGGGCGCGTATTCGAGCGATTCGTCCGCGCGGATGGAGCGGTGCCCGGCGGAAGCGGCCTGGGCCTAGCGCTGGTGCGGGAGTCAGCGCTCGCCGCCGGCGGTGATGCGTGGGCTGAACCGGTGAGCAGCGGTGGGTTGCGCATCTGCACGAGGTGGCCGGTGACTACTCCCGGTGCAGGCCGAGGTCCCACTCACCGCTGAGGCGCTGAAGGGTGGCTGCCGCTCGAGCGACAGCGTCGGCGTCCTCGGAGAGTGCCGCGGCGTAGCCCAGCAGGAAGGTCGTGATCGGCGCCGCGGGCCGATCGACCGCATGAGCGGCGTCACGGGCGACGTCGAGCAGGGTCTGGACGTCGACATCGGGGACGTCCACGCCGAGGTCGGTGGCCAGAGCGCGCCGAGCGGCCGTGGTCCATTGGCTGAGTTGGTCGTGGCTCATGCTGCCATCCTCCCGCGCTGGGTCCTCTCACGCGGGGACTTGACGGGAGCGTCAAGTTGACACTAGCGTCAAGTCCATGGCGCCTGTCCTGCGCTCGCGCACTGATCCGGCCGTTGCCGCGGCCAATGCTGAGGCGATGCGCGCTGCGCTTGCCGAGATTGACGATCTTCTCGCCCGCGTCATCGGTGGCGGTGGAAGCACTGATAGCGAGAAGAACGCCCGCTCAGTGGCGCGCCATCGTGGTCGCGGCAAGCTGCTCCCTCGCGAGCGAGTGAACCTCTTGCTCGATCCCGGCTCCGCCTTCCTCGAACTCAGTCCCCTTGCGGGCTGGGGCACCGATGATCCGCTCGGGGGCGGACTGGTGACCGGGATCGGTCGCGTGCACGGCACCGAGGTGGTCGTCGTGGCGAACGATCCCACCGTGAAGGGCGGCTCGCAGGGTCCGACGTCGGTGGCCAAGGGATTGCGTGCCATGGAGGTGGCGCGGGCAAACCGACTTCCGCTGGTCAATCTCACCGAGTCCGGCGGGGCTGACCTGCCGAAGCAGGCGGACATCTTCGTCCCCGGCGGTGCGAGCTTCAAGAACCTCACCCAACTCTCCGCGGCGGGCATCCCCACCATCACCCTCGTCTTCGGCTCGAGTACCGCGGGCGGCGCCTACGTCCCGGGCATGAGTGACTACGTCGTCCTGCAGAAGGAGGCGGCGCGTGTCTACCTCGGTGGGCCGCCCCTGGTGAAGATGGCCATCGATGAGGATGCCGATGAAGAGGAACTCGGTGGGGCCGAGATGCACGCCCGCACGTCGGGATTGGCTGACTACCTCGCCGTCGACGAGCCAGATGCCCTGCGCATCGGCCGAGAGATCGTCGAGCACCTGCGCTGGCGCAAGGCCGGTCCGGGTCCGGACCGCGCGCCGGTCGAGCCGCTGTACGACCCCGAGGAGCTCCTCGGCATCCCGAGCGCCGACGTCCGCACTCCCTTCGAAGCACGTGACGTGCTTGCTCGCGTCCTCGACGGCAGCGAATTCGAGGAGTTCAAACCGCTCTACGGCTCGACGCTCGTCACCGGATGGGGGCATGTCGGGGGCTACGCAGTCGGCGTGCTCGCGAACAACGGAATCCTCTTCAGCGAGGAGAGCCACAAAGGTGCGCAGTTCATCCAGCTGTGCAATCGCATGAATGTGCCGATCCTCTTCGCACAGAACATCACCGGGTTCATGGTGGGGACGCGCTATGAGCAAGGCGGCATCATCAAGGACGGCGCCAAACTCATCAATGCGGTCTCGAATTCCACGGTGCCGCACCTCACGCTGATGATGGGTGCGTCCTACGGCGCGGGCAACTACGGCATGTCTGGTCGCGCTTATGACCCGCGCTTTGTCTTCTCCTGGCCCAATCACCGCATTGCCGTCATGGGGCCGAAGCAACTCGCTGGTGTCCTCACCATCGTCGCTCGGCAGAAGGCGGGCGAAGCATTCGATGAGGCGGCGTTCGCCCCCTTGCGCGATGCGTTCGAGCAGCAGGTCGAAAGCCAATCGACCGCGCTCTTCGCCACCGGCCGGCTCTGGGACGACGGCGTCATCGATCCACGTGACACCCGCACCGTGCTCACTCTTGCCCTGTCGGCCACCCACTCGGCTCCGGTTGCGGGGACCGACACGTACGGCGTTTTCCGGATGTGATGGTGATGCGCAGAATCCTGGTCGCAAACCGAGGCGAGATCGCCCGTCGGGTCTTCCGCACCGCACGAGCGATGGGACTTCAGACCGTGGCGGTCTACTCCGAGCCCGATGCTGACGCTCCCTTCGTCCACGACGCTGATGTGGCGGTGGCCCTCCGCGGATCCACGAGCGCGGAGACGTATCTCGACGTCGTACAAATCCTTGATGCGGCGCGTCGCAGCGGGGCCGACGCTATCCATCCCGGATACGGCTTCCTGTCGGAGAATCCGGGATTTGCCGAAGCGGTGACCGCGGCGGGCCTGACCTGGATTGGTCCCACCCCGGAGTCGATTCGGGCGATGGCTCTGAAGGTGGAGGCGAAGCGCATCGCCGCAGACGCGGGTCTGCCCCTGGTCCCCGGCGCTGAGTTGGCCGAGGACATCGCGGACGCGGACGCGCAGCAGATCGCCGAGGCGGTGGGTTTCCCCCTTATGGTCAAGGCGTCCGCGGGTGGCGGCGGCAAGGGCATGCGCATCGTGAGCGATCCGGCCGACTTCGCCGAGGCCATCGAGTCGGCGCGACGCGAGGCACTCTCCTCCTTCGGCGACCCGACCGTCTTCCTTGAGCGCTATCTGCCCCGGTCGCGTCACGTCGAAGTGCAGGTCTTTGGCGATCGCCACGGCAGTGTCGTCCACCTCGGTGAGCGGGAATGCTCCATTCAACGTCGACACCAAAAGATCGTGGAGGAGTCGCCATCACCCGGGATTGATCGCGATCTCGCCGCGCACATGCGGGCCGCGGCGGTGGCGCTGGCGGAGCGGATGGGTTATGTCGGCGCCGGCACCGTGGAGTTCATCGTGTGGACCGAGGGCGGCGAGCAGCGCTTCGCCTTCCTCGAGATGAACACGCGCCTTCAGGTAGAACACCCGGTCACCGAACTCGTCACGGGGCTTGACCTCGTCGAATGGCAGGTCCGCATTGCACGCGGTGAAGAACTCCCGCGTGAGCAAAGTGAGATTAATGTCGCGGGCCATGCCATCGAGGTGCGCCTGTATGCCGAGGATCCGGCGCACGGTTATCTGCCCAGCGTCGGCACACTGCAGGCCTTTGAGTTCCCGGACGACGTGCGCGTCGACTCAGGGGTGGAGTCCGGTTCAGTGATCGGGACCCACTACGACCCGATGCTGGCGAAGGTCATCACCCACGCGCCCGACCGCGCGACGTGCGCCGCCATCCTGGCGCGCAGCCTGCGACGGGCGCGTGTGCACGGTCTCGTCACCAATCGGGATTCGCTCGTCGCCGTACTGGAATCCCCGCGATTCCACTCGGGGGACACGACCACGGCATTCCTCGAACAGGAGCCCGACGTCCTCACCCCGCGCCTCCCGGAGGAGATCCTCGACCGGCACCTGGCGGCGATCGCGCTCAGCGGACAAGGGCCCGACGATGGCGTCCCCCGAGGGTGGCGCAATGTCCCTGCGGTTCCCGAGATCACCGTGCTCGAACGGCTCGGCGGTGAGGTGGTCGCCGCCGCAGCGTGGTTCACCCGTGATGGGCTCGAGCTCAACGTGCTGGATTCGGAAGCAGATCTGTATGCCGAACCGGGGCGCGCTGCCGGAGTCTTCGTCCAGGACGGCCATCTCCTCCTGCGCGAGGGGCTGGCGAGTACCTGTCAGGTGTCGACGTACGACGATCTGGTCTGCGTCGACGATGGCCTGTGGTCAACGCAATGGCGCATCCGTCCGCGCTTCGGCACGGAGGACGTCGGTTCGGCGGCCGGTGGTGCGATAACGCCAATGCCGGGGACCATCATCTCGGTTGAGGTCTCGGTGGGAGACCGCGTCGCTCCGGGTCAGACCCTCGTCGTGCTCGAGGCGATGAAGATGGAGCACCGCGTGGTGGCTGATATCGCGGGGGTGGTCGGCGACGTCTTCGTTGAGCCCGGTCAGGCGGTTGATGCGCACGCCGTCGTTGTCAGTGTCCGTCCCGCCGAGGAGCAGGAGTAGAGATCGTGAATCGTCCCCTCATCATCGGCAATACCAGTGGGTTCTTCGGCGACCGCATCGCGGCGGCTCGGGAGATGGTGGACGGTGGCCCCCTTGATGTCCTGACCGGCGATTGGCTTGCCGAATTGACCATGCTGATCCTGGCTCGGCAGCGACTGAAGCACGGTGCCGGCTCGGGCTACGCGAGGACGTTCCTCACCCAGATGGAGCAGGTTCTTGGAACCTGCCGGGACCGAGGCATCCGGGTTGTGAGCAACGCGGGCGGGCTCGATCCGCAGGGGTGTGCGGACGCACTCAGCGAGATCGTCGACCGACTTGGCCTAGGTGCCGTGAGCATCGGCGTGGTGACCGGTGACGACCTCATGCCGGCGTTCGCCGAACTCGACGAGGAGTGGCGCAATCTTGACACCAGGGAGACACCTGACGGGATTACCTTCCTCACCGCCAACGCCTATCTCGGCGGTGAGCCGATCACGGCGGCACTCGCGGCCGGCGCCGACGTCGTGATTACTGGTCGCGTCACCGACGCGGCCCTCGTCGTCGGTCCGGCGGCGTGGTGGCATGGCTGGTCGTACGCCGACGCCGCCAATGCCGATCCGGCGGCCCTCGATCGCTTTGCCGGTGCCGTGGTGGCCGGCCACGCGATCGAGTGCGGTGCCCAGGTGACGGGAGGCAACTACGCGTTCTTCACCGAGATCCCCGGTCTGGAGTATCCGGGCTTCCCCATCGCGGAGGTCGCCGACGACGGCTCATCGGTCATCACCAAGCACCCGGACACCGGCGGAGCGGTGACGGTCGGAACGGTGACCGCGCAACTCCTCTATGAGATCCAGGGGCTGTCGTATCCCAATCCCGATGCCACCGCCCGGTTCGACACCATTCGGCTCACCCAGGAGGGTCCGGACCGGGTCCGCATCAGTGAGGTGCGTGGTGAGTCACCGCCCGAGCGACTCAAGGTGGCGGCCAACTACCTCGGTGGTTTCCGCAATTCGATGACCTTGGTGGTCACCGGTCTGGACGCGGAGGCCAAGGCGAATCTGGCTCTTCGATCGATGACCGGGCTGACCCTGGCCGAGGCGACGGAACCGGGGATGAGTGCGGCCGCGCGCGCCGCGCGTTCTGGCCTCCCCGTGCGCGAACTCGAGGTGTCCTGGGTGCCGACGGCGCAGGCGGACCCGGCGATGCCCTGGCAGGCGCAGTCGCACCTACGACTCACCGTGCGTGACGACTCGGCCGAAGCGGTCGCGAAGCCGTTCACGACGTCGGTGATCGAGTCCACGCTGTCGAGTTATCCGGGGATGTTCCCGACCGCTCCACCCGGCGCGGGTACGCCGTACGGTGTCTATTGGCCGACCACGGTCGAGCGTGGGTCGGCGCGGCCCACCGTGACGGTCGACGGGATCTCCGTCCCGGTCCCCGCCCATCTGCCGGCTGAGTCCCCCCTCACCCTTCCGTTGAGTGGCGAGTTGTTGACGGAAAACGGGCCCGAAACCGTCAACAACGCGCCACTCAACGAGCACGTGCCGCTGGGGCGGCTGGTCGGTGCGCGCAGCGGGGACAAGGGTGGCAACGGCAACGTCGGATTGTGGATCCCCGCATCGGTACCCCAGCGCGACGTGGCCTACCGGTGGCTCGCTGACTACATGACGCCGGACCGGGTCCGCGCGATCCTGCCCGAGGCGGCCCTTCTCGACGTCGAAGTGCATCAACTGCCGAACCTGCATGCCCTCAACGTGATCATCCACGGACTCCTCGGGCGCGGTGTCGCGGAGACGGCCCGTGTGGACCCGCAGGCGAAGGGTCTCGGTGAGCATCTGCGGGCTCGCCTCGCGCCGATCCCCGCCGAACTCCTCCCCCCGCCGGGGATGTCGTTGGCATGAGCGCCGTTCCACTGACCGATCGAGGGCGACGTACCCGCGACGCCCTCCTCGCGGCCGCCCGCGAGGTCTTTGAGGAGCGGGGATATGCCGCCACCCGCATGAGTGACATCGCCGCGGCCGCCGGGGTGAGCCACGGCACCGTCTACACGTGGTTTGCCACGAAGGAGTCGGTGCTTGCCGCGGTCGTGGAATCCCTCGTCTCCGACATTTCCGAGACTCTGCGGGTTCCTGAGGGCACGGACCCGGTCAGGCGCATTGACGTCGCCAATCGGAGTTATCTCGACACCTATGTCGCCCATTCGAAATTGCTTTCTGTCATCGAGCAGGCGGCCGCCATCGACGACTCCTTCCGCGATGTGCTCGCGGGACTTCGTCAGGCTCACGTCCAGCGTGTAGCCGCGGCGATTTCGCACCTGCAGCGAGCCGGAGAAGCATCACGGGACCTCGATCCCCAGGTTGCCGCCGCGGCGCTGTGCGTCATGGTGGAGGGATTCGCGCGCCACTGGATGCGCGACGACGTCGATGAGGAGCAAGCGGCCGCCACCCTCACCCGCATCTGGGCCGGGGCACTAGATCTGGGATCGACACCGAAGGGAATCTGATGGAGTTCACCACGGAACACGAACAATTCCGCCAATCAGTGCGTCGGGTGGTCGAAGAAGAGATCAACCCAAACGCCGACGCCTGGGAGGAAGCCGGCATCTTCCCCGCGCATGACCTCATGCCCAAACTGGGTGCGATCGGAGCCCTCGGCCTGGAGTACGACCCGGAGTTCGGCGGATCCGGTGCCGACCACTCCTTCAGCTATGTCTTCGCGCAGGAATTGGGTCGCTGTGACCTTGCGGCCGTGCCCATGGCGATTGCGGTCATCACCTCGATGGCAACCCCATCGCTGGCTCGCTACGGATCCGATGAACTGAAGCGAACGTGGCTGGAGCCGACCCTAAGTGGTGAACTCGTGTGCTCCATTGCCGTGAGCGAACCCGATGCTGGCTCCGATGTCGCCGGTATCCGGACCCGCGCCGTGCGTGACGGGGACGACTGGGTCATCACCGGTCGCAAGATGTGGATCACCAACGGAACGCAGGCCGATTGGCTGTGCCTCCTCGCCCGCACCGATGACGACTCGCGGCCGGGCGATTACCACGGCATGAGCCTCATCATCGTTCCGACGAATTCACCGGGTTTCAGCGTCGGACGCGCCATCAAGAAGATGGGCAACAAGGCCAGTGACACCGCCGAATTGGTGCTCGATGGTGTGCGGGTCCCGGTGAGCAACACGATTGGGGAGCCCGGGCAGGGGTTCCAGCAGCAGATGTCGCAGTTCCAGGACGAGCGATTGGTGGGCGCCTACATCGCGCTCGCCGGTGCCCGCCGCGCCCTGGACCGGACGAAGGACTATCTGCGCGAGCGTGAGGCCTTCGGCAAGCCGCTACTCGCCCAGCAGTACCTGCAGTACGAGCTGGCAGAGCTGTATGCCGAGGTCGACGTCGTCGATGGATTCCTCCAGCACGCAGCGGATCGCTATCTCGCAGGTCACGATGTGTCTCGCGAAGCCACCGTCGCCAAACTGAAGACCGGTCGGCTCGTCCGCCAGGTCGCCGACGCGTGCGTGCAGTTCCACGGCGGTATGGGCTACGCCGAGGAGATGTGGGTGGCGCGCTACTACCGGGATGCCCGGCTCGTGTCGATTGGCGGTGGCGCCGACGAGGTGATGCTGCGGATCATCACCATGCTCGAAGGAATGGGCAAGCGATGAGTGACGCGGTCCTGCTCAGTGTTGCCGATGGCGTGGCGACCATCACGCTCAACCGTCCCGACGCGCGCAATCGCCTTGATCCCGAGGGCATGACGCTGCTGGCCGAGCATCTCGCGGCCACCGCGGACGATCCGCAAGTCCGCGTCGTCGTCCTGACCGGGTCCGGCAACACCTTCTGCTCGGGCGCGGACCTCTCGGGCGCACTCAACGCCACCGAGGGTGGGTTTGCCACGGGCGGCACCGGCAATCTCGTCGGCGTTCTCGAGGCCATGCTGGATCATCCGAAGCCCGTCATTGGTCGGGTTCAAGGACATGTCGCGGGAGGCGGCAACGGACTTGTCGCCGCGTGCGACATCGCGATTGCGGCGAGCGATGCCCGATTCGCCTTCAGCGAGGTCCGCGTGGGCGTCGCCCCCGCGATCATTTCGGTCACGTGTCTGGCGGTCATGCATCGACGAGATGCGCAGGAGTTGCTCCTCACCGGCGAGCGGGTGACGGCTGAGCGCGTCCTCGAGGCGGGACTGGTCACGAGTGTCGTGGAGCCCGACGCCCTCGATGCCGCGGTGGCGGGCTACGTGGATCAGTTGCGGCGGGGAGGCCCCGAAGCGGTCCGCATGACCAAAGAGTTGCTGCGCCGAATTCCAGCGATGCCGCGCCAGGAGGGATTCGCGTGGGCGGCGGAGGTGTCCGCGGGACTGTTCACCTCGGATGAGGCTCGGGAGGGCATGTCCGCCTTCCTGGAGAAGCGGAACCCTCCGTGGGTCGACTAGCGGCCATCGTTATTGCCGGTGGGCAGGCGCGACGATTCGGTGCTGACAAGCTTGCTCTGCGTGACGACAGTGGTCGCACACTGCTGGACATCGTGTGCACTGGAGCCGCCGAGTACGCCGATCCCGTCATCGTCGTAGGCCCTCAGCGCGCGGTGGACGCCACGGTGATCTGGACCCGTGAGGTGCCAGCCGGGGGCGGCCCGTGTGCCGCGCTGATCACCGGCCTGCGCGACGTGCCAGCCGACTGCGACCAGGTCATGGTGCTGGCGGGCGACAGTCCCCGCGGAGCCCTCGCGATCCCGCGTCTGCGTGAAGTGCTTGCCGGGTCCGATCATGTGGCCGCCACGCTGGTCGATGACCAGGGTCGTGAGCAGCCGATCACCACGCTCTACGACGTCTCGGCGCTGCGACGGGTGACCGCGACCTACGGCAGCGGCGAGAACATGTCGGTACGCCGAGTCCTTGATGACCTGCGTCCCGCCGGTGTGATCGGCGTACCCGACGAGAACGGGGCGGCCGACGATGTCGACCGCCCCGAGGATGCTCGGAGGTTGGGGTTCAGGCCCGGCCCTTGAGCATGAAGTCCCAGTACATGCGCGGCAGCGCGTGCTTCTTGACCATGTACATGTCCCAACGTTCCTTGGTCATGTCCAGGACGGGGAAGGTGGGTGTCCGCTCCATGTTGTAGTTGAACTCCGCCATGATGCACTTGCCCTTGGCGGTGATGAGCGGGCAGGACGCGTAGCCGTCGTAGGACTTGGCAGTGCCAGCCCCTTTGCGTGCCGCCATGAGGTTGGCGACGAGGGTCGGGGCCTGCTTGCGCACGGCGGCGCCGGTCTTGGAGTTCGGGGTGTTCGTGCAGTCGCCGAGGCCAAACACGTTGGGATAGTTCACGCTCTGCAGCGAGTGCTTGTCGACGTTGAGGTAGCCGAAGGGGCTCTCCGGATCCGCGAGCGGGCTGGCCTTGATCCAATCCGGTGCACTTTGTGGCGGAGTGATGTGCGCCATGGTGAAGTCCAGCGTCTCCTCCCCGCTCCCGTCGAGCTTGCTGATGACGGCCTTGTGGTTGTCGCCGTCAATCGAGTTCAACTTGCTCTCGAAGTGAACCTTGATGCCGTAGCGGTCGGCGGCCTTCTTGAGTCCCGCGGCGAACTCCGGGATACCGAACATGCCGGGCGTCGGCAGGATGAGATGCACGTCCATGTTGCCGAGGACGCCGCGGCGACGCCAGTGATCGCAGGCGAGG
>Ga0222713_10002660_pt1 | contig 18931 bp, 14 predicted proteins | sample C33_649DmetaG_FD_165061 | JGI IMG/M metagenome (GOLD analysis project Ga0222713, IMG submission 165061) | Estuarine water microbial communities from San Francisco Bay, California, United States - C33_649D | ecosystem: Environmental > Aquatic > Marine > Unclassified | place: USA: California...
CGCGTGGTACGTGGCCGGCATGCCCGACGAACTGGCCGACAAGCCACTCGGTCGCCGGATCTGCGGGGAAAAGATCGTCTTTTTCCGGGGCGCCGATGGCGCGGTCCAGGCGGTCGAGGATTTCTGCCCGCACCGTGGCGCGCCGCTGTCGCTGGGTTTCATGCAGGACGGCCACCTGGTCTGCGGCTACCACGGACTGGTGATGGGCGGGGATGGCAAGCCGGTCTCCATGCCGGGCCAGCGCGTCCAGGGGTTCCCCTGCAACAAGGCCTACCCGGTGATCGAACGCTACGGGTTCGTGTGGGTGTGGCCGGGGGAGGCGGCCCTGGCCGATCCGGCCAAGCTGCATCACCTGGAATGGGCAGAGCGTGCCGACTGGGCCTATGGCGGCGGCATGTACCACATCAGGTCCGACTACCGCCTGATGGTGGACAACCTCATGGACCTGACCCACGAGACCTACGTCCACGCCAGCAGCATCGGTCAGAAGGAGATCGACGAGGCGCCGGTCAAGACGCGCATGGAAGGCGAGCAGGTCGTGACCAGCCGCTTCATGGACAACATCGCCGCGCCGCCGTTCTGGCGGATGGCGTTACGTGGCAATGGACTGGCGGACGATGTGCCGGTGGATCGCTGGCAGATCTGCCGCTTCACCCCGCCCAGCCACGTCCTGATCGAAGTGGGCGTCGCCCATGCGGGCCACGGCGGCTACGACGCACCGGCCGAAAAGAAGGTCAGCAGCATCGTGGTGGACTTCATCACGCCGGAGACCGAGACCTCACACTGGTACTTCTGGGGCATGGCCCGCAACTTCCGGCCCGACGACGCCGAGCTCACCGCCAGCATCCGCGAGGGCCAGGGCAAGATCTTCGCCGAGGACCTGGAGATGCTGGAACGCCAACAGCAGAATTTGCTGGAACACCCCGAACGCGCGCTGCTCAAGCTCAATATCGATGCAGGGGGTGTGCAGTCGCGCCGCATCATCGACCGCCTGCTGGCGGCCGAGCGCGCCGCCGGCGCCGAGGCCGCGGCATGATCGAGGTGCAGGTGGTCGCCGTGCGCGAGGAGGGCGAACACCTGCGCAGCTTCGAGCTGCAGCGCACGGACGGTGGCGCATTGCCCGCCTTCGAGGCCGGTGCGCACATCGACGTGCAGCTGTCGGGCAAGCTGACCCGCCAGTACTCGCTCTGCAACGCGCCACACGAGACCCATCGCTACCTGATCTGCGTGCTGCGCGAACCCGCATCGCGCGGTGGCTCGGAGGCCATGCATGCCCTGGCCGAGGGCGGCGTGCTGACCATCAGCGCGCCGCGCAACCTGTTCGCCCTGCACCCAGCGCCTGCCCACAGCCTGTTGTTCGCCGGCGGCATCGGCATCACGCCACTGATCGCCATAGCCGAGCACCTCGCACGCAACGGCCGTTCCTTCGAGCTGCACTACAGCGCGCGCGGGCCGAGCCGGGCCGCCTTCCTGGAACGTCTGCGCGCGGCGCCCTGGGGCGATCGGGTTCACCTGCATTTCGACGATGGTCCCGCGCATCTGCGCCTGGACGTGGCCCAGGCCCTGGCCGCCGCGCCGGACGGAGCCCATCTGTATGTCTGTGGCCCGGCCGGCTTCATCGAGCACGTGTTCCAGGCGGCCGAGGCGTCCGGCTGGGACCCGACGCGTCTGCACCGCGAATACTTCAGCGCCGCGCCGTCACCGGTGGACGCCGGGGAGCAATCCTTTGAGGTCCAGGTCGCCAGTTCTGGAGAGGTCCATACCGTCCCGCCGGGGCGCAGCATCGCCCAGGTGCTGGACGAGGCGGGTGTGTTCGTCCCGGTGTCCTGCGAGCAGGGCATCTGCGGGACCTGCGTGACGGCCGTCCTGGAGGGAACGCCGGACCACCGCGATCAGTTCCTGTCGGCGGACGAGCACGCGCGCAACGACCAGATAACGCTGTGCTGCTCGCGCGCCCGCAGCGCACGCCTGGTGCTGGACCTGTAGCGCCGCCGCGCGGCCGTCGCGGCGCGCCCGCAACGCGGGGCGCCGCAATGCCTGGGAGCGTCCTTACTTGCCGCGCGCGCGGGCGAAGGCGGCGGCCAGCGCGTTGTCGGCCGGCGGGGCGCTGGGCTTGGGCGGACGGGCGCCACCGCCACCGGGACGGCCGCCACGATCGCCGCGCGGGCCGTTGCCACGCAGGGTCTCGGGGACAAAACTGGCGGCTGCAGCCGTCGTGCGGCGCACGCCTCGACCCGGCTTGCCTGACTCAGGGCCTGGATCATGCCTTGCTTGAGGGCGTCGCGCGGCTGGGCATAGATGGCCGCATAGATCGTCTCGTGACTCACCAGGCCGGGGCGGATATCGACGGCATGTTCCGCCGTCTGGCCGCAATTTGCTGTGGCGACCAGCGTAGGAACACCAAGTGATCGTAGACGTGCTGATACAACGGCGTGCCTTCTGCCAGCAGGCGTGGACGGCGACTCTGTTCGCGTCGTCGCCTATAGCCCCGGCCAACAGAAGCGGCATCGTAGTGCGGCGCATCCGCACGGCGCAGCTCGCGGCTGATGGTGGCAGGCGAGCGTCCAAGGCGACGGGCCACGATGCGCGCGCGCTTCTCGGCACTAAGGTGGGATTACCGGGATAGGTTCTGATCTGCGACATGGCAACACCCTATATGAAGAGTTGCACTTCAACGTTGAGACTAAGGGACTGTTTCTGAGCTTCCTGTGCGGCAGCGAACCATGTTGTCTTCGGGTCGCATGTCATCGCTCCTTTCTGAGCTGCCTGTGCGGCAGCGAACGGAGGGCGTCATCCACCGAGCGGGCCCCGTCATTTCTGAGCTGCCTGTGCGGCAGCGAACAAGTCAGCACGCCACGGGCAACGACGCCATCATTTTGGACTTTCCCCGGTGCAGTAGGCACGACCGGCCTATGATTGGACTTTCCCCGGTGCAGTAGGCACGACCGGCCTATGATTGGAGTTACCAGCATCTTGTGGACAGGGTCTAGCATCCACGAAATCACCGGGAGGCAAGCATCATGTCTTCGAAGAAGGTTCCGAGCCGGACACGGCGGGCTTATCGGTTCATTGAGTCGCATCGGAATGAGTTCAGCATTCAGATGATGTGTCGGCTTCTCGGTGTAGCTCGTGCCGGCTACTACGCATGGCTCGATCATCCGATGTCCGAGCGAGCACTGGAGGATGCGCGCTTGCTGCGTCTCATCCGTGCGTCATTCACAGCCAGTCACGGGATCTATGGCGCCCCCCGGGTGTTCCTGGATCTACGCGAACGAGGTGAAACCTGCAGCAAGCACAGGGTTGCTCGACTCATGCACGAGAACGGCCTGCACGCGCTCCACGGCTACCGCATACGTCATCTCCCGGCCGCCAAGCCGCACGTGCTGATCCCCAACTTGTTGCAACGTCAATTCACGGTATCCAAGCCCAATGAGGCGTGGGTGACGGACATCACCTACATCCGTACTTGGCAGGGGTGGCTCTACTTGGCCGTCGTCATGGATCTGTTTTCCCGTAAGGTCGTGGGCTGGGCCGTCAAGCCGACGATTCATCGAGAGCTGGTTCTAGAAGCGGTGTTGAAGGCTGTTCGTTCTCGACGACCCCGCAAGACCCTGATTCATTCGGATCAGGGAACACAGTATGGGAGCGATGCATGGCGGCGCTTCTGCAAGGCCAACCATCTTGAGCCCAGTATGAGCAGGCGGGCGAACTGCTGGGACAATGCCGTCGCTGAATCCTTCTTCGGAAGCCTGAAGAAGGAGCGGATCAAGAAGCGCATTTACGCGGACCGCCAAACGGCTGCCCTGGACGTGTCCGAGTACATCGAAGGCTTCTACAATCCGATCCGTCGACACAGCCATCTCGGTGGCGTCAGTCCCATCGAGTTCGAGGCGGTACATCGACACCGCCGCTCAGGTGTCCACTAAATGCTGGTAACTCCACAGCCCCGCGCAAGAAACAGCTCTCATAGGCCAGTTCACAACAATTGATCGTACGATGCCTAGTTGCGGTGTGCTATTCGTAGGCTCGCCAGCAACTCTTGTAACGCGATCCGGACAAGAGATTACGGTAGTCATTCCCTGTCTGGAGATGCAAAAGGCTGCAACTGCAAGCGGCGGCGGGCCTTTGGAGCTGCATAGAACCTATCGCATCCTCGTTTCATCGGTCAGGACGCACAACTTGAACATCCCCGCTCCTTCCTCCAAGTCGCTGTATTTGGTCCGGGCTCGCGAGCTCGAGGTTCCATCAGCTTGCTAATCGCTGCCGGCGCCATCGCCGCCTGTTGAGTCAGTGCCTGCAGCGTGCTCACTACCTGACCACGACGCCGCAACCAGCCTCGCAGCTCCCGCTGCAAAGGGGCGGCCGCCTCGTAGCGACGTAGCCGCCCCGCGAACAGCCGTGAAGGCATGCGTAGCAATCGCGCATTGATCTCGTCGGTCTTGGCTACCTCACCGGTGGCCCAGGCAAAATCCCGTGCTTGGCGAGGGTTGATCCGGGCCACCCAGAGGCCGGCATCGCAGCAGGCATCGAGCAGCGGCTCCTCGTACCACCGGTCGCCTCGACCACTACGTGCGCGTCCGCCACGCCCTTCAGCCGACCAAGGAGCTTACCGATCCCGAGCGAGGTATTGGCCGAAACGCGCCACACCTGTCACACCGTCGATGGCCACATCCAACGCCGCGTTGCTCACGTCGATCACCACAGCGGTCATGCCCGTTCTTCGATAGAGTTGGCTGGTCGAGAACATCGCGCCCGTGGCCCACGCTTATCAGTTCGAGGGTGACCTCGATCAACTGTCCGGGCGCAGGGCGCGAGATCCGGCGTGAGGCCCATGCTGACACGGTGCGACTACACCGAGGCGTTATCGGGCGCACACGCCGGGCGCTCGGCGCTCACAGCGGAGAAACTCGAAGACATGGGGTGTTAGGCGTCGCAGTGACCCACTATGGGAGATCGTTGCAATGGCTGAACTCAAGACCAAGGCTACTGACGCGAGCATCGATGAATATATCGCGTCACGCGCCAACGAGGAGCAGAAGGCCGACTGCAAAGTCCTGATGGCCATGCTGAAACGCGTCACCAAAGAGAACCCGGAGATGTGGGGGCCCAGTATCGTCGGGTACGGTTTATATAAGTACACCTATGAAAGCGGCAGAACAGGGGAAATGTGCAGAGCCGGGTTCGCCATCAGAGGCAAGGAGCTTGTTGTCTACCTTGCCGACGGCGGTGATCGGGGGGCACTTCTTTCAAGGCTTGGCAAGCACAAGATGGGCAAGTCATGTCTGTACATCAAGAGGCTCGCGGACATCGATATGAAGATCATGGAGCAGCTGATCATTGCGTCGCTCGCGCAGCTGAAGGCCAGGCATGGCTGAAGCGAAGCCCAACCCCTCGCTCAAGCGCCGACGCACTACGGCAGGCCGCATGAGTAACAATTTCGCAGTTCCAGAGAGACTCACGGAATGCGGCTCGTGGAGCGAGACCGTCGCAAAGGTCCTTGGTGGTGATTCCGCGCTGCCGTGGGCACGAAGCCCACGGCTAGAGCAGTGATCGGCTTTAGAGCCCGGGGCTGATGATATCGGTGTTCGCCAGCTGTTTGGCTTAGGCGGCGGGCGTCAGCCCACACAGCATTCTTTGGCCGCTCCTCGTTGTATTCCCTTCGCCAGGTTTCGATGATCGTCGGTGCGTGCGGCAGGCGGCCGCAGCTGAGCGGCTACGCTGCACCTGTGCCGAGGCCGTATGACCACGCACGGCTGAGCCTTTGCGACGTCCGGCCATCTGCCCGACCACGCACGCTTGATCAGCGCTCTCACCTGCGCGGCGCGTCGTCGCGCTTGTCCGCGTGGCGGCCGCCGGCCACCGGGAGCTGCCAGCCGCGCCGGATGGCCATCATGCGCAGGGTGAAGCAGCAGGCGGCGCCGACAAACATCGTCGCGGCCGATGCCAGCCCGAGCATGGCGCCGATCACCACCACGCCCGCGCCGAGCAGGGCGGCCACCGCATACAGGTCCGCGCGCAGCACCATGGGCACGTCGGTGAGCAGGACATCGCGCGCCATGCCGCCGCCGATGCCGGTGAGCATGCCCAGCAGCGCGGCCATGGGCGGATTGAGGCCGGCGGCGAGCGCCTTCTCCGCGCCAGCCACCGCGAATAGCGCCAGGCCGGCGGCGTCGAACATACGCACGGGCGTCTGCAGCCGCTCGATCAACGGTGCCCACCTGAAGGTGATCAAGCCGGCGCACAGCGAGGCGGCCAGGTAACGCCAGTCGCGGATCGCCGCGGGCGGGACCGCGCCAATCAGCAGGTCTCGGGCGATGCCGCCTGCGTTGGCCGCGGCAAAGGAAAGCACCAGCACGCCGAACAGGTCCAGGCGGCGGCGCATGGCCGCGGTCGCGCCGCTGATGGCGAATACGAACGTGCCGGCCAGGTCGGCGATCAACAGCAGCAGGTGGGTACTGGGCATGGCGGTCTCTTGCAGGACGCACACTCTAGCGGCCGCGGCTCGCCCATCCCAGCCACGCTGCCGGGATGTCGCCGACTCGCGCGCCGGAACTGCTCCAGTGGCAAGACAGTGCCCGTGTCTTCTGAGGCGCTGACGCGCGCAGCCGCGTTCGCCCTCTCCCAGACGGTCGGCGGCCGGACCTGGGTGAGCTGCCGCCATGTATCCGCTTCCGGGCAAGGCCCAGGTTTGGCGGTGCCGGACGCCGGAGGCCGCGCTTGCCGCGTTGCGGTCTTTTGCTGGCCAGGCGCGCGCATGCGCGCAGCTGCAGCAGGCAGTCAGGACGCGCGATGACCGTACGGTCATGCGCCTGGGGTTTGCCCGCGTCCCGTGCGGCCGCTACTGTCGCGCCCACGTTCGACTCGCCCTGGCCCATCGCATGACCCGCACCCTGCCCCTGGCCGCCTCGCTGGCGCTGCTGCTGTCTTCCACCGCGCGCGCCGACGAAGGCATGTGGATGCCTACGCAGCTGCCGGCCCTGTCCGACCCGCTACGCGAGGCCGGCTTCCGCGGCAATCCGCAGGACCTGGCCGATGTCACCCAGGCCCCGTTGAGCGCAGTGGTGAAGGTCGGCGGCGGCACCGGGGCGTTCGTCTCGGGCGATGGCCTGCTGCTGACCAACCACCACGTGGCCTACGGGGTGATCCAGTACAACACCAAGGCCGGCGCCAACCTGATCGACGATGGCTTCGTGGCCAGCGATCGCGCCGGCGAACTGCCGGCCAACCCGGACTTCCGGGTGCTGGTGACCACTGCGTTCGACAAGGTCACCGACCAGGTGCTGGCACAGGCCAAGGGCAAGACCGGCCGCGCCTACTATGACGCGGTGGACCGGGCCAGCAAGCGCCTGGTCGCCGCTTGCGAGGCCCAGGGCCATGTGCGCTGCAGCGTGGCCAGCATGAACTACGGCAGCGATTTCTATCGCATGACCCAGCTGGAATTGCGCGACATCCGCCTGGTGTACGCACCGCCGCGCGCCATCGGCAACTACGGCGATGAGATCGACAACTTCATGTGGCCGCGCCACGCCGGCGACTTTACCTTCCTGCGCGCCTACGTGGGCCGGGACGGCAAGCCGGCCGACTACAGTGCCGATAACGTGCCCTACCAGGCACCTGCGTTCCTCAAGGTGGCCGTGGACGGACCGAAAGAAGGCGACTTCGCCATGCTGGCCGGTTACCCGGGCACCACCTATCGCAACCGCACCGCGGCCGAGTTCAAGGCCCAGGTGGAACACGTGCTGCCGGCGCGGGTGGCGGTCTTCGACGCGATGATCGACACCATCGAGCAGGCCGGCAAGGCCAACGCCGACGCGCGTACCCGCTACGCCTCGCAGCTGCAATCGCTGAAGAACAACCGCAAGCGCGCCGCCGGTGAGCTGGAGGGCCTGCTGCGCAGCGATGCGGTACGCCTGCGCGGCGAAGACGAAGCCGGCATGCTGGCCGCCACGCGCGGCGCGCGCGTCCAGCAGATCGCGCAGCTGCAGACGATCCTGGCCGAAGGCGGCGCCCAGGGCGATCGCGACCTGCTGCTGGGCCTGATCGCCACCCAGACCCAGCTGATGCGTTCGGCGCTGACGCTTGAGCGCCTGCGCATCGAATCGGCCAAGCCCGACGCCGAGCGCGACACTGGCTACCAGCAGCGCGACCAGGCGCTGATCGAGGGCATGCTCAAGCAGGTCCAGCGTCGCTACGACCCGGCCACCGAGCAGGCGCTGCTGACCGTCCTGCTCTCTCGCTACCAGCAACTGCCCGAGGCGCAGCGCGTGCCAGCGTTCGACCAGGCGTTCGGCCGCACCAGCCAAAGCCTGGCCCAGGCGCTGGATGCGCTCTACGCCGACACCGCGCTGGGGACCGAAGCCGAGCGGCTGTCGCGCTTTGCCGCCGCGCGCCAGGGCAAGCCGCTGGCTGAGGATCCCCTGATCGCACTGGCGACCAAGCTGGTGCCGGCGCAATTGCAACTGGACGATGCCCGCAAGGCCCGCGAAGGCGATCAGTTGCGCCTGCGCCCGGCGTACATGCAGGCGCTGACGGCCTGGCGCCAGCAGCAAGGGCGGGCGACCTATCCCGACGCCAACAGCACCCTGCGGGTGAGCTTCGGCCGGGTGACCCCGCTCAGCCCGCGCGACGCGGTGAGCTATGCCCCGGTGACCACGGTGGCCGGCGTCGTGGAGAAGAACACCGGAGTGGCGCCCTTCGATGCGCCCACGCCGCTGCTGGAGGCCATCGCCAAGGGCGATTTCGGCAGCACCGCCGACCCGGTACTCAAGACCCAGACCGTGGATTTCCTGACCAACCTGGATACCACCGGCGGCAATTCCGGCTCGCCGGTGCTCAACGCCAAGGGCGAACTGATGGGACTGAACTTTGACAGCAACTGGGAAGCGGTCAGCGCCAGCTGGTGGTACGACCCGCGCTACAAGCGGGCCATCCATGTCGACGCGCGCTACATCCGCTGGCTGTTGGCCAAGGTCTATCCGGCGCCTGCCCTGCTGCAGGAAATGCAGCTGCCGGCCGAGTAAGGCGCACGCCTGCACGCGCTGCACAGACGGGGCCGGCCACAATCGCCGGCCCCGATACGTTTGAGGCCGCGCGATGGCGCCCGTGTTCCGTCCCCGCTGGCGCCTGTGCGGCGCCGCCCTGCTGCTCGTCCTGCCCTGGGCGGCGGCAGCCGATGACCTTCAATTCGATCGCCCGGGGATTCCGTTCTCGCCCAGCACCCTGGGCCGCGGCGGATTCGCCTGGGAACAAGGCTTGCCCGATGTCAGCTGGGAACGCAGCGATGGCGGGATCCAGCGCGAATACGATGCCGGCACCGTGTTGCGCCTGGGACTGAGCGACCGGCTGGAACTGCAGCTGTCCAGCGACACGCAGGTGTGGCGCCGCGATACCGGCCCGGACGCGTTGCGCGGCCATGGGGCCGGCAGCACTACGCTTGCGGCCAAGGTGGTGTTGCCGAGTTCGCGCGAGAGCTTCGCCTGGGCGCTGCTGGCCCAGGCCGATCTGGACAGCGGCAGCCGGACCTACGGCAGCGACGACCACCTGCGCTCGATCGCGCTGACGGGCGAGTGGACGCTGCCGCAGGATCGCGCCCTGGCCCTCTATGCGCAGCTTGCCGACAGTCGTGCCGGACACAGCTGGACCTTCGCGCCCAACTACACGTTCGTCAGTGGCGAGCACTGGCAGGCTTACGTGGAGGCCGGGATCGGCCATGGCCCAGACAGCACACGCGCGGCGGGCGCAGGCATGGCCTGGATGCTGGGCCAGCACGCGCAGCTGGACGTGTCGCTGCTGCGCGGGACGGCCGCGGATGCGCCGGATTGGCAGGGCGGGCTGGGCCTGTCGATCGGCTTCCAGTAGCCGCAAGCGTCAAGCAGGTGGCGAGCGCGCCGGTGAAGACGCGCATGTCCTGGGTCAGGTGACCTTCTTGAAGACCGTCACGCCGAGCACCAGCAGGATCACGGCGATGATGATGAACGCCCAGAACAGGAACTTGGCGATGGCAAACGCGCCGCCGGCAACGCCGCCGAAGCCGAGCACGCCGGCGATGACGCCGATGATGGCGAAGATGAGAGCCCACTTGAGCATGATGCCTCCGGATGTCGAGTCGTTGCCCCGAGGCTAGGCGCGTGCGGGTGACGCGCCTGTCACGCTGATCGGCGACCGCTCACGGCACCGGCAGCTTGAACACTTCGTCGGCCGCGCGCATGGCGGCGATGAAGTGGCGCAGCTTGGCCGGCTGATAGCGCGCATACGGGTAGACCACGTGCACCGGCAGCGGCGCCGGGCGCCAGTCCGGGACCAGGTGCAGCAGCCGGCCCTGGGCGATGTCCTCGGCCACCACCCAGGCCGAGACCATCGCCGCGCCCAGTCCGGCCAGCGCCGCCTCGCGCAGTGGATAGAGGCTGTCGGTGCTCAGGCGGGGGCGGATCGGGAAGCGCGCCACGCGCCCATCCCCACCTTCCTGCAGGACCACCTCGTTGCGGTAGAAGGTCTGCATCGCCAGCCACGGCAGGGTGGTGAGCGCCTCGGGCGTGGTCGGCCTGGGGCGGCCTTCCAGCAGGCTGGACGCCGCCACCACCACACGCGGGACCTGGCCGATGCGCGAGGCCACTACACCGTCGCCGGGCAACTCGCCCACGCGGATGGCGCAATCGATGCCCTCGGCGATGAAGTCGGGGTTGCGGTCGTGCAGCAGCCATTCCACCGAGACCTGCGGCCAGCGGCGCAGGTAGTCGGTCAACGGCACCACCAGCTGCGACTGGCCGAAGGCGTGCGGGGCCACCACGCGCAGCAGGCCCTGCGGCTCGTCCTCGCGGCCACGCAGACCGTCCTCCATCGCCTGCCAGCGCGGCAGCAGCTCGCTGGCCTGCTCGTAGCAGCGGCGGCCGTCCTCGGTCAGGGTCATGGCGTGGGTGGACCGGCGCAGCAGGCGCAGGCCGAGGAACTGCTCCAACATCTTGAGCCGCCGACTGACCGTGGGCTGGGTCGTGCCCAGCTGGGCGGCCGCGGCCGAGAGACTGCCAGCCTCGACGATGCGCACGAAGGTCTGCATCAAGGCCAGGCGATCGACACTCAGGGCGGGCTCTTTCATACGTGCTGCGTATAAAACTTGTCCGGACGGCGAGGCTACCACGCCCTCAGAACGAAGATCAGACTGCGCGCCATGCTTTCCACCGTGCTGGAACCCCCATGTCCACCATGCATACAACGAATACCCATCCGGACGGCCTGCCGCGCTCCCTGATCCTGCTGCTGGCCATCGGCGCCGGCGTGGCCGTCGCCTCGCTCTATTACAGCCAGCCGATGCTGGAAGTGATCGCGCGCGACCTGCGCGTGCCGGCTTCCGCCGCCGGGCTGCTGCCCATGCTCAACCAGCTCGGCTATGCGCTGGGCATCGCCCTGCTCGCCCCACTGGGCGACCGCTACGACCGGCGCCGGGTGATCCTGGCCAAATCCGCCCTGCTTGCCCTGGCCCTGCTGGCCAGCGCCTGGGCCGGCGGCCTGACCTGGTTGCTGGCCGCCGGACTGGCCACCGGCCTGGTGGCCACGCTGGCCCAGGACATCGTGCCGGCCGCCGCGGTGCTGGCTCCGCCGGCGCACCGCGGCCGCATCGTCGGCACGGTGATGACCGGCCTGTTGCTGGGCATCCTGCTCTCGCGCGTGGCCAGTGGGCTGATCGCCGAACACCTGGGCTGGCGCGCGGTCTACCTGGTGGCCACCGCCCTGGTGCTGGGCGTGGGCGTGGCCGCCTGGCGCGCGCTGCCGGCCTTCGCGCCGACCACCCAGCTCGGCTACGGCGCGCTGCTGCGCTCGCTGGGCACGCTGTGGAAGCGGCACCCGGCGCTGCGCCGGGCGACGCTGGCCCAGGCGCTGCTGTCGGTCGGCTTCAGCGCGTTCTGGTCGACCCTGGCGGTGATGCTGGCCCAGCCGCCGCTGCAACTGGGCAGCACGGTCGCCGGTGCCTTCGGCCTGGCCGGGGCGGTGGGCGCGATCGCCGCGCCGCTGGCCGGTCGCCTGGCCGACCGTCGCGGTCCGGGCTTCGTCACCCGCGCCGGCGCGGGCCTGGCGGTGGTCTCCTTCGCCAGCCTGGCGCTGATGCCGACCCTGTCGGTGCACGGACAGCTGGCCCTGCTGGTCGTGGCGACGATTGGCTTCGACCTGGGCGTGCAGGCCACGTTGGTCTCGCACCAGACCATCTACTACGGGCTGGATCCCGATGCCCGCAGCCGCCTCAATGCGGTGTTCTTCACCGGGGTGTTCATCGGCATGGCCACCGGCGCGGCGTTGGGCGCCTGGGCACTGGCCCAGGCCGGCTGGATGGGCGTGGTCGGCCTGGCCGCCCTGACCTCGCTGGCGGCCCTGGGCGTGCGCCTGTGGCCGCCGATGCGCGGGACCGGCGCACTCAACGGAAGAACTGACTCGGCGTCTGTCCGAAACGGCGCTTGAACATGGTCGCGAACGCGCTGGGGCTGTCATAGCCCAGCGCCAGCGCGACATCTATCACCTTCTCGCCGACGGCCAGGCGTTCCAGCGCGCGCAGCAGCCGCGCCTGCTGGCGCCACTGGCCGAAGGTCATGCCGAACTCGCGCGCGCACAGGCGCTGGATGGTCTTGACGTCGACCTTCAGGCGCGCGGCCCAGTCCTGCAGGGTGGAGGCATCGTCGGGCCGTTGTTCCAGGCGCCTGCCGATGGTGCGCAGGCGCGCATCGCGCGGTTCGGGCAGGTGCAGCGGCAGCACCGGCAGGGTCTGCAGCTCATCCAGGATCAGGCGCATCAGCCGGCCGTCGCGCGAGTCGGCCATGTACGGCTGCGGCACCTCGGCCGCAGCGTGGATCAAGGCGGCCAGCAGCGGCGTCACCGACACCGTCGACGGACCCGCTGGCGGTTGCGACATCGCGCCGGGCACGATGTAGAGGCTGCGCATGCGCACCAGGCCGATGCAGTGCACGACATGGCCCATGCCGGCCGGCATCCACAGCGCGCGCGTGCTTGGCACCACCCAGCGTCCGGTGCCCGCGCGCACCACCAACACGCCGCCCTCGGCATAGACCAGCTGGTGGCGGTCCGGGTGGTGGTGCAGGCCGATCACCGTGTCCGGCGCGTAGTCGCGCGCCTTGCAGTACACCGGCACGTCCGGGCCAGCGGGCAGGCGCTTGGCCGCCCCCGCCGAGACGCCGATGTCCTTTTTGCGGGATGTCATGACCAGATCGCGCGGGAAGGGCTTTGCGGGCGACTCTAGCATGCGCACCGACCTCGCCCGAACGCGCCACCCGCCATGTCGTCCACCGCCTCGCCCCTGCCCGCCGCGTCCACCCCGTCCACCCCGTCCACCCCGTCCCGCCGCCCGGTGGCCGCGGGCGTGCTCGCCGCGATCACCAGCTCGCACCTGGTCAACGACATGATGCAGTCGCTGATCCTGGCGCTGTATCCCATCCTCAAGGGCCAGTTCCAGCTCAGCTTCGCCCAGGTCGGGCTGATCACGCTGACCTACCAGCTGACCGCGTCGCTGTTCCAGCCGCTGATCGGCCTGCGCACCGACCGCAAGCCGGCGCCGTACTCGCTGCCGATGGGCATGGGCTCGACCCTGTGCGGGCTGTTGCTGCTGGCCTACGCGCCTAACTTCGCGATGGTGTTGTGCGCGGCGATGCTGGTCGGCATCGGCTCGGCGGTGTTCCATCCCGAATCCTCGCGCATCGCGCGCCTGGCCTCGGGCGGGCGCCACGGGCTGTCGCAGTCGGTGTTCCAGGTCGGCGGCAACACCGGCACTGCGATCGGCCCGCTGATCGCCGCGGCGGTGATCGTGCCCAACGGCCGCAGCAGCGTGGCGTGGTTCGCCGGCGCGGCGCTGATCGGCATCGGCCTGCTCAGCTATGTCAGCCGCTGGTATCGGCAGCATCTGGCCCTGCATGCCGGCCCGCGGAAGACCGTCGCGCACAGCGAGGCTCCCGCGCTGCCGGCGCGCACCGTGGCCTGGGTGGTGGCCGTGCTGCTGGTGCTGATCTTCAGCAAGTACTTCTACATCGCGGGCCTGAGCAGTTACTACACCTTCTACCTGATCCAGAAGTTCCAGGTCTCGGTGCCCAGCGCGCAGCTGCATCTGTTCGGCTTCCTGCTGGCATCGGCGGCGGGCACGCTGATCGGTGGGCCGGTCGGCGACCGCATCGGCCGCAAGCCGGTGATCTGGGCGTCGATCCTGGGCGTGGCGCCGTTCGCGCTGGCGCTGCCCTACGCCGACCTGGGCTGGACCACGGTGCTGACGATGATCATCGGCTTCGTGCTGTCCTCGGCGTTCTCGGCCATCCTGGTCTACGCGCAGGAGCTGATGCCCCACCGCATCGGCACGGTGTCCGGCCTGTTCTTCGGCTTCGCCTTCGGCATGGGCGGCCTGGGCGCGGCGGTGCTGGGCGTGCTGGCCGACCACACCAGCATCTTCCGGGTGTACCAGGTCATTTCGTTCCTGCCACTGCTGGGGATCGTGGCGGCTTTCCTGCCCAATCGGCGCCATCCCTGAGCCGATCAAAACCTGGCGCGCGTGCGAACGCCTACCGCGAGCCCACGACGTTCATCAGCAACACCAGGATCAGCGCAAGCGCGACCAGCAGCACGGGCAACCACAGTCCGAGGCCCGATCGCCGGTTCCGCGGATCCGCGTGGCCCAGCAGGCCTGGCATTGCTGGCGGTCCAGGCCTGGTGGCGTCGTCCGGGTGAGCGGGCAACGACAGGGTCATTTGAGCGAGCCGTTCCATGTAGCGCTCGGCGAAGGCGATCTGCTCGGCTTCGGGCAGATGCTGGACGGCGGCCTCCAGCGCGCGACCCGCCTGCCGCAGCATCCGGTCCTGCGGACCAGCGAATTGGCGCGCGTGCAGTTCTGCCAGCTGTTCCGGATCGGGTGTCATGGCGACGTCCTGTCGGTGGTGATGGCCGCGGCGGCCGACGCCCTTGGGCGCTCGATCTTCTAGCAGTGGCCAGGCATGGCGTCAAACCCCCGTCTGCCCTCGCGCAGTGAAAGTCAACGGCTTGGACTGGCGCACGCAGGACGCCACAATCGTCGGCCCTGTAGTCCCGATTGAATCCAACGCATGGCAGAACTCTCCGCGGCGCTTGCGCGCCAGATCGCCCAGACCATCGCCGACGAGATCGGCGCCCAGGCCGCGCAGGCGCTGGCCGCCATCGCCCTGCTGGATGAGGGCGCCACGGTCCCGTTCATCGCGCGCTACCGCAAGGAAGTCACCGGCGGCCTGGACGATACCCAGCTGCGCAACCTGGAAACGCGCCTGGTCTACCTGCGCGAACTGGAAGACCGCCGCGCCGCGATCCTGTCCAGCATCGACGAGCAGGGCAAGCTCACCGACGAGCTGCGCGGCGACATCCTGGCCGCCGACAGCAAGTCGCGACTGGAAGACCTGTACCTGCCCTACAAGCCCAAGCGCCGCACCCGTGCGCAGATCGCGCGCGAAGCCGGCCTGGAACCGCTGGCCGATGGCCTTCTGGAAGATCCCACCCGCGTGCCGGAGGACTTCGCCGCCAGCTTCGTCGATGCCGACAAGGGCGTGGCCGATGCCAAGGCGGCGCTGGAAGGCGCGCGCGCGATCCTGATGGAGCGCTGGGGCGAGGACGCCGCGCTGCTGGGCGAGCTGCGCAGCTGGCTGGACGCCAACGGCGTGATCCGCGCCAAGGTGGTGGAAGGCAAGGAAGAAGCCGGCGCCAAGTACCGCGACTACTTCGACCACAGCGAGGCGCTGGCCAAGATTCCCTCGCATCGGCTGCTGGCGCTGTTCCGCGCGCGCCGCGAGGAATTCATCCAGCTCGAGCTCGACCCGGGCAGCGACGTCGATGCCGGCAATGCCTACGCAGAAGGGCGCATCGCCCTGGCCGCCGGCATCCGTGCGCAGGGGCGCGCGGCCGATGCGTGGCTGAGCCAGGCCTGCCGCCTGACCTGGCGCGCCAAGCTGCACCTGCACCTGATGCTGGACCTGTTCAACCAGGCGCGCGAGAAGGCCGAGGGCGAGGCGATCGAGGTGTTCGGCGACAACCTCAAGGACCTGCTGCTGGCCGCGCCGGCCGGTCCCAAGACCGTGCTCGGCCTGGACCCGGGCATCCGCACCGGCTGCAAGATCGCCGTGGTCGATGCCACCGGCAAGCTGGTGGCCACCGATACGATTTACCCGCACGAACCCAAGCGCCAGTGGGACCAATCGCTGCACACGCTCAGGCGCCTGTGCGAGCAGCACAACGTGGCGCTGATCGCCATCGGCAACGGCACCGCCAGTCGCGAGACCGACAAGCTGGCCGGTGAGGTCATCAAGGCCTGCAACAATCCGGCGTTGCAGAAGATCGTGGTCAGCGAGGCTGGCGCGTCGGTGTATTCGGCCTCGGAAACGGCGGCCAAGGAATTCCCGAACCTGGACGTCTCCATCCGCGGCGCGGTCTCCATCGCGCGCCGCCTGCAGGATCCGCTGGCCGAACTGGTGAAGATCGAGCCCAAGGCGATCGGCGTGGGCCAGTACCAGCACGACGTGGACCAGTTCCGCCTGGCGCGTGCGCTGGATGCCAAGGTCGAGGACTGCGTGAATGCCGTGGGCGTGGATGTGAATACCGCCTCAGCCGCGCTGCTCACGCGCGTGTCCGGGCTGTCCTCGACCGTGGCGGAAAACATCGTGATCTACCGCGACCAGCACGGCCCCTACCCCACGCGCAAGGCGCTGCTGAAGGTGCCGCGCCTGGGCGAGAAGACCTTCGAGCAGTGCGCGGGCTTCCTGCGCATCAGCGATGGCGAGGAGCCGCTGGATGCGTCCTCGGTGCATCCGGAGGCCTATCCGGTGGTCGAGCGCATCCTCAAGGAAGCCAACGGCAAGGGCGTCAAGCAGATCATCGGCGATACCGCCTTCCTGCGTGGGCTCAAGGCCGAGCGCCTGACCGACGAGAAGTTCGGCGTGCCCACCGTGCGCGACATCCTCAAGGAACTGGAAAAGCCCGGTCGCGATCCGCGTCCTGAGTTCAAGGCCGCGCGCTTCGCCGAAGGCGTGGAAGACATCAAGGACCTGCGCGAAGGCATGATCCTGGAAGGCGTGGTGAGCAACGTGGCCGCCTTCGGTGCGTTCGTCGACATCGGCGTGCACCAGGACGGCCTGGTCCACATCTCCGCGCTGTCGGACACCTACGTCAAGGATCCGCGCGAGGTGGTCAAGGCCGGCGACATCGTCAAGGTGAAGGTGCTGGAGGTCGACGTGGCGCGCAAGCGCATCGCCCTGACCCGTCGCCTGGACGATGTGCCCGGCGCGCCGTCTGCGCGCGACGAGCGCAATGCGGGCGGGCGCGGCAACGGCCCGCGCGGCGATCGTGGCGGCCGTCCCGGTGGCGGTGGCGCCCGTCCGCCCAAGCCCAGCGCCCCGCCGGCCGACAACGCGCTGGCCGCCGCCTTCGCCCGCGCACGCGGCAAGTAAGGCTGGCAGGCAAAAGGATCGACGCCCGCGCCGTCCGCTCGGCGGACCGGCGCTGTATTAGGATGCGATCCGACCGGCACGGGAGGCTTGCACGGGGCAGGCCAGCCGGGGGGGCGGACATGGAAGACATCAGTCCTTCTGACCTCAAGACCATCCTGCATTCCAAGCGGGCCAACATCTACTACCTGCAGCACTGCCGGGTCCTGGTCAACGGAGGGCGGGTCGAGTACGTCACCGACGCCGGCAAGCGCTCGCTGTACTGGAACATCCCGATCGCCAACACCACCACGATTCTGCTCGGAACCGGCACCTCGATCACCCAGGCAGCGATGCGCGAGCTGGCCAAGGCCGGGGTGCTGGTCGGCTTTTGCGGCGGCGGCGGCACGCCGCTGTTCTCGGCCAACGAGATCGACGTGGACGTGGCGTGGTTCTGCCCGCAAAGCGAGTACCGGCCCACCGAGTACCTGCAAGCCTGGGTGCGCTTCTGGTTCGACGACGATCTGCGGCTCTACGCGGCCAAGGCCTTCCAGCGTGCGCGCACCGCACGCCTGCGTGAGCAGTGGGTGCATCGGCAGCTGCGCGAGGCCGGGTTCGCCGTCGACGCGGCCCGCCTGGAGGACCTGCTGCAACGCACCTCCCGGCAAATCGAACTGGCCCAGGACAACACCGCCCTGTTGACCGAGGAGGCACGGCTGACCAAGGCGTTGTTCAAGCTGGCGGTGGACACCGTCGGCTACGGCGACTTCACCCGCGCCAAGCGCGGCAGCGGTGCCGACCCGGCCAACCGCTTCCTCGACCACGGCAACTACCTGGCCTACGGCCTGGGCGCGACCGCCACCTGGGTGCTCGGCGTGCCGCACGGGCTGGCGGTACTGCACGGCAAGACGCGTCGCGGCGGACTGGTGTTCGACGTGGCAGATCTGGTCAAGGACGCCAGCATCCTGCCGCAGGCGTTCGTCTCGGCCATGCGTGGCGATGACGAGCAGACCTTCCGCCGTGGCTGCATCGAAGCGCTGACCCGCAGCGAGTCGCTGGACTTCATGATCGATACGCTCAAGGCGGTGGCGCTGGACACTGCTGCGCAGGTCAAGGCATGAACATCCTGCTGGTGTCCGAGTGCGACAAGCGCGCGCTGACCGAGACCCGACGCATTCTCGACCAGTTCGCCGAACGTCGCGGCGAGCGCACCTGGCAGACGCCGATCACCCAGGCCGGCCTGGACACGCTGCGCAAGCTGCTGCGCAAGACCGCGCGCAAGAACACCGCCGTTGCCTGCCACTGGATCCGCGGCCTGGACCACAGCGAACTGCTGTGGATCGTCGGCGACGCCAGCCGCTTCAACGCCGAGGGCGCCGTGCCCACCGACACCACCGCGCGCAACGTCCTGCGCCGCCAGGACGAGAACGACTGGCACAGCGCCGAGGACATCCGCCTGCTGGCCCAGCTGGCCGCGCTATTGCACGACCTGGGTAAGGCCAGCATTGCCT
>Ga0222713_10002662_pt1 | contig 18923 bp, 19 predicted proteins | sample C33_649DmetaG_FD_165061 | JGI IMG/M metagenome (GOLD analysis project Ga0222713, IMG submission 165061) | Estuarine water microbial communities from San Francisco Bay, California, United States - C33_649D | ecosystem: Environmental > Aquatic > Marine > Unclassified | place: USA: California...
GGTTTTTCGCGACCCCGACAAAAAGTTAGTGACAACTAACAATCAAAGGTTTTCATTTCGGTAATAAAACCATCTGAAACGATTTATTAAATGACAACGACAGTCCCAATTGACACGATCTGCAAACTGCTTGATTTAACACCTCAGCGCGTTAATCAGCTTGCAAGAGAGGGAATAATCCCCAAACATGAGCGTGGGCGATATGAACTTGTTCCAGTTGTTCGTGCTTACATTCAATATTTGCGGATGGGCAATCTCAAGAAAGACTTGCCAGAGGATGATTACACAACTCATCGGATGAGACTTACCAGAGCAAAAGCCGACATCATGGAAATGGAGAAGGCGCAGATGGAAGATAGACTTATCCCTGCTGACGACATTGAATCCGCATGGCTCGAGGCTGCTGCTAACATGAGAGCAAAAATGTTGTCTCTTCCAACAAAGGCATCACCAGACATCTTTGCGGCCGAATCTCTTGCCGAGGTGAAATCTGTGCTGAAAGAGCATATATTCGAGGCATTGAGCGAACTTGAAGGAATAGAAATCCATGTCACTAACCCTATCAGGGCATCCGAGTCTGAAGAGAATCCTGACGAAGGTGTTTCAGAGCCTGAAGCCACCACCTGATCTCAAGATTAGTGAATGGTCTGATTCTTTTCGGAGATTGTCTCCAGAGGCATCTGCCGAGCCTGGATCATGGGTCACGGCAAGGGCAGAGTATCAGCGCGGCATCATGGATTCATTCAATGACCCGACTGTTCGTGAAGTTGTGGTCATGTCATCTGCTCAATGCGGAAAGACTGAAATTCTGAATAACATTGTTGGATACTTCATTGAACAAGACCCATCGCCTATCCTTGTTGTCCAACCAACCCTGGACATGGCTCAGACTTGGAGCAAAGACCGTCTGGCTCCTATGCTGCGCGACACCCCTTCTCTTTCTAACCTTGTTAAAGACCCTCGCGCTAGGGATAGTGGTAATACAACACTTCATAAGATTTTTCCTGGTGGGCACATTACTGCTTGCGGCGCTAACAGTCCAGCTAGTTTGGCTTCCCGTCCGATTCGTGTCGTTTTGTTTGACGAAGTTGATCGCTATCCTGTATCAGCTGGTTCTGAAGGCGACCCAATCTCGCTAGGCAAGAAACGATCTGCAACCTTCTGGAATCGCAAGATTGCGATGGTCTCGACTCCGACAAACAAAGGAGCAAGTCGAATTGAGATGGCTTATGAGGATTCAGATCAGCGGAAATTCTTTGTTAAATGCCCACATTGCGAGCATCCACAAGAAATGAAGTGGGCAAATGTCAAATGGGATGAAGGCAAGCCAGAAACCGCTAAATACTCATGTGAGGATTGTGGAACACTTTGGGATGAATCAGACAGGCTCAGGGCAATCAAATCTGGCGAATGGCTTGCGACCGCGCCTTTCAATGGAATAGCAGGGTTTCACCTTTCCGCACTTTATTCGCCTTGGACACCAATCGCTGATGGTGTTCGTGATTTCTTGGAGGCAAAGAAACAACCAGCAACCCTGCGAGTCTGGATCAATACCTATCTTGGAGAGACCTGGGAAGAACAGGGAGAACAAGTTAGTGAGCACTCACTTATGGATAGACGCGAGGAATGGGAGGCAATTCCAGAGGATGTTTTAATACTAACAGCTGGAGTCGATGTCCAGGATGACCGGCTAGAGGCTGAAATTGTCGGTTGGGGCAAGGATGAGGAAAGCTGGTCTATTGCTTATCGAACCATTCATGGCGACCCATCTGCCCCATCTGTTTGGGCTGAATTGGATCAGTTTTTGTTTCAAACATTTGAGCATGAATCAGGCAATGACATGATTGTTCGAGCATCTTGCATTGACTCTGGCGGCCACAATACTCAAGCTGTTTATAAATACGCATCACAAAGAGAAGGCAAGCGAGTCTTTGCTATCAAAGGCGTTGGTGGGGATGGCAAACCTTTAATTGGCAAACCATCAAAGAACAATATTGGCAAGATCAAGCTGTTTCCGGTTGGGGTTGATACTGCCAAGCATTTATTATTTAGCCGATTGCGGATTACAGAGCCTGGGGCTGGCTATTGTCACTTCCCAATGGACAGAGACGACGAATATTTCAAGCAGCTGACTGCTGAAAAGATCGCAACCAGATACCACAAAGGCTTTGCCAGACAAGAGTTTATTAAGACTCGACCAAGAAACGAAGCCCTTGATGTGCGGGTTTATGCGATGGCTGCTTTGTCCTTGTTGAATGTCAATTTGTCAAACCTTGCGCGCGCGGTTATCATCAGACAAACCGCTATCGAGGAAGTTAAGAAACAAAGGCCAATCATGTCAGCAAACAAGAATTCGGCTTTTGTGAACAGATGGCGTTAAAATTTGTGAAAATTGTCTAAGGGGTTCTGATGTCAAACCTTTTTGACGCTGCCAATGCGCCAAGTGCTGTTCCCGAAAAGATCGTTGTCGGCGACTTCATTCAATGGAAACTCACCGATCTAAGTTCAGATTATCCTCCAGCATCCTATACAGCAACTTATATTGCAAGGATCACAGGTGGAGGTGCAAGTGAAATTCAGGTTACTGGTACAAATTCTGATGGAATTTATCTATTCACAGTAACAAGTGCAACGAGTGCTGGTTTTAATGCCGGTCAATACCATTGGCAACTTGAGATTGTTCAAAATTCAAGTGGCAATCGAATCGTTGTAGATCGTGGCTATTTCGAGGCCATTGTTGATCTGGATGCCAATAATGCCGACCCGCGCACTCATGCGGAGATAATGATCACAAAGATTGAATCTTTGCTATCTGGCAAGGCAGATTCAGATGTGGCAAATTACTCAATTGCTGGCCGATCTCTCACAAAATTAACTTTTCAAGAACTGATCCAGGCGCGTGATTACTACAAACAAGAACATCGCAAGGAAGAAATTGGCGAGCGAATTCGTAGAGGAATTGCCACCGGATCAACCATTCAGGTGAGGTTCTGATGAACATTCTCGGCTTATTCAAAAGAAAAAAACAAATCAAAAAACGAGTCTATGCCGGTGCAGCAACTGGTCGGCTTTTCTCAGATTTCATTGCAAGTTCACAATCTGCTGATGAGGAAATCCGAGGCGCACTAAAAACCCTCCGAAACCGATGCAGAGACCTGAGCAGAAACAACGAATATGCTCGCAGGTTCATCAATCTCAGCAAAGCAAATGTAGTCGGAGATCGTGGGGTTACGCTCCAAGTCAAGGCTCGAAACGACAACGGATCAATGGATGTTGTCGGCAATTCGATCATTGAGAATGCTTGGAAAAAATGGGGAAGAATTGGCTATTGCACCGTTGATGGCCGAATGTCCTGGGTTGATGCTCAACGGCTATTCGTAGAAACCCTTATCAGAGATGGTGAGGTGCTTGTTCGTTTGGTCAAATATCCAAATGAATTCGGCTTCGCGCTTGAGTTCATCGAATCTGATCTGCTGGACGAAGAATACAATTTGATTCTCTCCAATGGCAATAGGATCAGGATGGGCGTTGAACTCGACAAGTTCAATCGTCCTGTTGCTTACCACTTGTTCACCTCTCACCCAGGCGACAATCAATCTCAATGGATGGGCAGAACTTACAACAGAGTTCCAGCCGATAAGATGATCCATTGCTTCTTGCCTGAAAGGGCAATGCAGACTCGAGGCGCTCCTTGGATGGCTCCGGCAATCTCATCGCTCAAGATGTTGCATGGTTATCGTGAGGCTGAACTTGTTGCAGCCAGGGTTGGCGCATCAAAGATGGGATTCTTCACAAGCCCAGGAGGTGATGGATTTCAACCTGATGATATGCAGGACAAAGTGCCAATCATGGAAGCCGAACCTGGAACATTCCACCAGCTGCCAGATGGCGTGAACTTCACTCAGTTTGATCCGACCCATCCAACAAGCGCATTTGCTGATTTCGAGAAAGCAGTCCTGAGAGGCATTGCTTCTGGCCTTGGTGTGTCGTACACCTCGCTGGCAAATGACCTCGAGGGAGTCTCTTATTCTTCAATTCGTCAGGGCGCTCTTGAGGATCGTGATCAATGGAAGGTTGTCCAAGACTTCCTGATTCAGCATTTTGTCGAGCCTGTATTCCGCGAATTCCTAATGAAGATCATGGAGAACGGCGCGATCAACATTCCAGCCAGCAGATTTGACAAGTTCGCAGATGCAACGATCTTCAGGGCCAGGGGATTCCAATGGGTTGACCCACTCAAAGAGATGAACGCTGCGGTCATCGGAATCAACAACGGCATATTGAGCCTTCAGGATGTTGCGAATCAGTATGGTCGAGATGTCGAGGAAACATTCGACCAGATTCAGGCAGAAAAAGAGATGGCTGCAAATTATGGTGTGAAGCTGGCATTTGAACCATTTGGGGCAAAGATGCCAGTTCAAGCAGAGATTGAGGGAGATCAATCAGCAGATGAACCTCAAAGAAGCGAGCAAGTCATAAATATAAATCCTGACTTCACAATCAAAAATGATCCTATGGAACTGAATCTTAAAATTGAAAACAATGGCAAGATTCGCAAGAAAAAAATCAAATTGATTCGTGAAAATGGAATTGTGATCGGCGCAGAATCTGAAGAAGATGAGGTCGAAGAATGAGCATCACATCAGCAATTTGCAACTCTTATAAGCAAGAAATCATCGAAGGAGTTCATTCTTCATCTGATGTTTATAAGATTGCACTTTATACAAGTTCTGCAACGCTAGGCGCAACCACAACCGCTTATTCTTCAACCAATGAAATCAGCGGAACTGGCTATTCTGCTGGTGGCGCAACTCTCTCAGGGTTTACCTCAGGTCTTTCTGGCTCAACGGCATATCTAACCTTTACAGATGTTTCCATTGCAAACGCAACAATTACAGCAAGAGGTTGCTTGATCTACAACTCGAGCAAATCTAACAAAGCGGTTGCTGTTTTTGATTTCGGCTCAGAAATTTCAAGCGTAAATGGCACATTCACAGTTGATTTCCCTGGTGCTGGAGCATCCAGTTTGATTGGAATTGCGTGATGTTGTTTGATGAAGTAACAGGTCTTTTTGATGACGCTTATGGTCTTTTTGACGATGGCGCTGTTAAAAATGACATTGCATCTGTTACTGGTCAATCAGCAAGCACATCTGTCGGAACAATAAGCGCAACCGGAACGGCATTTGTTTCGATTACAGGAGTTGTCTCTTCTGCGAACACAGGAAATGTATCCGCTAGTGGAGATGCCCTGGTTTCTGTTATCGGTCAAAGCGTTAATGCAATAGCAGGTTTGACTACTGCAAACGGTCAACTAGATGCAACCACATCCATTGATGGAATAACAATAAATTCATCAATTGGCATTGTTACGGCAGCATCTCAACAAGCGCAGATAAGCAATGGAACAATAAGGCAGAAAAAACCAAGCTATTGGCTGAAAAACAGCACTTTTGCTCACATTGAAGAACAAAAGCCAGAAATTATCAATTCAAAAATCACTTTGTCTGGAAGTCAATCAAAATCTTTTGTTACAAAAGTTATCATTCCAGCAAAGATAAATCTTCAAAATGTTTACAGTTTTGCTAAATATAAAAACATTAAAGTTAGTGGAATTGTTAACCCAACAGATGAAGAAATCATTTATTTGATGGCTGCATGATGGCTACACCAACAGAATCCATGAAAGAAGAAGCCCAGCGCGGTCTGGATTGGCGGCGTGAATTTGGGCGCGGCGGTACTGAGGTCGGCATTGCCAGAGCGCGAGACATCGTGAATGGTGCGAATCTCAGCGATGACACAATCGGGCGCATGGTTTCTTACTTTGCAAGGCATGAGGTTGATAAAGATGCTGAAGGATTCAGGCCAGGGGAAAATGGCTACCCATCAAATGGTCGGATTGCTTGGGCGTTATGGGGTGGCGATCCAGGCAAAGCATGGGCAGATCGTGAGTGGGCAAAGATTCAAGGAGATAGATCAATGGATGAGATGCGACCATTCCCAAATGAACACGCTGCAAGGCTAAAAGACCCTGCTCAATATGATTCTTTCGCAAGAGAAAATGATGCCGGTGGGGATGGAATAGACTTTATTTATGGGATTAAGGAAGGCGCATCCGAACTTCAAGCAATCCGGTTTGACAAAGATATATTCACACCATCCGAGGCTAAACAATGGCTTGCAGACCATGATTTTGAGCCTATTTTGTTTGAAGAGGCAACCGAGCGAGTTGCACAAGAAAACAATGCTGAATTAGAATTGCAAGAAGGAGTAACAAATATGGACGAAATAACTGACATTCCTGAGCGCAAAGGTGAATCTAAATTCACTCGAGCAGATGCGATGGAAGTTGAAATAAAGGACGAGCGCAGAGTCCAGATGAGCATTTCATCTGAAACCCCTGTTGCGCGTTCATTTGGCGATGAAGTCCTTGTTCATTCGCCAGAAGCAATTGACCTGAGTTTTCTTAATTCAGGCCGCGCACCTCTGCTGCTAGATCATGATCCTGAGAAGCAGATTGGTGTTATTGAATCCGTTGACCTCGATGCAAATGCCCGTAAGTTAAGGGCTAATGTTCGCTTTGGTAAGAGCGCACTAGCTTCAGAGGTTTATGGAGATGTTGCCGATAACATTCGCGGGAATGTGAGCATCGGTTACTCGATCAATAAAATGGTCAAGTCATCCGATGGGCGTACTTTCCGCGCAACTAATTGGCGACCGATGGAAGCCTCGATTGTTTCGATTCCAGCCGATGTCACGGTTGGAGTTGGCCGTTCGATGGAAGAAATCGCCTCTGAAGCCGAGGTGGAAACGCCTCAAGTGGTTCTGACTGAAACTGTTGACGAACAGCGCAACGATGAGCCGCAAATTACCGAAACCCCTGCCGAGGTGGTGACAGAAGTCCGAGCCGAGGTTCTCGAAAGGAAAACTGAGATGAGTAACGATATCAATGTCGCCGTTCAATCCGGCGCTTATGATGCCCCTGTTCAGCAAGCCGCTGACATTGGCATGAGCCGCAAAGAAGAGAAATCTTATTCTTTGCTCCGCGCCATCAATGCTTTGGCAAATCCCTCTGATCGTGCCGCACAACGCGCCGCCACATTTGAACTTGAGTGTTCTGAGGCTGCTCAACGCGCCTATGGTCAGTCTGCCCAAGGCATTCTGGTTCCCGCTGAAGTTCTCCGCACTTGGGGCAAGCGCGATCTGAACACCTCTGACGATGCTGGTCTGGTTCCCCAGAACTATCGTCCTGGTGACTTCATCGATGCTCTGCGTAACGCCTCGAGCGTGATGCAAGCTGGCGCAACAATGCTGACTGGTCTTTCTGGAACCGTGAAGATTCCGAAGAAGTCCGCAATGGCCTCTGCCGGATGGTTCACCGAGGGTTCTGCCGCATCTGAGAGCGAAATGACCATTGGTTCTGTCACCATGTCTCCCAAGACCGCTGGTGCTTACACCGACATTAGCCGCAACATGATGATGGGCGCAAACCCAAGCGTGGAAGCCCTGGTGCGTCAAGACCTTGCCGATGCTATCGGTTTGGCAATTGACCTTGGTGCTTTGGCTGGTTCTGGTTCTTCTGGTCAGCCTACTGGCATCAAGAACACCTCTGGTATTAACAACCCCACCGACTTTGCTGCCGCCAACCCGACCTGGGCTGAAGTGGTTGCAATGGAGACTGCGGTTGCCGAGGACAACGCTTTGCGTGGCAATCTTGCCTATATTCTGCCAGCCGGAATGTATGGTGCTCTGAAAACCACCTCCAAAGCCACCAACCAAGCCATCTTCGTTGTCGATTCAGACGGCACGATCAATGGTTACAGGGCAATCGTGTCCAACCAAGTAACTGCTGGCGATCTGTATTTCGGCAACTTTGCTGATCTGCTGATTGGTATGTTTGGCGGTCTGGACATTCTGGTTGATCCTTACACCGGCGGCACAGCTGGCACAGTTCGCGTGATTGCTATGCAGTCTGTGGATGTGGCAGTTCGCAATGCCGTATCGTTCGCCTTCAATAACGATGGCGTTTAATTGAATAGGGAGGGGTAACACCCTCCCTTTTCTTATGAAATACGAAATAACAAGAAACACGATTACATCTCTAGGCAAAGCGGTTTGCGGAGATGTGGTCGAATTGAGCGATGACGAAGCAAGAAATCTTATGGCAATGGGAAGATGTGTCCCATACCATGAGCCTGAAAATCTTGATCGTTCAATTGGACTAATATCAAGCGAGCAAAAAGTAACTCGTAGGGGCAGACCTCGCAAGAAGGAAGAAGATGCCAGTTGAAACAGATGCAGATCGTTTGATCATGCTTACTGACTTTGGGCAGTCTGTGACTTATACAGTCCAGGGAGGCTCTGCTGCCACAATAACCGCGATCTTTGACAATCAATATGTTGAGGTTGATACTGGTGGCGAGGTTGGATTTGCAATCCAGCAACCTAGATTGACTTGCAGAACATCTGATGTTGTCAATTGCACCGAAGGCGACACCTTTGTTATTTCTGGGACAACTTATAAAAGCAGGGTTGTTCAAGATGATGGGACAGGCATCACATTGATTTCTTTGGAGAAACAATGAGCCACCTAAGAAAACAAATCAGGGATGCGGTTGTGACTGCTTTAACTGGTCTGGCAACCACATCAACCAGAGTCTATAAGTCTAGGATTTATCCTCTTGAAACAGGCAAATTGCCTGGACTCTGCATTTATACAAAGTCAGAAGATATAAGCAACGAAACAATAAACCCACCAAGGACACAACTTAGGACGCTCGAGGTGATGGTTGAAAGTTATGTAATGGCGAATTCAAACATTGATGATTCGCTGGACGCAATTTCGCTGGAAGTTGAGGAGGCGATTTATTCGCATCAGACTCTTGGCGGTTTGGCAAAGGGCATCGACATCGTTTCATTTGAAGCAGATTATTCTGGTGATGGGGAAAAGGTTGTTGGTGTTGGGCGGTTGACCTTGAGTGTGTTCTACACTACCAAGGAAAACGATTTGGAATCTGTGGGCTAATCCCATAAAATCTTAATATCCTGAAAGGGGAAAAAAATGGCAAATCACAAAGGTTCAGAAGGTACGGTAAAGGTCGGCGCAAACGCTGTTGCCGAAATCAAAAGCTACTCGCTAACAGAGACAGCTGATACCATTGAAGATACCGTGATGGGCGATTCTGCTCGCACATATCAATCTTCTTTGACCAGCTTTAGCGGCTCACTCGATGTCCATTGGGATGAATCGGACACGACAGGCCAGGGCGCTTTGACCATTGGCGCATCTGTGACCTTGAATGTCTATCCTGAAGGCGCATCGTCTGGCGACACTTATTATTCAGGAACCGCAATTGTTACCAGCGTTGCAGTAACTGGATCGTTTGATGGCATGGTCATGGCATCCATTTCTGTCCAAGGGACAGGCGCTTTGACTAAAACGACTGTTGCCTGATGAGTAAGGCAATCAGCAGGGCAGTTGCCCATTTCAAATCGCTGAATGTCAAAACTTTTGAAGTGCCAGAATGGGCAGATGATGAGGGCAAACCACTTGTGATCTATGTTGAGCCTTTTACGCTAAAGGACAAGACAAGATTACAGGTGGCAGCCAGGACAGGAAGCGAAGTTGATGCAATAGTTGAATTGATTGTGTTGAAATGCTTGGATTCAAAAGGCGAACATTTGTTTACCATTGAAGATAAGCCGCAATTGAGGATGTCGGTTGACGCGAATGTTCTTGAACGAATCTCGCAAGAAATAATGCGAGTGGATGTGGAGGGCATCCGAAAAAACTAATTGAGACTCCTGAACTGTTCTTCAAATATTCGTTAGCCGAAAAGTTGCACAAGACGGTTGCCGAAATTGAGGAAATGACAGTTGAGGAGTTCATTGGCTGGCTAAAATATTTCGAGATGAAATCGGAGCAAAGAAGTGGCAACTAAAGATGTCAACATAGCGATTACAGCCTCCGACAAAACTGGTTCAGCATTTGCAGCAGTCCAGAGGAATCTCGGTTCACTAAAATCAAGTGCAACAAGCGTCACAGGCGCAATCGGCAAAATTTCAGGTGTTTTTGCTGCCATTGGAGCAACGGCATTTGTAAAAAATATCCTAGATTCTGCCGATAGTCTTGCAAAACTTTCCCAGAAAACAGGCTATACGGTTGAATCGCTCTCAGCGATGACCGATGCCGCTAGTCTTGCTGGCGTTTCTCAAGAGCAATTAGCAACAGGTATCAATAAATTCAATAGGAGCATTGTCGAGGCTTCCATTGGGACTACTGCCCAGAAAAATGCCTTTGACGCACTTGGCATCTCTGTTCGTGATTCCAATGGCAATCTGAAATCCAGCGAATCATTGCTTGGAGAGGTTGCCGATGCGTTTGCAAACTCGGCAGATGGGGCTGGCAAAGGCGCAGCTGCGGTTGCCTTGTTTGGCAAAGCCGGAGCAGAGTTGATTCCATTGCTCAATACAGGATCAGCTGGACTCAAACAATATGGAAACACATTCTCGACTGAATTTGCACTAAAAGCAGAAAAGTTCAACGATTCTATCGAGTTGCTTGTAAAGTCATTTAAGCGGCTTACAGTTGAAGCATTGCCTCCACTCATCAATGGCCTTCAAAGCCTGATTGATCAATTCAACGATGGCATCAAGGCATTTGGTTCGTTCTCAGGTGCATTAAGAATTGGAATGGAAGTAAATCCATTCAAGAATTATCAAGAAAATATTGCAATCATTACAGAGCAAATCAAAGAACTCGAGAAGCAAAATCAATCTGCCTTCACTAGCAAATGGGCGATTGAGGAAAGCAACAAGCGCATCGAGTATTTGAAGAAGGTCATTGTTTATCTCAAAGAAAGAGCGCAAGCAGAAGCCCTGGGCGATGATTCCTCTAAAGGACATGACGAATCATTGAAAAGGCGACAAGGTCTCATCAAAGGAATCGGAACCGATACTAAAAAAGAAATCGAGATGCCAAACGAGCGCATCTTGAGTTTGATTGAGGCTCAGAAACTTGAACTTCTAAAAGTTACTGACAATGTTGCTGGTGTTGCCAAGATGACATTCTTGCAAGCACTTGGCTATGACAAGCTGAACGAAAAAGAGAAGCAGCAATTAAGCAACTATGTCGAAATGGCTCTTGTTCTGGACAAGATAGAAAAGAGCAAAGGTCTGGATGCTCTGATCAAACAGATCGGAGAAAAAGAAGTTGACAGAGTTAAAAAGCTAAAAGAAGAATATCAAAACAGTCTTGATCCAATCTCTCAGATGGCTGAGAAACTCAACAAACTTGATCTTGCCTTGAAGATGGGAGAGATCAGTTGGGAAGAGTATGGGTCAATGTTGTTTGATGTTATTGAAAAGACTGACGAGTTCAATAAAACAGTCAAAGAGCAAGGATTCGGTGCTGCCGCAGAAAGAGGATTGACGGCGTATTACAACTCTATCAAAGACATTTCAGATTTGATGGAGGATTCAGTTGTTCGCGCATTCAATGGCATGGAGGATGCGTTTGTTAACTTTGTAAAAACAGGCAAGCTGGAATTCAAAGACCTTGCAAACAGCGTCATCAATGACCTCATCAGAATTCAAATCAGACAATCAATCACAGAGCCATTGTCCAAAGTTTTGACAGGCGGCACTGTTTCTGGATTTATCGGTAATTTGTTTGTATCTAAACAGCCAGATAGCGAAAATCTATCATTTGTGAGCGATTACACATTTGCTGGCGGTGGATACACAGGAACTGGCTCAAGGTCTGGTGGCGTTGATGGCATGGGCGGTTTTCCTGCAATTCTGCACCCGAATGAGACTGTGATTGACCATTCTGCCGGTCAAGGTGCAGGTGTAACTGTTAATCAAACAATCAATCTTTCTGCTGGCGTTTCGCAGACTGTTCGTGCAGAGGTCATGGGAATGATGCCCAGGATCATGGAGGCAACTAAATCAGCGGTTGCAGATGCAAAACGCAGGGGCGGTTCGTTTGGAAGGGCAATGGCATAAATGGCAATCTCTTACCCTCTATCACTTCCGACTGCGGCTGGAATCGCAAAGGTTAGGCTTACTGCCAATTCCATTGTTGGCATTTCATCGTCACCTTTTACCGCAAAGCAACAAGTTTATAAATATCCTGGTCAATTCTGGGAGGCAGACATCACTTTGCCTCCGATGAAGCGAGTTGATGCTGAATATTGGATTTCATTCTTGCTGAAACTTGGTGGTTCTTATGGAACATTCCTTCTTGGAGACCCGAATGCAGCAACACCTCGAGGAGTTGCAACCGGAACGCCATTAGTCAATGGGGCAAGTCAAACAGGGCAAGAATTGGTGACAGATGGCTGGACAACAAGCACAACAGGCATCTTGAAAGCAGGTGATTACATTCAGCTTGGGTCTGCATCATCGGCACAGCTTTATAAGGTCTTGGATGATGTGAATTCAAATGGTTCTGGTCAGGCAACCCTAACAATTTATCCAGACCTTCGTTCATCGCCATCAGATAACGCAACCATCACGGTCTCAAACGCTAAGGGCGTTTTTCGTCTTGCAAATGGACAACAGGCATGGGACATCAATGAAGCATCTATCTATGGAATAACCTTTCCCGCTAGGGAGGCTCTGTAATGGCTAGGACACTTCCGGCTGCACTATCAAGCGAGTTTGGGGCAACTGAACTCAAGCCTTTCTATGCAGTTGAATTGTCATTTGATTCTGGAACATTGCGATTCTGGACAGGCTATGGACAGATTTCTGCAAACAATTATGTTTGGGATGGTGCTGCAAATGTCCTGAATTTCAACGAAATCACAGAAGCAACCGATCTGTCTGCAAAAGGCATAAATTTGACCTTTTCTGGATTGAGCACAAATATCATTGCTGTCCTGCTTGGTGAGAACTATCGAGGACGATCTGCAAAGATTTATGTCGGTGCTTTAGATTCATCAAATCAACCTGTTTCAGATATGTATCAAATCTTTGCTGGACGCATGGATGTGATGACAATCACAGAGACAGGGCAGACTGCAACGATTCAAATAAACATTGAGAATGTCTTGATTGATCTTGAAAGGCCAAGAACGAGAAAGCTAACAAGCGAAGAGCAACTAGAGCGGTATCCTGGCGACACCTCATTGCAAGGTGTTGGTGCTTTGCAAGATCGTCAGATTTCCTGGGGTAGATAATGGGATTTTTTGATTCAGTATTTAAGGCGGTAGTTGTTGCGGCAGTTGTCGCGGCAGCTGTTTATACTGGCGGGACTTCTCTTGGAGTTACTTTTTCAACATCGTTTTCAGCTTATGTAACAACTGCGGCATTGACCGCTGCGGCAATTTCGACTGTTTCCTATCTTACTGCCGACACTCCAGAAGCAGCAGATATTGGAGAACAATTAAGAGGTCAACTTGTCTCAAAGCGTGAACCAGCTGGCAATGCTTATATTGTTTATGGCAAAACAAGGATTGGTGGAACAATCGTTCACATGGAAGCAACAGGTTCAAAGAACGAAACAATGTATATGGCAATGGCAATGGCTGGCCATGAAATAACAGGAATTGACAATGTTTATGTGAACGATGACAAATTTCCTTTGACCACAAGCGGCAACATTTACACAATCAACTACCAAGGAAGCACAAGCGTCATTAACTTTGATTATTTGCTTGGAACAAGCACTCAAAGTTCTATGGAGTTGTTCTCCGGCACGACAGCATCTGGATTCCAGTTCAAAGGCATTGCAACTCTCGGCGCAAAATTAGTCTATGACGCAGACAAATTTCCTCTTGGATTGCCAAACATTACGGCAGAGATTCGTGGCAAAAAAGTCTATGACCCAAGAACAGACACAACTGCTTACTCAACAAATGCCGCACTCTGCATTCGTGATTATTTGACAGACATTGATTATGGGATGGCTGCAACAGAGGATGAGATTGATGACGATTCTTTCTCGGATGCAGCAGATATTTGTGATCAATCAATAACCCTTGCCGATTCTTCTACTGAGGCAAGATACACGATCAATGGTGCTTTCTCCTCTGGCGAACAACCAAAAGACATCCTATCCAAAATGCTCACCTCTTGCGGTGGTATGCTGTCTTATGTTGGCGGCAAATGGACTCTAAAAGTCGCAGAATATAGAACTCCAACTGTAACCTTGACAGAGGATGATGTTGTTGGTCAGATTTCTGTTCAAGGCTCTCAATCACGCAGAGATATTTTCAACGCTATCAAAGGGACATATTCTGAGCCTGAGACGCTTTATCAAGTAGCCAGTTTCCCGCCTGTAACAAACTCGCTATATGAGGCAGAGGACAACGAGAAAATCTGGAAAGATACACAATTCCCATTCACAACTTCATCAGCGGCTTGCCAGCGTCTAGCAAAGATTGATCTTGAGAAGTCACGGCAGCAGATTGTTGTGAATCTATCATGCAACCTGAATGCTTTCTCGCTCCAGCCTGGAGACAATGTTTATTTGTCTTTTGATCGGTATGGTTGGAATCAAAAAGTCTTTGAGGTCATTGATTGGTCATTCTCATTTGTTGATTCTGATGGCGGTGCAACTCCAGTTGTCAATCTTACGCTCAGAGAAACAGCAAGCGGCGTTTATGCCTGGGCAAATGGATCAGAGACTGTTGTTGATCTTGCCCCAAATACAAATCTTCCAGACCCATTCTTGGTAACTGCTCCAGGCGTTACCTCAACAGATATTCTATACATTGCCGCTGAGACTGTTATAACAAAACTTGTTGTAACTTTGTCTGGAGAATCAACCTTCCAATATAACTATGAAGTTCAGGCGAAGCTATCATCTGACACAGATTGGATCAATTTAGGGCAAGCAACCGGAACAATCTTTGAACTAAACAATGCTGTTGATGGTGCGACTTATAACATTCGCGCAAGGTCTATAAATTCATTCGGAGTTCGTTCTGATTGGACATTAGATGACCATGAGGTTGTTGGTAAAACAGCCCCACCTCAAGATGTGACAGGATTCTCAATCAATGTTGTCGGCGCAAATGCTTATCTGACTTGGGAGCCTGTTCCTGATCTTGATCTAAGCCATTATCGGATTCGTCATGCCAGAGAAACAACTGGTGCGAATTACGCCAATGCCATTGATTTGGTGACAAAGGTTCCTCGGCCAGGAGTGTTTGCTTCAGTTCCGGCAATGACCGGAACCTATTTTATTAAAGCAATCGACAAGATCGGCAATGAATCGTTGAATCCAGCTGAGATTGTCGCAATCATTGATGGCATCCAAGGCTTAAATGTTGTTGAAACAATCACAGAATCTCCTACTTTCGCAGGGTCTAAAACTGAAGTAAATATAACTGAGGATGGTTATCTAATCCTTGACACATCTATTGACTTTGATTCTGCAACAGGGAACTTTGATGATTATCCAGGCGATTTTGATGGAGGCGGTGGAACAATATCAACAGAGGGAACCTATTATTTCTCAAACACTGTTGATCTCGGCTCTGTTTACACATCGCGTGTAACTGCAAACATCACTGTTGACCGTTTGGATTATGTGAATTTGTTTGATGACGCAGAGGGCGATTTTGATACCAGAACTGGTTTATTTGATGGTGATCCAAACACCTATGGCGATACAAATGTCATCTTTTATATCTCTACGACCGAGGACAACCCAGCCGGATCACCAACATGGACAGATTACAGGCAGTTCTATGTTGGCGATTACAAAGCCAGGGCATTCAGGTTTAAGATTGTTTTGACATCCCAAAATGGCGATTCTTCTCCTCGCGTTAAAACGCTCTCTGTGACCGTTGATATGCCAGACAGGATTACGAGTGGGGACAACCTTGCAAGCGGCGCTGGAGCCTATTCTGTGACCTTCTCTCCGGCATTTAAGGCTGCTCCAGCCATCGGGATTGCGGCACAAAATCTTCAGCAAGGCGATTATTACGAAATTTCGTCTAAATCGGCTTCTGGTTTTACAATCACATTCAGGAACTCAAGCGGAACAGCAGTCAGTCGAACCTTCGATTATGTTGCTCGAGGCTATGGGGAACTGGTAACTTGAAAGGTAACAAATGAGTCAACATGATATGTCTATTGCGAATCAGGGATTCCCTGCTTTTCGCGCTGACCTAAATAATGCTTTACAAGCATTGGTTAGTAATTCAAGTGGTTCAACTGCCCCTTCTACAACATTTGCATATCAATTTTGGATTGATACATCTGCAAGTCCAAACATCTTAAAACAGAGAAATGCTGACAATGATGCTTGGATTACGATTGGTTCATTGAATCAAAGTACTGATGTTTTCAATTTAGCAATTGCACAAGGTGGAACTGGTGGTGCTACGGCATCTGATGCGCGCACCAATCTTGGTTTAGCAATCGGAACAGATGTTCAAGCATATAGCGCAAATTTAACAACTTATGCCTCTACTGGTATCGGCTTCCGCAACCGCATCATAAATGGTGCGATGGTGATTGACCAGAGAAATGCGGGGGCGAGTTTTGCTCAAACAGATGGTGCTTATAACTTAGATAGATGGTCTGGAGATAGTTGGTCGGGTTCATCAACAACAGGAAAATATACAGTTCAACAATCTTCTACCGCACCAACTGGTTTTAACTTTTCATTGAAAGTTACTTCTTCTGCGGCAACATCTAGTGCTAGTTCAGATTTATACACAATTAAACAAAAAATTGAGGGATATAACACAGCAGATTTAGGATTTGGAACTGCTAATGCAAAAACAATAACTATTTCTTTTTGGGTTCGTAGTTCTGCTACTGGAACTTTTGGTGGTGCATTAAAAAATTCTGCTGGAAATAAAGCCTATGCGTTTACATATTCAATTTCTGCCGCTGATACTTGGGAACAAAAAAGTATAACGATTGCTGGTGACACATCTGGCACTTGGGTTGGAGCAACCAATGGAATGGGTTTAGCAGTTTATTGGCAACTTCAAGTTGGTAGTTCAAATGCAACAAGTGCGGGTTCATGGGCTACTGGAGATTATTATGGTGCGACTGGATGTGTGAATTTATTAACTTCAAACGGAGCAACCTTCTACATTACTGGAGTTCAACTAGAAGTAGGTAGTTCTGCAACTAGCTTTGATTACAGACCTTATGGGACTGAGTTGGCTTTGTGTCAGAGGTATTGTTATGTAACTGGTGGTAATTCATATTCTAATTTTTATAGTGGCTTTTTTAATTCAACCACTGATTTTCAAGGGCCGTTAATTTTTCCTGTAACTATGCGTTCTGCACCAACTCTTACATCAACAGGAAATTTTCAAGTAATTAGCAATAGCACTTTTTCTGCTTCAAATTTGGCTCTTGGTGGTCCTGAAACGACACAAATGACAGCAAAAATTAATGTAAATGTTAGTGGTGCAACTGCTGGTTATGGTGGAACAATGCGAGCAAATAACGATACAACAGCAAAACTAATTTTGTCTTCGGAGTTATAAAATGTATAAATTTATTAAAAATTCGGAATTTGATGTTTTAATTCGTATTGCTGATAATGCATCTATTCCGTTCGACCCCGCAAACACAGACTACCAAGCCTTCAAGCAAGCCATTGCTGACGGTGCAGAGTTGCAGGATGCCGATGGCAATGTAGTGGCAGATGCACAGGCTTATGTAGCGGGGTTGCCGTGAGTGACGAATCCTTAGATACACGGTTCTCGGTGCATGAGGCAGTATGCGCCAAGCGTTATGAGGCAATCGAGAAGCGACTCGATGATGGCAGCAAGCGCATGAGTCGCATTGAGATACTGCTTTACATCACTATTGCAGCGGTGTTTCTAGGGCCGGGCGTGGCGGCAATGTTCGTGAAGAAAGTGATTGGCATATGATCGATCCGGTCAGCGCCCTAGCAGCAGTACAGTCGGCAGTTGCCTTAATCAAAAAGGCAAGTAAGACTGTGGACGATGTTGCCAGTCTGGGGCCGATGATCGGAAAGTATTTTGATGCCAAGGCCACGGCTACCAAAGCAGTCAGAGAAGCAAAGCGCAAAGGCGGCTCTAACATGGGCAAGGCAATTGAACTAGAACTTGCCATTAAAGCACAAGCTGACTTTGAGCGTGAACTGCAAGGTCTGTTCTTTGCCAGCAACAACATGGACATCTGGCAAAACATCATGAAGCGGGTGGCAGAGATGAACGCTGCCGATGCTGAAGGCGCAAAGCAAGATGCCATTGCCGAGGCAAGGCGCAAACGGCGAGAGGAAGAACTCAACCAGATCATTCTTGCGGTTGGCATTGTGATTGTGGCTGGCATCTTCTTGGCATGGGCTTTTTACGAAGCGATTACCTTTTGCTCTGCTGCGGTTTGCGGGCGATGAACAAGATCATCATTGCATTTGGTGTAGTAGTGATGGCGCTGTTCTTGATTATTCTTGGTGTGATTGATTCAATGCTGTCTGCATTTCCAAGGCGATGAGCAAGTGGTGGTGCAAGGAAATTCAGGACGGCTTTGCCAAGTGGTTCAAATTGTTTTGCTATGGATGCGGTGCGATCTGGTTGCTGGACTTGTTGCCAAAGCTGCCCGATGAGTTGGCCGCGCCGATCGCTGAGAGGATTGTTGGTCTAGTGAAATGAGATTCTTGCTTATTGCTACCATCATGATCCTTGCTGGATGCGAGGATAGGTATCGTTATCCATGTCAGAATCCTAAGAACTTTTACAAGCCGGAGTGCCAGAAGCCAGCTTGTTTGTTCAGCCAACAATGCCCAGAGTACCTAGTTGCCCCCATTTTGGAGAAGCAAGTTGGACAACAGCCTGAAAACAAATAAAGATTACCTATCCCCTGACGCAATCGAGGTCAGGGTCTGGGCATTTGTGGTGGTCATGGTCACACTTGTGCTTGTGTTCATTGTTGCCATGCTGCTGTATTCAGTCACCTTTGTGACTCAGCCAATCAAGA
>Ga0222713_10002665_pt1 | contig 18912 bp, 37 predicted proteins | sample C33_649DmetaG_FD_165061 | JGI IMG/M metagenome (GOLD analysis project Ga0222713, IMG submission 165061) | Estuarine water microbial communities from San Francisco Bay, California, United States - C33_649D | ecosystem: Environmental > Aquatic > Marine > Unclassified | place: USA: California...
GTTGAAGGTTTTTCGAACGCATGTTCGAACCCCCCTACCCTCTGAGCTAGTTCGAGCCGAAGAAGATCGCGATGAGCGTGCCTGCTTCTGGATCAACCATGTCGTCAATACTTTTGCTCGGCTCAGCCTGGCAGTCGCCGTCATCCCATGCCTTCAGTCCCATGAGTTCTTGAGCCAGCCCTCAGCTGTGGCTTCCTTGGGGTGAGTCGTGATCCATGAGTGGCAAGGTCGACAGAGCGCGACAAGGTTCTCGATGTCAGTGATGGAGCCACCGCGTGCTCTGCTCTTCAGCTCATGCACATCGGTAGAGCGCGCCTGTGTACAGCGCTCGCAGACAGGTCGACCCTCGAGGATGGCGATGACCAGTGGGATGCGCTCGTTCTTGTAGAGCTGGGAGCGCTTGTTGGATCGGTGCTTGATTGCCATGGCCTAAGAGTCGAAGCGTGGTCACAGCAAAGACAGAGACCCTGCCACCAGTTAAGGAAGCAGGGTCTCGCGGTCAGCCACCGAAGCGACTGAGGATGTGGTCTAAGGGTAGCGGTGTCGGTCTAGTACCAGCCTGTGCCGCGATGGTCGCGTGCCTGCCACTTGGCCCATGCTTTGCAGGGTGTGTCGTAGCGGTGCTTGATGTACTTGAGGCCGTACCGAATCTGGACGCGTGGATCAATGGAGCGCTCGCCTAATCGCTGAGCTATACCGAAGGCGTAGAGCTTCTTTCCCTTCTGATACACGGGAATAGTGTTGCGTGCTTTGTGTCGCCAGTTTGATTCCTTCGTCCAGAGTGAGCGTAAGCAGACGTATTCGCGAGGGCTGTATCCCTCGGACTTCAGAAGGGTCTTGGCGTACGCCTTGCTCATCAATGGCGTGAAGGACTGGCTGATCTGTACTGACTGGCTGAGCACTGGCGCTGAAGCTGCCTGTGCTGGTGTGATGGCGATGCCTGCGCCCAGCATGATGCTGAGCACGATCTTGCGGTTCATAGCTTCTCCGTTCGGTGGTGGGGGGTTCCCTGCCGAGGTAGATAGTGCTCGAGGTAGGCGCACGTGCTACGCCTACCTCGAGACATCTCTAGGGTTCCTTGCCTGTCTCGCTATCCGCCTGTCTTGTAGAAGCCCTTGGCCCTGAAGTGGACTGGAGCCGCCACGATCTGACGGTTGCTCCAGACGCCACAGGAGGGGCATAGAGCCTGCTCTGGGGCTGTACCCATGGGATAAGACAGGTCGAAGGCTTCGTGCTCTGGACAGGCGTACTGGTAGAGCGCCATCAGGAGTCACCACGCTTGGAGTTCGAGGGGTGACGCTGCTTGGTCTGCTGACGCAGGACGCGTTCCTCGATGGTGTAGATCGCCCAGAGGATTCCTGCAGCGATGACGATGGCAACTGCCATGAGGATTGGCGACGTGAGGTTCATTTTTGACCCCTCGCAATCGCGTGTAGATCACTGAGGCGAACCGCCAAGATGTCTTCGAGATCGATTGCCAGAGCGTCTTCAGGAACGCCCATAGCAAGAGCCATCGCATATGGACTTTGCGTGGTCTTGAGCACTCGTTCTGCTCTCTTGAGCTCGAGGTATGCCGAGAGTCGTCTAATCATTCACGCCCCTCGCAATCTCAGCTGACGTGAAGACAGCGTGAGCGAAGCCAGTGTTGAAGGGTGTCTCAGCGATGTCGGCTGCTTGAGCCTCAATCTCTTTCGCGATCTGTTCGCGGAGCTCTGCCAGGTGGATGTCGAGTGTCTTCTCCATCTAGCCACGCTCCTTGAGTGCCTGGATGAGCGCTTCGTTCTGCTTCTTGCTTGAGCGCTTCCATGAGCGAAAGAGGCCAGCAGGCCAGAAGACGATCCAGAGAGTGACGCGTCCAGCGAACTTGGTGATCCTCCATAAAAGTGCAGCGACCCAGAGAGTCGTTTTCCATGTGTACTGGACTGATGCGACGGTGAGCTTGACGGTGAGTCGAGCTGATGCGGTTGCGTAGTGCTTGAGTGTCTCGGTCATTAGAACGGCACTCCGTCACTCTGAATCGGTGAAGCCCATGGGTCGTCCTCGACGATTGCGCCACTCATCGGTGTGCGTGTGGTGCGTGTGACCTTGGCTGATGCGCGAGACAGGTCGATACCGACTGCGTCTGCGTCCACATCGAAGTAGGTCTGCTTGGTGCCATCTGGTTGGTCGACGGTGCGAGACTTCAAGCGACCAGTGACGATCACTGCTGTTCCCTTGGCTACAGACTCAGCGATGTTCTCTGCTGTCTGACGCCATGCTGTGACCTTGAGGAAGGTCGTGTCTCCATCGACCCAGTTGCCTTGGTCGTCCTTCTTGCGCTCGCTTGCCGCCATGCGGAAGGTTGCATAAGCCACGCTGCTGTTGGTGAAGCGGAGCTCTGGATCAGCGACGACGTTGCCGATGATTGTGATGTTTGGGAGTGCCATGTTGCTTCTCTTCTCTGTTACTCAGGCAGCGCCTTGTGCGCTGCTCTGCTTTCGTGCTCGTGCGCGACGCTTTGCTTGCGCCGCTGGTGTTTCTGATGGTTCCTTGATCATGTCGAGAGACACCACGACTCTGCGTGTGATGCCTCTCTTCCTCGCGAGCACGTTTCGGTCTTGCTCGCTAGTTCCTCCCCAGATGCCACGTATCTCGAAGTGCAGTGCGTATTCGGCACATGGCTTCTTGAAGGGACACTCAGCGCAGATTGCTTTCGCGACCTTGCTGATGGTGTTGTCTCCGCGTTCTGGAAAGAAGAGTTCTGGATCGACTTGAGCACACAGCTGTGAGCCGTCGAAGTTCGGTAGCTTCATGAGGGAGTCCGTTTCTAAGCGCAGAGTGCGCAGAGGTCAGAGCCGAATGTCCAGGCTCCGCATCCACCGCACTTGGCTAGTAGTTCGTCTTGTTCGATGAGTTGCTCGTTGCGAGCCGGTGCTTCTTCGTCGATGAGGTCGACTGGAAGCTTTGAGAAGTCCTTGATGGAGACGTTCAGTGTGATGTCTCGACCGTGTTGGTACACGCGTCCGCCGACTACGCCGTCATAGGAGTTGCGCTGTGGCTGGATGACGTCGGTGCATAGATCGCGGACAGGACATCGCTGGCACATGCGCAAGGCCACGCTGGAGAACTCATGCTGTATGGCATCGAAGTACTTCGGATCGCTGTCTCGGCATGTTGCTTCTGCATAGAGGCGCTCGAGCTTGACTCTGTGATTCATGAGGCGACCTCGATTGAGATGCGCGCACCGAGCTCTTCGCCGTAGACCTTGGATGCTTCGACCTTGACGACCTGTGAGTCGTCGCCCCAGATAGTGCCGGCATCACCGATGCCATCAAGTGTGGAGCGGATGAGCTTGTCGATGTCTGGCTTCTTGACGTGATCGACGAAGCGCTTAGGTAGCGACTTAGGACGCGGAAGCGTGAAGTCGATAGTGATGGTCACAGCAGCCGCCGTCATTTCCCAGCCTGTTTGCTTTGATGCTTGTCGTGCTGTCCAGGCGACGGCGCTGCGCCATGGCTTTACCTTATCGCTACTCTCTACGAGAACTGCTTTTGTGCCACGCACGAATGCCTTCTTGGAACCCTGTGGTGCAGGAAGACCAACCACGTCGATGATTAGTCGTTCCATGGACCCATGTTCCAATCGGTCGTGTCGTCAAGATGATCGAGTGCAATCTCTTCTCTGGCTTCCTTCTCTGCTCGCATGTAGCCGCCGACCATTCCAATCACCATGCCGGCAAGGAAGCCGACGCCGTATCCGATGAGCGCCCAGAGCGCGAGCCATGCTGCCTTCGCAATCATGCGAGAAGTGCCTTGCGCTCGAGGTAGATGGCCTTCAGCTGGTTGCGCTTGTCTTCAGGGAGTTCGAATGTCGCTGCGTGCTTCGCTGCAGTGTCGAGTCCGTCGATGTCTGGTGCATGGTTCATCGCACCGAGCAGTCCGTTCCAGATGGTGTCGCTGAGTGCTGCCTTCGCAACAGGTGCTGGAGCCGCGCTGCGCTCGTATGACTCAGCATCTGGATCGATGTCGTCAGTCGGTAGAGCTAGTGCCTGAAGAAGTGCGGTACGGAACGCGACGCTCATCGCCTTGGGTGTCGCCTTGTCTCCGATGTCCATGGCTTCACCCATGACGACAGAATCGAGGTAGTCACCAGCAGGGCCAGTGAAGCGGTAGCGCACCTTGATGGTGACGTGTCCCATGGCCTTGCCGCCACTTGATGTGACGGTGCCGTAGTTGAAGTCTTCGACATGAGGCATCACGACGACGTTGTGAGCGCGAAGTGCTGGCCCAACTGCGTTGACGACTGCATCGATGCCTCGGAAGTTGAAGCGCTGTGATTCGTTGCGATCCTTCTTGGCGACTTCGCGGACGTCAGCCATGACGAGGGCGAGTGCTGCCTGAATGGTTGTTGCTTGGGTCATTTCGTATCTCTCTTCATAATCTCGTTGACAAGTTGGGTGCAGTCGCAGAACTTGAGACCCCACAGTCGTGGTGTGTCATAGCCCTTCGCTCTGCCTTCGTAGAACTGCTTGATGAGCCACGTGTCCAGAGCTGCGATAGCGATGGCTGCGTACTCATCGAGTCCTGGTGTGAGGTCTTCTTTCATTGACTCTTCGTGGCGGGCGAGCATCGCTTGGCGCACGATCTCGATACGTGGGTCAATCACTCAGCGCCTGGCAGTGCGAGTGGCTGACTGATGTCGAGTTGAAGGCTTCCTGAGCGGAGTGCATCGAGCACCTTCTCTCGGCCTTCGCTCTCGAAGCGTGTGGAGACATAAGCGCTTCCGCGTGCCGTCTTCATGCCTGGCACAAGTTCGCCGGTCTCGAAGTGGATCACGTCTTCACCGTTGAGTAAGAACTTCTTCAAGATGGCTTCTTTGAAAGATGAGCGGACTGTCTTAGTCGTGACGACTTCGTGTGGGTAGTTCTCTTCGACCCATGCAAGGAAGTCGGCTTCGTTGCCGACGATGGCCTTGAGCTGTGGGGATACGAGAGAGACCTTGGCGATGCGCTCGTCGTTGAGCTCTGCTCTGGTTGCGTCTGCTCCAGCTTCATCGAGTGCGTCGCGAACAGCTGCGCGGAGTGCGTCCTTGCGCTCCTTGACTGCGTCTTCGACGACGGTCAGGACAGCGAGTTGAGTTGCTAGATCGCGAAGGCTCACTTGTTGAGTCCTTCCCAGATGCCGTCGTACTTGCTGAGGATCAACTCGAGCTCTGAGTCACTGCTGATGTGAGTGGTCTCGCGCTTGATGGTGCGACGGACGTTTGACTGAAGTTGGTCGTACTTCTCTTCGAGGGTCTGTGACTTCCAGATGAAGTGACAGAGCGTTCCGAGCAGTGCAAAGAAGAACCAGACTGGGATGGCTTCTGTTGGTTGGGTGAAAAAGTTGATGATGCTGTTCATGCTTGTGCTTCCTTTACAGAGGGAGTGATGTAGTCGAGGTCGTCAGCGAGGATTCTGCCCTCGACAGGTGACAATTTGATCGCTGAGTGAGTGATGCCGGCCTTCGCCTCAAGCTTCATGAGGGGATAGGTGGCGCGCTGACCGCTCTTAACGGCACCAGCGATCTGAAGCATCATCAGAGCGACGTCGTCGTCCTCTGATAGTGCGAGGCATAGAGACTCGATGAGAGACCAGCGCATCTCGTTGGAGATAGGCAAGAGGATGTCGTTGCCGACGATGCGTGGCTCGATCATGCTGCGACACGCTCCTTGAGTGCGAGTGAGATTAGTGATGCAGGCAAGAGGACTGGAGCCATCTCGTTGATGACGGTGTACTTCTTGCCGTTCGGATGGATTGAGTTCGCAGCTACGACGTAGCCACGGTGCTTGATGTCGATGCCCTTGTTCAGCTGACCCTTGAAGCGCATGTCCATCGGAGCGCGGTAGTAGAGATGGAGTCCGTCGCCTGTCTGGACGGTGTAGGTGTCGACCATCTCTGGCAAGCGCTGTCCACCGTTGCGGAAGTCGACGTCGAGGACGATGAGATCAGACATGGCACATGAGACGCCGATGTTGATGTTGCGGTCGTACTCGAACCACTTCTCGATCTGTGAGATGTCAGTGGTCGCAGATAGGTGTGCTGCCTTGATGAGATCGAAGTGTGGTTCTTTGCTATTAGGAAGCAGTGGCATGACAGCCCAGCCTTGCTTCGCGTATGAGATTGCTTGCGCCTTCAATGTCTCCATGGGGGGAGCTTCTTTCTTGTAGTAGGGGGGTCTTACATGTCAGAAGGTACGCGCCTGATGCCTTGCAGCGCAAGGACATCCGACGCATAACTTGGTAACGTTTTGATAACGATTTACGCCTTCTTGAGCTTGGCTGAGTACGCCTTGACAGCGTCCTTGGTGCCGTGAATCTCGAAGTGCATCGGGTCTGGTCGGCTGTCCTGCCACTCGTAGCCCCACGTGATGAACTTCAGCCCTGCGACGAGCTCGCGAGTCTTGTTGATAGGGAACGTCGTCCGCTTTGATCCGAGGACGTTCTCAGTCGCGTCGAGGTCGATTGCTAGACCCCACGCGTGGTACGACTTGCTTCCTGGGTAGCCTCTGATGTCGCGGTTTGCATAGCCCCAGTCATCGAACTTCGCTGGCAGCTTTGCGCCGAGAGCATCGATGCCCTTGCAGAGTTCGGTGAAGATCGGAGCAGCTGCGCGATGTACGCGAAGGCTCATTCCCTTGACTGGCTTGATGGTGATGATGTGCTTGCTGACGAAGTCAGCGTCGTCTGGGTTTCCCCATCCGAGTCGTTGCATCTCGATGACGCTTGGCATGTTGGTTCTCCTTCTTAGGTTGGGTTGGACTTTGAGAGTTGGGTCACGGCTTCCGACGACGTCGGTCAGCAGTGGTCTTAGATAGGTGGCAAGGACGGCAGAGCATGATCAGGTTCGTCCTGTCATTGGTTCCGCCATCTCGAAGCGCCACGATGTGATCGCACTCGAGAGGCATGTCTCCACGTCCACAGCGTTCGCACTGACCGCCAGCACGTGTCTTGGCGGCTTGACGGTTGCGGTGGTAGTTCGGATCGCGGTAAGCAGCTCTGAACGGTTGAGCCTTCAAGCGGTTCGCTTCATTCGTTGGCTCATGCTCATCGCAGTAGCCGTTCGATGAAGGACGACCGCACGTCACACAAGCGGTCTGGAGTCGGTTCTTCTGGTTCTCATGCTCAGGGCATCGAGACTTACCACCGACGACGCGACGACCACAGATCAAGCAAGGGACAGCGAGCGCCATCACACTTCCTCGCTAGGTTCTTTGCGACGGTTGCGTGAGTTCTCTTGACGTGCAGCCCAGAGCGAGCGCTCTGCGTTGCGGATATCGACCTGATCCTGATGGAGACGAGCCAGAATCTTCAGGTGGCATGGAGCGCACAGACCTGTTGAGGCTCTCTGGATGTAGCGAGTCGCACACTGAGGACAGAGCTCAGGCTGCTTGCCTTTGCCGATGTCTGCAATCTGTTGCTCGAGATCTCCTAGATCGATGAGACCTTCGAGAGCGTCTTGCTTGATAGCTGCCAGACGTTCGGACGTGATGCCCTGTTGACGCAGGTCGAGCCACGACATTCCCCTTGGCTGACCTAGGAGAAGACCTCTGCGCTCGCCAGTCTTGCGAAGGCTGATGCGGTTGCGTCGAGCCATCTGCTTGACGGACTCGGTCGTCCTCCCAAGAGCTTCTGCAATCTCCTGGACTCCTTTGCCGGCATTCGCCTTGAGGTATGCGAACTCGGTCGATGTCCAAGGTTTCTGAGCATTAGGAAGGTTTAGTGTCGGCTGGTTAGTGTCTGTCATTGTCTGTCTGCCTCCGTACAGTGGTGCGCTTGGTACTGGTACGGAGCGACGTCACAGACCTCGACGGTGTTGGTTACTAGATCGACGAGCTTGAAGATGCCTTGAAGTGTTGGCATGGCATCACAGACGACTGAGTACTCATCCTCAGTCACTTCTATTCTGAAGACTCTTGTCGGCTTTTTGCATCGAGAGCAGGTAGAGACCTTCTTCATCCCTGACCTCTCTCGAGCCTCTGCATGACGTTATCCACAGAAGAGCCAAGAGTAGTGATGTCTGAATCGCTTCTTTTCTTATCTTCTCTTATCTTTGTATATGCGGATGCAGTGCGAGGCGCAGATGCGGACGCATGACGATTCCATCTCGTTTCTGCTGCGATACGAGCCTGAGAACGCTTCCGCTCGATGTCGGCAGTGAGCATGTTCCAACGCGACCAGGCAGGTACCAAGTACTCGATTTCGGCGTCTGGGTCGTCGTCAGAAGGCCCATTTATGACGAGTAGAAGCTCAGCTGCAATCAACTTATCCACACGTTGACGCCACTTATCCACATGCAATCTACTGATCTTGCGTTCGGTGATCGTGCCATCAGCGCCGTCGAGCTTTATGGCGCAGAGGATGTTGAGGTAGAGGAAGGCGGCTCGCTCGCCGGCCTTGATGATCTTGTCGTCCTCGAAGACTCGGCAGTCCAGAGGGAGATAGGTGCGAGGGGAGACTCGGCTCATAGATGTTCCTTCAGTTCCCAGATCGCTGTTGCACGACCTGATGCGGTCTTTCCGCGTTGTCCTGTGTCATAGACCTTGCCTAGTGCAACGAGTTCGGCACGTCGTGAGCGAAGTCCTGAAGGAGACGCTGGAGGCCAATCGAAGAGCTGTGCGAGGTTGAAGTAGTAGCGCTCGATCTCTTCATCGGTCGCTGGCCCATATCGGTCCAGAACCTCGAGAACACGCTCATGGGTCTTGGTGATGTCTCTGACTGATGCAGCTGCCTGGTGACTTGTGATTGGGTCAGAGGTACGCGCTACAGCCCTCATGCGGACTGGCTGCAGTGGATCGGTGCGAGTCTCGTACTCGACGTCAAAGAGTGAGGGGGAGTCTTCGGTCATGAGACGAGTGGTTCGTGTCCGTTGAGGATGCGCAGTGTCTCGATGACGACGTTGCGGTTGTCATCGTCGAGGCGGTAGAAGATGTCGCGAAGCGATGGAGCGTTCTGTCCGATGTCGAGGCAGAAGAGCAAGGTGTTGACCAAGACCTCTTCGCCTGATGACCATGTCCAGTCTGCAACTCGGTCGAGATCAATCTGATGTGTGTCGTGGTTATAGATGCGAGCAGCTTCTGGCACGTTGTTGAGTGCCGAGAGTCGGACGAGGTTGTCCGCTGCCTTCCTGCGTCGTTCTGATATTGCGTTCATGGGTGCTTCCGTTCTGCCTGTCCTTCAAGCCAGGCGTGTAGTGCTTGCTTGGGTACGAGTAGCCGCCGACCGAGTCGCACCGATGGGATGTGTCCCTGGTGTACGAGCTCGTAGGCCGTGTTCCGGCTGATGCCGAGAGCCTCGGCGGTTTCCTGCACTGTCATCGTCAGTCGCTCAGACATCCACTCGAGCGATGTCGAGCGGCTCCACACCAAGAGCGAGCGCGAGGGCTGCGATGGTGGAAAGACGCGTCGGATGACCCTGTTCGACTCTGTTGACGGTGCCAGGACGGATGCCTGAGATACGAGCGAGCTCGCGCTGCGATAGCGCCTTCTCAATCCGCAACTCACGCAACCTCTCTGGGTTGGGCTGTAGCGCTCTTGGAGCGGTCACTTGATCTCCTTGCTTCGTTGGTGTTGCGGCATAGTTACGGCGATGTGATTCGTCGTCAATGTCGCTGTGCGTAAACGATATGCGAACGACACAGAATCAGAGGGGCGACACGCCGCCTCATAGACACAATTTCGACATGATTTACGGTCATAGAATGGTCACAGGCGTACCACTGGCGTATAGTGACAATTATCGCAACCGAATGGAGTGCATAGGTTTATGCCTAACAATGGAAAGCCACTCATCGACGCAGAAGTGGTGGGTCGACGCCTTCGCGGTGCCAGGATTGTCGCTGGCTATGACCGCGTCGCGGACGCTTGCAAGGCAGTCACTTTGACGACTGGCGTCTCACTTTCGGAGCGCACTCTTTACGCCATCGAGCGAGGCGAGCAACTCCCCACGCTTGAGCAATTAACCGCCATCGTCATGGCTCTCGATCCACCTGGGGGATGGGCTTACCTGATGCCTGCCTATCGACAGGACGTCGTCGAGTACCTGACACGCAAGCGAGATGAGACACCATGACTAGACGTGACCTGGGAACCATCCGATCCATCGGCAAGGGCATCTGGCGAGTCGAGGTCAGTGCCGGCAGAGACTCAGAGACTGGCAAGCGCGTCCGTCCGACAGCCACGGTTCGTGGCTCCAAGCAGGAAGCCGCTCAGGAGCTCGCACGACTGGCCCTGGAGTACGGCAAGGGCAAGAAGCTCAAGCAGTCCATGACGCTCGCCAGCTACATCTCAGACGTCTATCTCCCCTTCAAGGAGAAGAAGCGACGCACTCGCACCGTTCAGGGCTATGAAGAGAAGCTCCGTCTCTACGTGACGCCGTACATCGGACAGGTGCAGCTTGCAGACCTTGACTCTCAGATCATCGACAACTGGCTGGCGAGGCTCGAGTACGAGAAGGCTGAACTCAGCGAGCGCACCATGGCTCATGCCTACACAGCCCTCCATACGGCTCTCAGACAGGCTGTGAAGTGGAACTACCTAGCACTCGACCCAATGAGTGGCACCGACCGTCCACAGGTCTCAGAACGCGACTTGACGGTCTGGAATGCGGAGATCATCAGCAGGGCTCTTGACGCCTTCCGAGGCGATGAGATTGAGCTCGTCGTTGTCCTCGCTCTTGGGTGCGGCATGCGTCGCTCCGAGATATGCGGACTCACTTGGGACAACGTCGATCTCGAGAAGGGTGAGCTCCGAGTCGTCCAAGGTCTTCACTCAGCGACTGGTCGTGGTCTCTACCTCGAGCCTCCGAAGTCCAAGCGCTCGCTCCGTACCATCAGCCTTCCTGACTGGGCTCGCGAGCGCCTCATCGACCGCATGGGTACTGGCCCAGTGATCCGAGATAAGGACGGTGGCTTCATTCACCCAGACCTTGTCAGCACCAAGTTCAAGCAGAAGTGTGCGAAGTACGAGCTGCCCTTCATCCCTCTGCGCGATCTACGCCACAGCCACGCCACGGTTCTCATCGAAGAGGGTGTGGACGTCACCATCGTGAGCCGTCGCCTTGGTCACTCAGGCACTGGCATCACCGACAAGTTCTACGTCCGTCCAGGACAAGAGGCAGACCAGTCAGCAGCTGCGAAGCTGAACCGACTCGGCTCCTACACTCCACCGCCACCAGATAACGTCGTGAACCTCGAGGACTACGCCTAGACAAGCAGAAGACCCCACACGGAACGGCGTGTGAGGTCTCTCATCTGCTACAAGGAAGGTGCGATGCAGACGCTAGCGCACTCTCATCTGATCGCATGTACGACACGCCGAACTGCGCGCCATCTCGCGCCAACTGGCAGGGACTAGATGGGATTTCGTGTGTAACGGTGGTACTCGAGGGTTATTGCGCCGCAAGGGATACGCGTGATTGGCGCGGACTTGAAAGCCGGTGAAGGCAGGGATGTCTTCCGTGGGTTCGAATCCCACTCCTCCCGCTACAGCGCAAGGCATCTCGCTTGCGCTGCGCTACGGTTTTTCAGACCTGCTCGCGCGCCATCTCGCGCCATCTTTCGAAGTGTCGAGAACGTGCAGGTCAGAGCGTGTATGAGCTGGACTAGCGTCACGCAGCGATGTGAGGAAGAAATCGTGACGCAACCACAAGCATCGGCTTGTGACCCTCCCACTAGATACTGAATCAACCTCTGCGCCATCGCGCACGACCATCATCAACAGCGACTGCATCGCAGCTATGAAAGCGATGCCAGACAACTCGGTCGACTCTGTCGTTACCGATCCTCCATACGAGCTTGGCTTCATGGGCAAGTCGTGGGATGCCAGCGGCATCGCCTTCAACGTCGATGTCTGGCGTGAAGCGCTCCGTGTGCTCAAGCCAGGAGGACACCTCATCGCTTTCTCTGGCTCTCGCACCTATCACCGCATGGCTGTTGCCATCGAGGACGCAGGCTTCGAGATACGCGATCAGATCATGTGGCTTTATGGCTCAGGCTTTCCGAAGTCTATGAACATCGGCAAGACGCTTGATGACTGGCAAGGTTGGGGTACCGCACTTAAGCCAGCGCATGAGCCAATGGTCCTCGCTCGCAAGCCGCTGATTGGAACCGTCGCGGCCAACGTGCTCGCTCACGGCACTGGCGGTCTCAACATCGACGCGAGTCGCGTATCAAGCGATGACGCCTTAGTTCGTCCTGAGATTCATCGACACGACAACGGCATCTTTGGTTTGGGGTTAGGCGCAGGAACACAGACAGAGCCTGGGGGCCGCTGGCCTGCCAACCTCATCCACGACGGTCTTGAGACCGAGTGGGCAAAGTTCTTCTACTGCGCCAAGGCAAGCAAGAAAGATCGCAACGAAGGGCTTGAGGATTTCGAGGATAAGCGGCCACCTTATGAGTCTTACCGTGAAAACCTAGATGCCAAAGGAGGTGACACTCCCTTCGCTGGCGCTGGTCGCAGCGGTAACGAGTTGAAGAACTTTCATCCAACCGTCAAGCCAACCAATCTCATGCGCTACCTAGTCAAGCTGGTGACGCCACCGACAGGCACCGTCCTCGACCCATTCATGGGTAGCGGGTCAACCGGCAAGGCATGCGTCCTTGAGGGCTTTCAGTTCATCGGGATTGATCAGTCACCTGAGTACGTCGAGATAGCCAAGGCGCGCATCAAGTACGCGACTACTTCTATCTTTTAGCAATAGCGGCCAACCGCTGCATTTCTTCACGGCGGTAGCTACTCAACATCCCCATCGGTCCCCACTCTTGATGTTCTTCGCACCGTAGATACTGATAAAAGATTCCAAAGAACTTGTCGGTTGTTTGACACTTGTATTTCGCGGGTTGACCGCAGTCGCACTTTAGGTCGTTCACTTATTCCCCCTAGCGATTGCAGCGCAGGCATTCAGAACGTCGACGAGAAGCCATAGTTGCTTATCTAGGCCTTCATCGTTTAGAGCCTTGATTTCCTGCGCAATCTGCTCGCGAAGATGAGCCTCCAAATCGCGGATGACAGCATCGACCATGTCAATGCGCGACTGGTAACTCCGCTCCGTGTCGCAGCTGTGGCAACGAGGAAAGACGTTGACCAGATCCTCTGTCAATTTGTAGTGCGACTCAGTGATGGTCATGCCGCCTTCGGCGGTCGCCTTGATCTCGTAGCTCACTTCTGCGCCCGAATCTTTGCGGCGAGTGTGCAGTGAACACAGGGAAGCGCCTCGTGGCCAAGCCGTGTAAGACCACATTCGGCCTCGACAAGTTGTGCTGCTTCTTCAAGGGCACTTCTACGATCCATTGAAAACTTGGCACGCCAGTACAGCTCAGTGCGTTCCGTCGCTTCCTTTAAAATCTGTTGCTTCAGTTCGACCTTCTCCTTGTCACAGTCGAAGCATGGCTTGTGATTGCCATGTCGGTCGACGTGACGGGTGCCAGTCAGCATGTCTACCCAGATCATGGGAGAGGTGTGGATGTCTTGCATGGGGGTGTTCCTAACGTTCAAGTGGACGGGGGTGTCCACGTGGCAAACGCTATCGCTACATGAACGAACCGCTACTTCGACACGCCGAGAACTTGTGCATGATCTTGCGCGCCATCTCGCGCCAACTGGCTGGTACGGGGTGGGATTTCGTGTGTAGAGGTGGTACTCGAGGGTTGTTGCAACGCAAGAGATAAGCGTGATTGGGGCGGACTTGAAAACCGTAGGGGGTGTGGTCGAAATAGGGCTTTGACCTGCGTGTTTAGGTGTTTCTGCGAGGTTGGCTCGCGCCATCTCGCGCCATCTTGGAAGGGCTAGCCGATGGTTGGCGACGGCACTCGACTTGAAATCGAGCGAGCGGTGATGAGCCGCCTTGAGGGTTCGATCCCCTCCCCTTCCGCAAAGACCACAGCCCCCAGAGCGCAGGGAGGCTCTAAGGGCTGTGGATTCTAAGTTCGGGAGTGCTTAGGTTCGGACCATGAAGCCGAAGGCGATGATGCCTGCGATGACGAGACCGACGACAGTGCGGACGAACCACTCTGAGCGAGACTCTTGCTTCTCGAGACGGCTAGTGATGGCTTCGAGGTTGGTCTGGACGCGCTCGAGATCGGCGCGGTAGACGTCACGACGAAGGAACGACTCTTCGAAGCGCATTGGGATGGACTTGACTTCTAAGGAGAGCTCATCTAGTCGGCGCATGATCTCGCCAAGTGTAGGTTCGTGCTGCATGGCTTACTTCTCAGCGTCTTCTAGGTCTTCGACGTCGACGAAGTCGTTGGAGCCGATGCCGTACTGCTTGGTGAGCTTGGTGAGGTACATGGCAGCCATCGCGAGGACGACTCCAGCGAGCTCAGGAAGCGGTGCAGGAAGCGCAGTCACCTTAGAGGTCGCATAGGTCAGCAAGATGCCGGCAGACGCGATCAAGGCGTGGCGTAGTGGTGCAGGAACTTTGTCAAGCATGGGTCTCTCCCCTTGTGTCGGTGCTTATGTGTCTATGGTCAGGGGAGGGTCACGCTATGAGTCAGTGGATACTGCGTCCCACTGTTGAGTTTCTTCATTCCATACAGAGACGATGCCGTCTGATGGATACGGCACAGGCGCTTCCCATTCACATGTCTCTTCGTTGAGAATCCATGACGGGAATGGTTGAGGTGAGATGAAGGCATCTCGAGCTTCGTCATATGTAAAGCCGATGCCAGCAAAGTTCTTCCGAAAGCCATTCGTGGCAGCATTGAACGACGTGCGTACACACTTTTGGCCGCGAAAGTTTCCGTACCATTCTTCAGGTGTCATACCATCAAGGACTTCGGTCTCGTCCTTGCCAGTAATAACTTCTGTGACGATGTTGGACTCATTTAAGAACGCGTAGTGGGCCATTAGAGAGTCACCGATCCTGTTCCAGCGGTGAAGGTGTAGACGCGGTATCCGCTTCGTGAAACTGTGCTCACGCTATACGTGAGGCCAGCACCGACTGATGTGAGCGCTGGGAATGAGCTTGGGTATGCGAGGATTACAACGCCACTTCCACCGTTGCCGCCAGCAGAGCTGCCACCACCGCCGCAACCTCCACCGCCACCGAAATTTGCTGCGCCAGCAGAGCCGTTTGAAGCACCGCTTCCGACGACTGCTCCAGAGTTTCCTCCACCGCCTGATCCACCAAGGGCAAACGTTCCGACGGGTATTGAACCATTCCAGCCACCACCAGCGCCGCCACCACCACGGGTAACTGACGATCCTGTGATTGAAGAAGCTAACCCATCTCCACCTGCGCCAGAGTTCGCGTTTGTCGCGGTCTGTCCAACAGCTCCAGCTCCACCGCCGCCGCCGCCACAGAGTCCATAGTTAGGGTTCTTTAGTCCGCCGTCATAGCCTTGACGTGGTGGACCTGCAATGCCTTTTCCGTTGTAGTTCGCCGTTGATGAATAGGCACCACCGCCTGATCCACCATCCGCTGCGTCATAGTTAGATGAGAAGTCTCCGCCGCGACCTCCGCCATATGAAGTCAGGCTTCCGAAGATGGAGTTAGATCCGCTAGAGCCGACAGGTGAGGAATTGAATGTTCCACCAGTACCGCCAGCGCCAACAGTGATTGTGAATATCGAACCGAGTGCCATATCAGAGCTACCTGATAGGTAGCCACCAGCACCGCCACCACCACCGTGGTTTGCACCAGCACCGCCGCCACCTGCGAGAACCAGATAGTCGACTAGAGGGCCGCTAGAAGCAGATGCCAAGATTCCAATACTTTGTAGAAGCATGAATCACCTACGCAGAGAGGTTGCCTGAGATAACCCAGGTGTCGGTGGCGCGCTTGAGTAAAGTTGCCTGAGCCCATTGACCTGAAAGCTTCAGCTTCGCGCCGTTGCTGTTGATAGTCACTCCAGCACCTGCCGCGACAGTGGTCTGTCCTGCGCCAGTCTGGGTGACCAAGATTGAAGTGCCTACAGGGAACGCCACGCTCGAGTTCGGTGGAACAGTCAAAGTGTTGGCTGATGCGTTATTCATCTCGACGTTCTTTGCAGAGTCTGATAGCACCAAGGTGTAGGCGGTGCCGGTCTGTGCGTTGGTCGAGAGGTTGAGTGGAGGCGTGTTACTTGAGAGCCATGTGTCTACATCTGACGCGAGGTTCTGAATGTCGCCTGGGACGTTAACCGCGTCAGTGCTAGCTGGGTAACGGAATCCCTTTGTGGTCGTTGGCATGTGTTCTCCTTTGAGGCCCTGCTGGAACAGGTCTTATCGTCGCGGTTTAGTCACGCTCAAGAGCCCAAGTAGATCAGGCTGAGGCTTGGCGAGAAGGTGCTTGAGTTGACACAGGCGAGGTTGCCGCCTGAGTTCTGTCGTACCAAGAGTCGGATGTAATCGGTGCCGGCTGTCATGTCGAACGGTGGGGTCATGACCTGGAAGTAGGTAGGAGACCCAGCAGCTGCTGAGATGATCTGAGTACGAGCAAGGACTGATGAGCCTGTCTTCTCGATCCAGCCAGCGCGCCAGCCTGTGCCGTTGGATTCGAACTGAAGATTCGCCACAGCCATGTAGCGACCTGTGACTGGAGCTGTGAGTCGTGTGGGTGATCCTGCGCTCCAGCAACCCCAACCGTCAGACTGCACGCCATCGAAGGTGATGGCTTCGTCTGCGCCGTTGCTGATTGCCTGATTCGTGGATCGGCTTGCGCGTGGGCTGAGGGTGCGTCCGTCAGCTGCGATTGCTCCGAAGCCGAAGATGTCGCGTCCGTCGCTGAGAACCCAGATGCCTGAGCCTGGCTTCGGTGGGACTGAGTCCATGTAGTTGACGCCATCGATGCTCTCGGTCGTACCAGCGAGCTGAACGGTCATGGTGCGGTCTGCCTGGACGGAGACGACCTTGGCGATGCGAGCGCGGAGTCGGTTCTGTTCGCCAGCGATAGCGTCGACGATGCGGTAGTCAGTAGATGCCATGGTTACGCCTTCAGGGTTCGGATGGTTCGAGCGCGGACTGACATCGGCGCATCGATCAGGAGTGGGATGGTCATAGCGTCGACGATCAGCACACGACGAACACCAGCGGTGGTGTCGAGTACTTCGACGACGTCGTTCACGTCGAGAGCAGGGTTCGGAATCTGAGTCCAGCTGATCTCTTCTTGGAGACCTTGCTTCTTACCAAGTAGGCGCTGAGCAGTTTCCTGTGCTTCCTTTGCGGTCAAGATGTGAGGCGTCTCGAAGAAGAATGGCACTTCGCCGTAGGCACCGTAGCGGTAGGTAGGGGAGTCAACTTCCTCGTCCCACGCTTCTGCGCGGATAGGTGTGTCGAGCTTAGAGTTGTCAACGATGACGATTACGCCGTTATAGGTCTGCTCGTTGCTGACACGACGATCAAGGCTGAGAAGGAGTCCGTCTTCATCGAGGGTGTAGGACTCCACGACGGAGTTCGCATCTGGTGTTGGATACGGAACCATCTGTGCGACGCCATCGACGTCGAAGAAGAGGTCGAGTCCAGCAGCGTCTGCAATCTCGATCATGTCGCCCCATGGGTCAGAGGACTGGTCTTGACCGAGGACGATCTTCGCTGTGTTGCGTCCAAGGGTAGAGAAGCCCACCTGGACATCGTCGTAGCGGTCTGCGAGAAGGCTTGCCATGCGTGTGCCGACGTCGCCAGAAGCGACGGTCTTCGGCTTCTGCCACTTGTTGCGAGCAACCTTGTAGGAGCGGTCGAAGCCGTCGATGGAAAGCTCTACGCCGGCATCGGTGTCTTGAATCTGTACGTCGGTGATCTGGAAGACGCCAAGCGGTACGAGCTCGTCGCTGACGGTCTCGACACGGCGCTGATCGTCCATGTCGGAGTAGAACAAGAATGATGTCGCGAGCGCTGAGTAGTTCGCATGAGCTGCAGCGAGCTCCTGATAGTTGTCGCCTTCGAAGCTGACGGTCGTCGTCTCGATGCCTCGCCAGACGCGCACTTCGTTGCCGTATGGAGCCAGTGGGTCTTGTGCGGTGATGGGGATGAGGTCAGACTTGAGACGTGTGATCACTTCAGACTTGACGTAGACCATGTTCTCGTAGGTTGCAAAGAGGGATGCGAGCGCCGCATAGGTCGCTGAGACAGCTGCGATGTCTGCGTAGGTCGCGTAGTTGGTCAGCGTGACAGCTTGAGCGCGCGCATCGTCTGCAGCGACAGCGAGCTTGACCGAACGGCGTACACCTGACTGCGCATCGACAGTGACGTCGCCAGAGGTCGGATAGATCGTGAGAACTTCCTGACCTGAACGGAAGATGGTCGCCTTGACGACAGCCTTGTGATTACTTCGAACGGCTGCGCGGAACGTAGGGGTGACTGGATACACGCTAGCCCTCTACTTCGACGTAGCTCAGCTTCAGATAGCGACGTGGGTTAGACGCATGGCCTTCGAGTCGATGTGAACGACCAGTGACGCGGATGTAGCGCTGCTCTCCGAATGGGTCTTGCACGAAGAGTGTGTCCTGACGCTGAGCGAGCGCGGAGATGGTGCTCCACTCTGCTGCGCCCTGAGTTGCGATTTCGAGCTCTGAGTCTTGACCGTAGAGATAGCCGCTGATGACGATTGGACGAGTACGACCGAGAGGACGGAAGACGCCGAGGCTCTCTTCCTGAGTGAAGTCGAGTGATGGGCCGAGGACGCGAACGCCACCGACGTTGAGGTTCGGATCGAGCATTGACTTGATCCACCATGCACCGTCGTTGGTGATGTTGAGGACGAGAGCTGTTGACCATGGGCCAGCAACAGACGTCGAGCTCCCGATTGCTCCTGTGTAGCCGATCTGACGAGCGCGGTAGCGAGCCGTGTTGGTGCGCTTGGCTTCGTAGTCGACTAGGAAGCCGTGATAGGTGCCGTCTTGAGCGATGGCATCGCCTTCGCGGACGTCAGCCCATGTGGTTCCACCATCGTCGGAGCGCTGGACTTGGAAGACCGCGT
>Ga0222713_10002666_pt1 | contig 18910 bp, 16 predicted proteins | sample C33_649DmetaG_FD_165061 | JGI IMG/M metagenome (GOLD analysis project Ga0222713, IMG submission 165061) | Estuarine water microbial communities from San Francisco Bay, California, United States - C33_649D | ecosystem: Environmental > Aquatic > Marine > Unclassified | place: USA: California...
CTTCTCGTCGGGGTTGTAGTGCTTGAACGAGAGGGGATTCCGCGAGCGGGGCCCCTCGAACTCGATGCGGGGGATGCCGGGGAAGTGTTCCTTGCGGGGGAGGCGGGCTTGGCGGGGCATGGGAAAGGGGCTGGGGGCTGGACGCTAACTGACGGGGCGGCGCTTGGGGCGTCAACAGCGGTGTTGGCGAGGTCGGGGGATGGCGGCGGTTCCTAGGAAAGGCGGCGGAGGAGGGCGTCGCCGTAGGCGGACCAGAGGCAGCAGGCCCAGAGGACGGCGGCGTTGGCGATGGCGAGGAAGACGGCGGCCGAGCCCATGTCCTTGGCCCGCTTGGCGAGCGGATGGCGCTCGAGGGTGATGTGGTCGGTGTTGGCCTCGATGGAGGAGTTGAGGAGCTCGACGACGAGGATGAGGAGGAGGGAGCCGAAGAGCAGGGCGCGGACCCACAGGGAGAGGTGCGGCAGGGTCCAGGCGGCGAGGGCGAAGGGGGCGCAGGCGAGGAGCTCCTGGCGGAAGGCGTGCTCGTGGGTCCAGGCGGCGCGGAGGCCGTCGACGGTGTAGCCGAGGGCGTTCCACACGCGGGCGAAGCCGCCGCGGGACTTCATCCGCGCGGCGTGGGAGGGCTTGGGGGGCGCGGGTTCGGGCACGGGTCAGAGCTTGAAGCGCTCGGCGACCTCCTTGGCGAGGGCCTCGTAGGCGGCGGCGCCGGGGGAATGGGGGTCGTAGTCGAAGATGGTCTTGCCGTGGCTGGGCGCCTCGGAGAGCCGGATGGAGCGGGGGATGTGGGAGCGCAGGACGAGCTGGGGGAAGTGCTTCACGACCTCCTCGACGACCTGGCGGGAGAGCTTGGTGCGGACGTCGTACATGGTCATGATGATGCCGCCGACGTCGAGCGTCCCGGTGGCGCCGGCGGCCTTGAGCTGGTCGACGACGCCGAGGATCTGGCCGAGGCCCTCGAGGGCGAGGTACTCGGTCTGGAGGGCGACGAGGAGATGGTCGGCGGCGGCGAGGGCGCTCATCGAGAGGACGCCGAGGGCGGGCGGGCAGTCGATGACGACGGCGCGGTACTTGCCCGAGCGCAGGAGGGGCTGGAGGGCGTCGCGGAGCCGGCCGAGGAAGCCGTCGGTGGCGGCGAGCTCGGACTCGAGGGCGGCGAGGTCGAGCTCGGAGGGGATGAGGTCGAGGCGCTCGATGCCGGAGGGGATGACCTTGTCGGCGGCGGCGCCCTCGCCGTGGAGGACGCGGTACAGCGAGCCGCCGGGCTTCTTCTCGAGGCCGAGGGCGCTGGTGGCGTTGGCCTGGGCGTCGAGGTCGACGAGGAGGGTGGGCAGGCCGAGGCGGGCGAGTCCGGCGGCCAGGTTGACGGCGGTGGTGGTCTTGCCGACCCCGCCCTTCTGGTTGGCGATGGCGAAGACCTTGGCCACGGTCAGGCGTCGGCGACCGGGCGCTCGACCTCGGTGGGTTTGTCGTAGTCGACGCCGGCGAGGCCGAAGCCGAAGAGCTTGAGGAAATCGGACTGGTAGCCGGCGAAGTCGCCGAGGGCGTCGAGGGTCTCGGTGGTGACCTTGGGCCAGAGGGCGAAGACGGCGTCCTGGACGTCGGGCGCCATCTCCCAGTCGTCGAGCCGGACGCGGCCGGCGTCGTCGAAGTCGAGCGCGTTGCCGTTGTACATCTGACGCTCGAGGAGGCGCTGGATCTGCTCGACGCAGCCCTCGTGGGTGCCCTTGGCCTTCATGACCTTGAAGAGAAGCGAGATGTAGAGGGGAACGACGGGGATGGCGGAGGAGGCCTGGGTGACGACGGCCTTGTTGACGGAGACGAAGGCGCGGCCTCGGCGGAGCTTGAGCAGGGCGTCGATGCGGGCGCCGGCCCTCTCGAGGTCCTCCTTGGCCTTGCCGATGGTGCCGTCCTTGTAGATGGGCCAGGTGACCTTGGGCCCGATGTAGGAGTAGGCGACGGACTGGGCGCCGTCGGCGAGGACGCCGGCCCGGTCGAGGGCCTCCATCCAGAGCTCCCAGTCCTCGCCGCCCATGACCTTGACGGTGGCGGCGATGTCCTCGGGCGTGGCGGCCTCGAGGGTGACGTCGTTGACGACCTTGCGGTCGGTGTCGAGGTTCTTGGCGTGGAAGGACTGGCCGACGGGCTTGAGGACGGACTTATGGGTCTCGCCGGTGCGGGGGTCGGTGCGCCGGGGCGAGGCGAGGGAGTAGACGACGAGGTCGACCTTGCCGCCGGGCATCCGGGACTTGATGAGGTCGGCGACCTGGGCCTTGAGCTCGTTGGAGAAGGCGTCGCCGTTGAGGTAGAGGGCCTTGAGGCCGGCCTTGCGGGCCTCGTCGTGGAAGGCGACGGTGTTGTACCAGCCGGGGCTGGCGGGCTTGTCGCCCTCGCCGGGCCGCTCGAAGGCGACGCCAAGGGTGGCGGCGCCGGAGCCGAAGGCGGCGGCGATGCGCGAGGCGAGGCCGTAGCCGGTCGAGGAGCCGAGGACCAGGACGGACTTGGGGCCGTCCTTGAGCGGCGGGCGGGACCTCACAAGGGCGATCTGCTCGCGGATGTGGGCGGCGCAGCCCTCGGGGTGGGCGGTCAGGCAGATGAAGCCGCGAACCCGGGGCTTGAGGACAACGGAGGCCATGACGGGATGCTGGAGGATAAAGGGGGAAGTAAAAAGACGAAAGAAGGGGTCGGCGGGGGCCCGCGGACGCGGGCGCGGACCGGGGCGCGCGGTTGCGCCTCGGAGAACAGAAAGCCCCGGCGAACCGGGGCTTTCAGGGGAAACCGGGAGGTCCTCAGGCCTTCTCGACCAAGCCGGCCTTGATGGCCTTGACGGAGACCCAGAGCCGCTTGACCTGCCCCGAGGGGAGCTTGACGCGGATGCGCTGGAGGTTGGGCTTGAAGGTGCGCTTGGTCTGCTTGACGAGCTGGAGGCCGATGCCGCCGCTCTTCTTGGACTGACCCTTGTGGATGATGCGGCGGCCCTTGGTGGGGCGCTTGCCGGTGATGGCGCAGATGCGGGACATGGCGGACCTTGGTTTGGGAGGGTCGAATGAGCAGGGCGCGGGGGGTCTTGGCAAGGGGAAAACGGGCGGGGCGGCCGAGACCGAGCGAAGGCGCCGCTTTCGGCGCTGGACAGCCTGCCCAGCGGGGGTTTTGTGAACCTTCCCTCATGCGCTGGACCCAGTTGCCCGACACACCGAACGCTCCCGGCGTGGGCGGAGCCTTTGCGGGAGCCCATGGGGAAATCCTGATCGCGGCCGGCGGGTCGAACTTCCCGGACAAGCCCTTCTGGGATGGCGGCGCGAAGGCCTGGCACGACGCGGTGTGGACGCTGAAGCCCAAGGCGCGGAAGTGGAAGGAGGCCGGCAAGCTGCCCCGGCCGCTCGCGTACGGCGTGTCGGTCGGCATCCGGCAGGGGCTGCTTTGCATCGGCGGGGCGGACGCGCTCCGCCATTACGCCGACTGCTTCATCCTCTCGGTGGCCGAGGACGGCTCGGTGCGGACGGACAGCTTCCCCGAGCTGCCGCGCCCCTTGGCCTACGCGGCGGGCGCGCTGGTCGGCAGCAAGGTGATCGTGGCCGGCGGCACGGAGCGCCCCGACGCCACGGCGGCCTCGTCCGCCGCCTATGCGATCGACCTCGCCAACCTCAACGCCGGCTGGAAGGAGCTCCCGCTCTGGGGCGGCTCCGGACGGCTGCTGGCGCAGGCGGCGGGAACCAAGGACACCTTCTTCCTCTTCGGCGGCGTCGCCCTCAAGCCGGGCGCCAAGGGCACCGAGCGCGAGCATCTCGCCGACTGCCACGCCTTCCGCCTCGGCAAGGAATGGCGGCGCATCGCGGACCTTCCCCGGCCCGTCGCCGCGGCGGCGACCCCCTGCCCCGTGGTCGGGCCCATCGTCGCCCTGATCGGCGGGGATGACGGTTCCGCGAACGGCAAGCAGGAGCCGGCCAGCCATCCCGGCTTCGGCAAGGGCATCCTGACGTACGACACGCAGTTCGACGCCTGGGCGGAGTCGGGCGAGGCGCCCATCGGGAGGGTCACCCTGCCTTGCGCGCGCTGGAACGGGGGATTTGCCCTGGTCAACGGCGAGACCAGCCCGGCCCGCAGGTCGACCGAGGTCTGGCAGGCGTTCGCCTGAGCCCCGGCCTGGCTGGTCAATTGTTCTGCCGCGGCCGCCAGCCGACATGGGGCTGGCAAGGACGGGGGGCGGAGGGTAGGCAGGAGGGGCGGCGAGCGCATGGAGCTGGCCGCCGCGCAAACCCCACGCCCCAACCCCGATGAACCCCGCCAACCCGCTGGCGACACCCTCGACCCCCCGGCTGGCATGGATGATGGTCGCGCTGCTGGTGCCCGTCGCCCTGCTCAACTACCTGGACCGCCAGCTGGTCGCCACGATGCAAAAGTCGATCATGTCGACGGTCGAGGGCATCGACAGCCAGGCCAAATGGGGGCATGTCCTCGCCTGGTTCAAGTGGACGTACGCGATCGTGAGCCCGATCGCGGGTTATGTCGCGGACCGCTTCGGCCGCAGCCGGGTGATCACGCTGAGCCTCTTCGTGTGGTCGCTCGACACCTGGGCCACGGGGCATGTCACCACCTATGAGCAGCTGGTCGCGACGCGGGCCATCATGGGGCTGAGCGAGGCCTTCTACATCCCGGCGGCCCTGGCCCTCATCGCCGACCACCACTCGAGCGCGACGCGCTCGCGCGCCGTCGGCGCCCACCAGATCGGCATCTACATCGGCGTCATGATGGGCAGCATGGGCGGCTACGTCGCGGAGGACCCCGGGCTCGGCTGGCGCTGGGCGTTCTCGGTGCTCGGCCTGCTCGGCATGGCCTACGCGGTGCCTCTGTGGTGGGTGCTGCGCGACACGCCGAGGAACCCCGGGACGGCCGTGCCCCGCCCGCTGGGCGCGGCCACGGAGCTGCTGGGCGACCGCAACTTCCGCCTGCTGCTGCTTTACTTCACCCTGCCGGCCCTGGCCGGGTGGGTGGTGCGCGACTGGATGCCGAGCGTGCTGCAGAAGGACCTCGGGCTGACCCAGGGCCTGGCCGGGGTGAGCGCCGTGGTGTGGTGGCAGGGAGCGGCCATCTTCAGCGCCATCGGCGGCGGCTGGCTGGCCGACCGATGGATGCGCAGGTCGCCGCGGGGACGCCAGCAGGTGAGCGCGCTGGGGATGGCGATCATCGTGCCGGCGCTGCTCGGGGTCGGCATCGTGATCGGCCTGGGCTCGCTCCCCCTGGCCATCGCCTTCCTCGTGCTCTTCGGCGTCGGCTGGGGGCTCTTCGACAGCAACAACATGCCGATCCTGTCGCAGATCGCCCGCCCCGACCAGCGGGCCACGGGATACGGCCTGATGAACCTCGCGAGCATCTCGTGCGGCGGCCTGGCCGACATCGGCTTCGGCTGGCTGCGGGACCGCGAGGTGCCGCTCAACCTGATCTTCGGGTGCTTCGCCGGCATCGCCTGCCTTTCCGCTTGGCTCGTGCTCCGAATCAACCCAGCTAGTTCCGACAAATCCTGAGCCAACCGAACCCCATGAACGCCTTCGCCATCCACGGCATCTGCGCCGCCACCCACACCCCCTTCGGCGAGGACGGCTCGCTGAGCCTGGCCGGGGTGGAGCGGCAGCGCGACCACCTGCTCGCGCGCGGCGTGAGCCAGGTGTTCATCGGCGGAAGCACGGGCGAGAGCCACTCGGTGTCGGCCGCCGAGCGCCGGGCGCTGGCCGAGCGCTGGATGGCCGTGGCCAAGGGCACGCCGATGCGGGTCATCGCGCACGTGGGCTCAAACAACCTCGCCGACGCCGCCGAGCTCGCCGCGCACGCCCAGCAGGCCGGGGTCGCGGCGGTCTCGATGCTCGCCCCCTCGTACTTCAAGCCGCGCAGCCTTGCCGACCTGGTCGCCTGCTGCGCCAAGGTGGCGGGGGCCGCGCCCGCCCTGCCCTTCTACTACTACGACATCCCGGCGCTGACGGGCGTGAGCTTCTCCATGGAGGAGTTCCTCAACACCGCTCCCGCCGCGATCCCGAACCTGGCCGGGATCAAGTTCACCAACCCCGACCTGATGGCCTTCCAGCTGGCGCTGCGCGCGGGCGGGGGCAAGCACGACCTGCCCTGGGGCTGCGACGAGTTCTACCTCGCGGCGCTCGCGCTCGGCGCCAAGGGGGCGGTGGGCAGCACGTTCAACTTCGCCCCGGGCGTCTACCAGCGCATGGCCAAGGCGTTCGCCGCCGGCGACCTCGCCGCGGCCCGCGCCGAGCAGTTCCGCTCGGTCCAGCTGGTGCAGGTCGTGGCCAAGCGAGGCTACCTGGGGTCGGCCAAGGCCCTGATGCGCCACCTCGGGGTGCCGGTGGGGCCCGCGCGGCTGCCCAACGCCAACCCTGACGCAGCCGCGGTCAAGGCGATGCTCGGCGAGCTCGAGGCCATCGGCTTCTTCGGCTGGAAGGACTGAGATGGCCCACGCCTCCCGCCGGCGCCGTCGCGGGGTGGGCGCCGCGGGGGGAACCGCCTCGCCCCTGCGCTTACTAGGTTAAGTCCCCAACCATGCCCAGCCCCCGCCACCTCCTCGCCCTCGCTCTCGCCGCCTGCCTCGGCGCGGCGCCCTCCGAGTCCTCGCTGGTATTCAAGGCCGGGGAGACGAGCGGGCACCCGAGCATCCGCATCCCCGCCCTGTTGCACACGGCCAAAGGCACCCTCATCGCGGTCGCCGAGGGGCGCGACGCGCCCACGGACCAGGCGGGCAACGACCTGATCGCGCGTCTGTCGACCGACGGTGGCAGGACATGGACCAAGTCCGCCGTCGCCCTCGAGCTTGGCAAGGACTGCATCAACAATCCCTGCCTGGCGCAGGACGCCAAGTCGGGGCGCGTCTTCCTCTTTTACCAGGTGTTTCCGGCCGGGATGAAGGAGTTCGGCGGGCTGGCGCCCGGCCCTTCGGGTCCGACCCGGATCGCCTACCTCGTCTCGGACGACGACGGGCGCTCGTGGTCGAGGCCGGTGGATGTGACAGAGGCCCTCAAGCCCGACATCGCCACGACGACGGCCTCCGGCCCCGGCATCGGCATCCAGATCACGAGGGGACCGAGGGCTGGCCGGCTTGTGATCCCCTTCAATTCCCAGGGCCCCAAGGGCAGCTTTGTCAACTGGGTGGCCTATTCGGACGACGCCGGCAGGACGTGGAAGCGGGGGGCCGATGTGCCGCAGGTCGGCATGCAGCTGAACGAGGTGCAGGTTGCCGAGACCTCGGAGGGCGGCCTTTACCTGAACTCGCGCCAGTGGAGGGGCACGGGCGGCCGGAAGGCTGCCTGGTCCTCGGATGGCGGCGAGACCTGGTCGCAGGCCATCGAGGACAAGACCCTGCCCGAGCCGGTCTGCCAGGGCTCGCTGATCTCGTTCGAGGACAAGGGGCGGCACGTGACCCTGTTTCTCAACCCGGCGGGCCCGAAGCGGGCCAACGGCACGCTCCGGATGTCGCTCGACGGCGGCAAGACCTGGGCCAAGTCCCGCGTGCTGGTCCCGGGGCCCTTCGCCTACAGCTCGATGGCCCGGCTGAAGGACGGGCGCATCGCGGTGATTTACGAGCCCAACAGCAACACCGAGATCCGCCACCTGACGGTGGACTTGGCATGGCTGGAGAAGGGGGAGTGAGTGCGACAGGGGCACGGGAGGCACACGGAGGTCCCGGATGGGCGCCTTCCAGGCATGAGAAGAGGCGGTTTCGGGCAAACCTGCCCATCCGAGGCAACGAGCAGAGCGAATCTCGCCCGCGGACACCGCAGTCACCGCGGGCCCGCCTTCCCGCCGTCCCTACTCGTAGCGGCCCTCGAGAAGCTGCCAGCAGACGTATTTCTGCCGGGGCATGTGGAAGGGACCCTTCCACATGTTCCCCTTGAGCTCGGAGGTGGGTTTGCCGGCGCGGTCGAGGTAGCCGTACCACTCGCCGTGCTCGCGGTCGGGAAAGCGCGCGTAGGACCAGTCATGGACCCGGCGGTGCATCTCGGCGTACCTGGGGTCGCCGGTGTGGAGGTGGGCGAGGAGGGTGGCGATGATGGCCTCGTTGTGGGGCCACCAGAACTTCATGAAGTGCCAGTATTCCTGGATGGGCTTGCCGTGGAGGTCGGTGAAGTAGAGCAGGCCGCCGTGCTCCTTGTCCCAGCCGCGCTCCCACATCCAGTCGAGCATCTCGAGCGAGGCGCGGGCGTGGTCCTTGTTGCCGGTGCGGCGGGCCTCGCGGAGGATGAACCAGGCGGCCTCGATGGCGTGGCCGGGGTTGAGCAGGCGGCCGTCGAAGTGGTCGGCATAGACCTCGCCCTGCGGGCCGACCATCTCCATGACGGCGCGGAGGTCGGGCTTCACGAAGAAGGTGAGGATCTCGGAGATGGCGACGTCGGCCCACTCGGAGAGGGTCTTGCCGCGCACCGGCACGTCGCCCAGGCACGCCCGCATGTCCTGGGCGGTGACGAGGGTCATCATGAGGGGCGAGAGGCCGCGGGCGGGGCGAAGGCTCTTGGGGGCGATGTGTCCGGGCTCGCGGTTGAACCTGAGGAAGCTGTCGTAGGCGGCGAGGGACCGGTCCTTCCACCCGGCCTCGCCCGTGGCGCGGAAGGCCTCGGCGTAGCCGATGGCGGCGAAGCACTCGGAGAAGACGTAGCGGCGCATGCGGAGCGGCTGGCCCTCGCGGGTGACGGTGAAGTGGAGCTTGCCGGAGGGTGAGCCGCACTTGTCGCGCAGGAACCGGGCGCAGGAGAGACTGGCCTCGAGCCACTCGGGGCGCCGCTCGACGGTGTTGTGGAGGACGCCGAAGGTCCAGGCGGAGCGGCCCTGGAACCAGACGGACTTGTCGGAGTCGAGCAGCTCGCCGCGGCGGCCGAGGGCGGTGAGCATCCCGCCGTGCTCGCGGTCGAGGCCATGGCGGAGCCAGAAGGGGAGGACATCGCCCAGGAGGCCGTCGCGGTAGGTCCGGAGGAGCTCCTCCTTGCGGCTTTGAAGATACGGTGTCACCCCGGGCAGGCTGGATGGGAGGGGGCGGGGGTCAACTGGCAAGGGAACTTGCCAGCGGCCGGGATTGTCCGAGGTTCAAGGCATGAACTTGCTCCTCTTACGGCCGCTCGGAATCGTCCTGCTCAGCCTGCTCGTTGCCGGTTGCTCGCCCCCCGAGCCCGAGAAGGGCGCGTATTTCCTCGTCATCGGCGACTGGGGCCGACCGCCCAAGGACGAGGTGCGCCATGCCCAGCAGCGCGAGGTGGCCGGGGGCATGGCGGCGACGGTCCGCGCCTCGGGCGCCCCGCCCGTGGCGGTGATCTCGGTGGGGGACAATTTCTACAGCCACAGCCCGTCGGATCCGAACGACCCGCTTTTCCGGACGGGCTTCGAGGAGGTCTACGCCGACCCGGCGCTGCAGGTGCCCTTCTGGGCCTCGCTCGGCAACCACGACTACCAGAAATCGGTCAAGGGCATCCTGGCCTACGCGGGCGGGGGCATGGGAAGCGGCCGGCTGACCCTGCCGGCGCGCCATTGGTCGCGCACGGTGGAGGTGGCGCCGGGCACCAAGGCCAAGCTGGTCTTCATCGACAGCAATCCCTTCATCAAGGCCTACGCCAAGGCGCACTCGGACGCCCCGCTGCAGGACCGCAAGGCCCAGCTGGCCTGGCTGGACAAGGAGCTGGCCGAGCCGGGCGTGGCCTGGCGGATCGTGGTCGGCCATCATCCCTTCTGGTCGTCGGGGCCGCACGGCAACCGCGCGGCGGTGAGGGCCTACGAGGCCGAGGGGCGCCCCTGGAAGCAGGCGGTGGTCAACGGCGTGCCCGAGGCGATTGTGGACATGCAGACCCAGGTGCTGCCCCTGCTGCGCAAGCACAAGGTCCAGATCTACCTCTGCGGGCACGACCATCACGGCGAGGTGGTGCGCGACGGCGGGCTGGTGCAGGTGCTGAGCGGCAACGCCTCGGAGGCCCGCAAGGCGTTCGCCCAGCCGAACACGCTCTACGCGGGCCAGCACCTGGGGTTCGCCACGCTCTCGCTCGGGGCCGACAAGGCGGTGGTGCGGCAGCGGGACGAGGACGGGCGGGTGGTCTTCGAGCTCGAGGTGGCCCGCTGAGCCGACGGGAAAGGGGGCCCGCCGGCCCCCCTTGGCTTCACCGGGCTTCCGCCGCGCCTCAGGCCTTCCAGCCGCCGACGGCGCCGGCGTAGAGGGCGTGGGCGCCGAGCTCCTCCTCGATGCGGAGGAGCTGGTTGTACTTGGCGACGCGGTCGGAGCGGCAGAGGGAGCCGGTCTTGATCTGGCCGGCGTTGAGGGCGACGGCGAGGTCGGCGATGGTGGCGTCCTCGGTCTCGCCGGAGCGGTGGGAGATGATGGCGGTGTAGCCGGCGCGCTGGGCCATCTGGACGGCGTCGAAGGTCTCGGTGAGGGAGCCGATCTGGTTGACCTTCACGAGGATGGAGTTGGCGGTCTTGGAGGCGATGCCGCGGGCGAGGAACTCGGTGTTGGTGACGAAGAGGTCGTCGCCCACGAGCTGGGTGTCGGCGCCGAGGGCGTCGGTGGCGCGCTTCCAGCCGGTCCAGTCGGCCTCGGAGAAGCCGTCCTCGATGGAGACGATGGGGTAGCGCCTCTGGAGGTCCTTGTAGAAGGCGATCATCTGGTCGGCGGTGCGGACGGAGTTGTCCGACTTGTGGAAGGTGTACTTGCCGGTCTTGGCGTCGAAGAACTCGGAGGCGGCGACGTCGAGGGCGAGGAAGACGTCCTTGCCCAGCCTGAAGCCGGCGTCCTTGACGGCCTTGGCGATGCACTCGAGGGCGTGCTCGTTGGACTTCACCTTGGGGGCGAAGCCGCCCTCGTCGCCGACGGAGGTGGAGAGGCCCTGGGACTTGAGGACCTTCTTGAGGGCGTGGAAGATCTCGGCGCCCATGCGCAGGGCCTCGCGGAAGCTGGCGGCGCCGCGGGGGACGACCATGAACTCCTGGATGTCGACGGGGGCGTCCGAGTGGGCGCCGCCGTTCATGATGTTCATGAGGGGGATGGGGAGGACCTTGGCGTTGGGGCCGCCGACGTAGCGGTACAGGGGCACGCCCTTGGCCTTGGCGCCGGCGTGGGCGGCGGCCATGGAGACGCCGAGGATGGCGTTGGCGCCGAGCTTCGACTTGGTCTTGGTGCCGTCGAGCGCGAGCATGGCGTGGTCGATGCCGAGCTGGTCGGTGGTGTCGAAGCCGGCGAGCTCGGGGGCGATGACGTCGTTGACGTTGGCGACGGCCTTGAGGACGCCCTTGCCGAGGTAGCGGGACTTGGGGTCGACGCCCTTGGCGAAGGCCTTGGCGGGCACGGAGGCGTCGCGCAGCTCGAGGGCCTCGTGGGTGCCGGTGGAGGCGCCGGAGGGGACGGCGGCTCGGCCGACCACGCCGGACTCCAGGACGACGTCGACCTCGACGGTGGGATTGCCGCGGGAGTCGAGGATTTCGCGGGCCTTGATGTCGACGATGGTGGTGGAGCTCATGGGAAGGGGGACTTGGGGATGAAAAGAGGAAGGGGGGAAGGGATGAAAGGATAAAAAGGCCCGGGCGTCGGAGGGACGCCGGGCCGCGAAAGGTGGTGGGGATAGCAGGACTCGAACCTGCGACATCCTGCATGTCATGCAGGCGCTCTAACCAACTGAGCTATATCCCCGGGATGAGGAGAATCGAGAAAAGGACGGAGGGTGACCTTGGCAAGGGGAATCCAAGGGACAGAGGGGACCGGGGGAGCAGGGGTGCGAACGCCGCGGGGAAAGGAGAGCGAACGGGGAGCGGGCCGGCGAGGTCACCCTGCCCTTGCGGGCGTCCGCCCCTTCATCCGCCGGCAGCCCGATCCCCGGACACGGCGAGCGCGATCCAGCCGGCGAGCAAGGCGGTCCCGCCCAGGGGCGTGACAGCGCCGAGCCAGCGGGGGGCGCCGAGGGCCATCGCATAGAGGGTGCCGGCGAACACCAGCGCGCCGAGGAGGAGGCAGGCCCTGCCGAGCCGGGAGGAGGGGGAAGACGGGAGGACGGCGACGGCGGCGGCGTGGACGAGGAGATAGAGGGTCGCGGTCTCCCACCAGCCGGCGGCGTCGGGGAGCGCGGCGAGACGCTCCTTCAGGCCGTGGGCGCCGAAGGCGCCCAAGCCGACGGCGAGGGCGGCGGCGAGGGCCCCGGCGGCGCGGAGCGGCATGGCTTAGGCCTTGGGCTCCTTCGGCTCCTTGGGCTCCTTCGGCTCGCGCTTGGGCTTGTCCTTGGCCGGCTCCTTGGCGGGCTCCTTCTGGCTGAAGGTGAGGCCCTCGGGGGAGGCGCCAACGGTGACGGGCTCGCCCTTGCGGAGCTCGCCGCGGAGGAGGATCTCGGCGAGGGGATCCTCGAGGTGGCGCTCGACGGCGCGGCGGAGGGGGCGGGCGCCGAACTTCTCGTCCCAGCCGTGCTCGACGAGGTAGTCGCGGGCGGGGGCGGTGACCTCGAGGTTGACCTCGAGGTCGGCGAGGCGGCGGAGGACCTTGGCCAGCTCGATGTCGACGATCCGGTGCATGTGCTCCTTGCCGAGCTGCTGGAAGATGACGATGTCGGTCAGGCGGTTGAGGAACTCCGGCTTGAAGGCGCGCTTGGTCTCGTCGAGGATGCGCTCCTTGAGCTTCTCGTAGTCGCGGGTGGAGTCGGCCGCGGTCTCGAAGCCCATGAAGGAGTTGCGCTGGAGGACGTCGGCGCCGACGTTGGAGGTGAGGATGAGGACGGTGTTGCGGAAGTCGACGGTGCGCCCGAGCGAGTCGGTCAGGCGGCCGTCCTCGAGCACCTGGAGGAGGAGCTGGACGACGTCGGGGTGGGCCTTCTCGATCTCGTCGAAGAGGACGACGGCGTAGGGCTTGCGGCGGACCTGCTCGGTCAGCTGGCCGCCCTCCTCGTAGCCGACGTAGCCCGGGGGCGAGCCGACGAGGCGGGAGACGGCGAACTTCTCCATGTACTCCGACATGTCGATCTGGATGACCGACTCGGCGTCGCCGAACATGCGCTCGGCCAGGGTGCGCGCGAGGAGGGTCTTGCCGACGCCGGTGGGGCCGAGGAAGAGGAAGGAGCCGATGGGGCGCCGGGGGTCCTTGAGGTCGGCGCGGGAGCGGCGGAGGGCGCGGGCGACGACCTCGCAGGCCTTGTCCTGGCCGATGACGGAGGACTGGAGGTCCTTCTCGAGGTCGAGGAGCTTCTGGGCCTCCTTGCGCTCCATGCGGGCGAGGGGGACGCCGGTCCAGTCGGAGACGATGGCGAGGATCTCGTCCTCGCCGACGGTGACCTTGGTCTCGTCGCGCTTCTGCTTCCAGGCGGCGAGGACCTGCTCGCGCTCGGCGCGGAGCTTCTTCTCGGTGTCGCGGAGGGAGGCGGCCTCCTCGAACTTCTGGCGGCGGGAGGCGTCCTCCTTGGCGGCCACGGCCGCGTCGATGTCGGCCTGGAGCTTCTCGACCTCGGGCGGGAGGTTGAGGGCGCGGATGCGGGCGCGGGCGCCGGCCTCGTCCATGACGTCGATCGCCTTGTCGGGCAGGTGGCGGGCGGTGATGTAGCGGTGGGAGAGGCGGACGGCGAGCTCGATGGCGGCGTCGGTGTACTCGCACTTGTGGTGCGCCTCGTACTTGTGGCGGATGCCCTTGAGGATGCGCACGGCGTCCTCGGGCGAGGGGTCCTCGACCTTGACCGACTGGAAGCGGCGCTCGAGGGCGGCGTCCTTCTCGATGTGCTTGCGGTACTCGGAGAGGGTGGTGGCGCCGATGCACTGGATCTCGCCGCGGGAGAGGGCGGGCTTGAGGATGTTGGAGGCGTCCATCGCACCCTCGGCGGCCCCGGCGCCGACGATGGTGTGGATCTCGTCGATGAAGAGGATGATGTTCTTGGCGCGCTTGATCTCGTCCATCACGCCCTTGATGCGCTCCTCGAACTGGCCGCGGTACTTGGTGCCGGCGACCATCAGGGCCATGTCGAGGGTGATGACCTTGCGGTCGAGCAGGATCTCGGGCACGGAGCCGGCGGCGATCTCCTGGGCGAGGCCCTCGACGATGGCGGTCTTGCCGACGCCGGCCTCGCCGATGAGCACGGGGTTGTTCTTGGTCCGGCGGCAGAGGATCTGGATGACGCGGCGCACCTCCTCCTTGCGGCCGATGACGGGATCGAGCTCGCCGGCCTTGGCCAGCTCGGTGAGGTCGCGGCCGAAGGTCTTGAGGAGGGAGAGGCGCTCGCCGCGGCCCTGGCGGCCGCCCTCGGGGCGCTGGGGGGGCTCCTCCTCGCCCTCGCCGGAGCCGCCGTTGCCGTTGCCGGGCGCGCCGGACTCCTCGCCGGCGCCCTCCTCGGGCTGGATCTGGGCGAGGATCTCCTGGCGGCAGCGCTCGATGTCGACGTTGAGCTCGGCGAGCACCTTGGCGGCGACACCCTCGCCCTCGCGCAGGAGGCCGAGGAGGATGTGCTCGGTGCCGATGTAGGCGTGGCCGAGCTTGGAGGCCTCGCTGCGGGCGAAGGTGAAGACCTTCTGGACGCGGGGCGTGAGGGGCAGCGACTCGGGGGCCTTGGCCTCCTCGGGACCCTTGCCGACCTGCTTCTCGACGAGGTCGCGCACCTTGCGGAGCTCGACGCCCATGCGGCCGAGGACGTTGACGGCGACGCCCTCTCCGAGCTTGATCAGGCCGAGGAGGATGTGCTCGGTGCCGACGTAATTGTGGTGGAAGCGCCGGGCCTCGACGCGGGCGAGGTCGACGACGCGGCGGGCGCGGGGGGAGAAATTGCCGTTCTTGTCCTTGTCCATTTGGGTGAAGGGTAGCGTTAAGTGTGCCAAAGCATACGAGGGGGGCGGACGGGGGCAAGTGGGACCGAAAAAGAGCCCTTTCCCTTTGCCAAGGCGGGGCGGCGGCGTTTTTCTGCCCCGATGCCGCTCTCCCTTGCCCAAGCCGCCGACGCCCTCGACCCGCTCGCGAGGGGCCTGGCGGGACGCAAAGTCGCGGTTATGGGACACATGCGGCCGGATGGCGACTGCATCGGCTCGCAGACCGCCCTCTGCCGGATCCTCCGGGCCCTGGGCGCGGACGCCCGCTGCGCGAACCGGCACCGGCCGCCGCCCAACCTGGCGGCCTACGCCGAGGGGCTGGCCTTCGACACCGAGGAGGGGTTCGCCGCCCGGCCGGGCGAGCTGGCGGTGGCGGTGGACTGCGCCGACCTCGGGCGGATCGGGGGCGCGCTGACCGACGCCTACCCCGCGGGGCTGGAGGCCAACATCGACCACCATGTGTCGAACACGAGCTTCGCCCGGCTCAACGTGATGGTGGAGGACGCGGCCGCGACCTGCCACGTGCTGGCCCACGCCGCCCTGGCGAAGGGCTGGCCGATCGACGCCGCCACGGCGTCGGCGCTTTACCTGGGCATCGTGACCGACACGGGGAGCTTCCGGTTCCGCTCGACGAGCCCGGAGGTGATGGAGATCGCGGCGGCGCTCATCCGCCGGGGCGCCTCGCCGTCGCTGACCACGGAGCGGGTGTTCGAGAGCGAGTCGCCGTCGAAGTTCCGCCTCATCCAGCGCTTCCTCGGCGGGATGCGCCTGCTGGAGAACGGGCGGGTCGCGGTGGGCGAGATTCCCCGCGGCCTCTACGAGGAAACCGGGACCTCCAAGGAAGACAAGGAGGGGCTGGTCGACTTCCCCCGCTCGATCGCGGGGGTGGACATCGCCGTGCTGCTCGAGGAGGGGAGCGACGGCGTGAAGGGAAGCCTGCGGGGGAAGAACCCCGAGCTGCGGCTCGACCTGCTGGCGGCCAAACTCAACGGGGGCGGGCACCGGCTGGCGGCGGGCTTCAACTGCCTCGGGGCGACGCTAGAGCGCGACCGCGAGCGCATCCTCGGGACGATTGTCAGCCACCTCCGCGAGCGCGCCCCGTGATGGACGCGGCGGCCGAGCCCTGCGGCGTGCTGCTGGTCGACAAGGACCGCGGCCCGACGTCCCACGACGTCGTCGACCGCGTGCGCCGGCTCTGCGGCACGCGGCGCGTCGGCCACGCCGGCACGCTCGACCCGATGGCGACCGGCCTGCTCATCCTGCTGGTGGGCAAGGCGACCAAGGCGAGCGCGCAGCTGATGTCCCAGGACAAGACCTACGAGGCCGACCTGACGCTCGGGGTGACGACCGACTCGCAGGACGCGGACGGCGAGGTGCGGGAGACGCGCCCGGTGCCGCCGCTGACGGAGGAGCAGATCCGGGCGGCGATGGCGCGGATGCTGGGCGACCAGTACCAGACGCCTCCCATGCACTCGGCCCGGAAGGTCGGGGGCGTGCCGCTCTACAAACTCGCGCACAAGGGACAGGAGATCCCGCGCGAGCCGCGCTTCATCCGCGTGGAGTCGATGGATCTCCTGTGCTGGGAACCTCCCGTCCTTCGCCTGCGGACGCGCTGCTCGAAGGGGACCTATGTCCGGACGCTCGGCCACGACCTCGCGCAGGCGCTCGGGCCGGGCGGGCACCTGACGGCGCTGCGGCGGACGGCCTCGGGCGCGCTGCGGGTCGAGGACGCGATGACGCTCGAGGCGCTCGGCAGGCTGCCGCGCGCCGAGCTGCTCGCGCGACTCATCCCGGCCGCCCAGGCCGCGCCGAGCGAGGGGCCGGCCTGATCCCATGGGCGTCCACGTCTGCATCGGCGTCTTCGACGGGGTCCACGCGGGCCACCGGGCGGTGCTGGCGGGCGCGCGGGCGCAGGCCCAGGCCGAGGGCGGGGAAGTCGCGGCCCTGAGCTTCGACCCGCACCCGAGCCGCGTGCTCCGGCCGGAGTCGCCGACCCCGCTGATCCTCACGCGCGCGCAGAGGGAGGAGCGGCTGGAGGAGGCGGGGGCGGACCGCGTCGCGCACCAGCGCTTCGACGAGGCCCACCGCGCGATCCCGGCGGAGGATTACCTCGGCTGGCTGGCGGCGGCCTTCCCGGGCCTGCGCTCGGTGCACGTCGGGGAGAACTTCCGCTTCGGCGCGGGACGGCGCGGGGACCCCGCCCTGCTCCGGGGCCTCGGCGCCCGTCGCGGCGTCGCGGTCAGCGCGGCGAGCCCGGTCGAGGTGCGCGGCGAGCCGGCGAGCAGCTCGCGGATTCGCGCGGCGTTGGCGGCGGGCGAGATCGCGCTGGCCAACGAGATGCTGGTCCGGCCGTACGAGGCGGAGGGCGCGGTCACGCCCGGACGCCAGCTGGGCCGCCGCCTCGGCTTGCCGACGCTGAACCTGCCGTGGTCGCCCGAGCTCTCGCCGGCCCGGGGCGTCTATGCCGCCGAGGTGCTCTCCGCATCGGGCGTCGCCGAGCCCGCGGTGATGAACTGGGGCGTGCGGCCGACGGTCGAGGAGGGCTCGGTCGCCCCGCTGGTCGAGGTCCATCTCCTGAGGCCGGCGGGCAGGATCCCGGTCCCGGGCGACGCCATCAAGGTGCGCTGGCTCGCTCGGATCCGCGAGGAGAGGAGGTTCCCCGGCCTGGAGGAGCTGAGGCGGCAGGTGGATTCGGACAAGCGGGCGGCCGCGGCCGCGCTCGGGCTGGCGAGCTAGGCCGGGGCTAGGCTCATTTCCCCGAGGCGAACTTCCCGATGACGCCGCCGAAGGCGCCGTTGGAGAAGAAGACGACGCAGGCGGGGCGGCCGAGGGCGGGCACCTCGGCGCGGAGGCCGGCGAGGAGGTCGTCGAAGGAGGCGGAGGCGTGGGCGCGGAGGCCGCGGGCGGCAAGGTCGGCGGCGACGCCGGCGCTGTCGAAGCGCGCGTCGCCGAGCTTCTCCGACCGGTGCGGCGCGGCGAGCCAGACGCTGTCGGCGGCGGCGAGGGCCTCGCGGAAGGCGTCCTGCATGACCTTGCGCGCGGCGGTGTTGCTGCGGGGCTCGAAGCAGGCGACAAGGGCGCGGCCCGGGTGGCGGGCGCGGAGCGAGGCGAGGGTGCAGGCGAGCGCGGTGGGGTGGTGGCCGAAGTCCTCGACCACGATGAGGTCGGGGCGGTCGACGAGGACCTGCTGGCGGCGGAGAACGCCCTGGAAGGCCGCGAGCGGGGCGAGGGGGAGCCGGGTGGGGTCGGCGCGGTCGAGGAGGAGGCCGGCGGAGACGGCGGCCATGGCGGCGTTGCGGGCGTTGAAGAGGCCGGGCAGGGACCAGCGCACCCGACCCCACTCGGCGCCGCGCCAGCTGAGGCGGAAGGAGCTGCCGGCGGCGTCCTCGGCGAAGTCCTCGATGCGGCAGTCGTTGGCGGGGCCGGTGCCGACGCGGACGACGGGGCAGAAGGCGACGTCGCGGACGAGGCCGGCGACGTTGGGGTCGTCGCCGTTGGCGACGATGGCGCCGTCGCGCGGGACGAGGCGGATGACGTGGGAGAAGGCGCGGAGGACGTCGTCGAGGTCGCGGAAGATGTCGGCGTGGTCGAACTCGACGTTGTTGAGGGCGAGGATGCGCGGCAGGTACTGGATGAACTTGCTGCGCTTGTCGAAGAAGGCGGAGTCGTACTCGTCGCCCTCGATGACGAAGGGGCCGCCGGGCCTGCCGGGATGCGAGCTGTCGGGCAGGTCGCGCGGGACGCCGCCGACGAGCCAGCCGGGCTCGGCGCCGGCGGCGCGGAGGAGGTGGGCGGCGAGGCAGGTGGTGGTGGTCTTGCCGTGGGTGCCGGCGACGACGAGGTTGGCGCGGTCGCCGAGGAGGCGGGTGCGGAGGAGCTCGGGCAGGGAGACGAAGGGGGGGGAGCGCGACTCGAGGAGCCACTCGACCTCGGGGTGGCCGCGGGAGGCGACGTTGCCGATGACGACGAGGTCGGGCCGGAGCCTGGCGAGGCGGGCGGGGTCCCAGCCCTCGAGGATGTCAACGCCGGCCTTGCGGAGGTGGTCGGACATCGGGGGGTAGATGCCGGTGTCGGCCCCGAGGACCTCGTGGCCGAGGGCCCGCATGAGAAGGGCGGCGTTGCC
>Ga0222713_10002667_pt1 | contig 18909 bp, 22 predicted proteins | sample C33_649DmetaG_FD_165061 | JGI IMG/M metagenome (GOLD analysis project Ga0222713, IMG submission 165061) | Estuarine water microbial communities from San Francisco Bay, California, United States - C33_649D | ecosystem: Environmental > Aquatic > Marine > Unclassified | place: USA: California...
ATTTTATCGTTATAAGCTGCTTCAAAGTTTATCCAGTCTGTGCTTGATAATGCACCATTTGCCACAGCAGATGCCAACCCAAGTGATAATACTTGACCTGACAATGATAGGCCATTTGCAGTTCCAATTGTTACTGCATCATGTGTTGGTATTGTCCAAGTACGATCATCACTCAAATCATAAGTTGTACCATTTATAGTAATTGTCCTTGTCAAAGGAACACCACCAAGACCGCTTAATGTATAATTTGGAATATTAAAAACACCTGAAGAATATGTAGCAGCACCATTTGAACCAATTGTTGTAAGAGATATTGCATTTCTTGCTCTTGCATCGGTAAAATAAAGATTTGTACCTTCCGTTACAAGTGTAGTCGTATAATCACCATTTACTGCAACAACATCACCTGTTCTGCCAAATACAGATGTAACAGGTGCCGTATCAACATCACTCCAAGATGCAGTTATTGTTCCTCCATCTTGCTGTGTTAATGTAAGTGTTTTTGTTGATGTGCCTGTAACAGCTGCACTATTTATTTTATCATTGTATGCCGCAGTCCAATTTGCTTGATTTACATCTGTTGGAATAGAATAACCTGCTGCAAGACCTAATGCAAGTGTACCATTTGATGTTATTGGGTTACCTGATATTGTAAGTCCAGTAGGAACACTCATATCTACACTTGTAACACTACCCACATTCCATGTCCTATTTGCACTTAAATCATAAGTAACACCATTTATGGTAATTGTAGTTCCTGTTGTAACATAGCTACCTTCAGCTTCATATTGTGGAATGTTTAATACATTTCCTACAAATGTTGCCGGGCCGCTTGTTCCAGTTGTTGTAAGTGTAATATCATCTTGCTTTGCATTTAAAGCATTTTGCAAATCTACTTGATCGGATAAAGTGCCAATGATACTTCCCCATACGGTGTCAGCACCTTCACCTGTGCCATATACTACCTTGGCATATATTGGTGATGCACTTGCATAATTTATCTTTATTACTACCATTTTATGATGTTATTTGATTTTGTACTTCAATATATCCGATCATCCAAGTGTAAACACCTACACCAGTATCAACCTGAAGTTCATAGGTAAATTCACCTGCATTATAACCAGCAGTTGTAGTATAAGATAAGCTAACAGTTCTTTTATTATTTGCAACAGATACAAAGTCTGCATTATTCCATGTAAATTGAGTTACTCCCAAGCTATTTTTAGCCATCAACTTAAAAATATATGTACTAACATCAATAGGAGTTGATTCACATTCATCTGAATAAAATTCAAATGGGATGATATATGTATCACCCTTTTTTATCGGTTTTAAATTAGTTTCTCCTATCATAGCTTGTCTTGTTTATCTTTAAGTGCTAATTTTATTTCATTTAAACTTGCAAAAATTTTCTCAAGTTTTTGACTCATTTCATTGTCCTTTTTTTCTACTCCATAAAGCCTAATCTCAAGTTCTTTCAGCTTAAGTTTCATATCCGTAAACATCTTTACAAAGGCTGCTATAAAGGCTATTGATTGAACGAAAATCGTCAATATTATCTCATTGTTCATTTTACCCCACTTTTAGTGTGATCTGATGCGAATTTCCCTAACAAATATACGGAAATAGCCAAAATTATCCTATAAATGTCAGTAATTCCTCTTTCCACATAATCTTGGACTATTATGGAAATACCGCTAATAAACCCCACTAAACTTGTTTTCCAATCTACCCCAAAAACCTTAACCATTTGCTTATTTATCCAATTTTTCATATTATACATTTTTATATATTGTTGTAATTTTTGTACCGTTAGTAGCTTCAGGAATAAGAATCTCATATACCCCAGCACTTGGGTTAGTTACAACATAGCTATAATACCATTTACCATTATAACCTACTGCAAACAATGTCTTATTTGCAGGATTTTGAGCAGATACTTTACCTGATGCCAAAGTTTGCTGATATGTGGCTAATGTACTATTATTTGAAGTTGATGGTATTATTGGCCCAGATATTTGTAATGTAAAAGAATAAGAAGGGTTCTGACCAGTAGCACTATTTAAGGTAATATCCTGTAAATAAGCCGTAGTTTCATAAGCAATATAATTAGGTGCTGATGTCTTATTATCCAAAATATCGAATGTAATGCCAAATAAGGTTGGATTTACAGCATAAATATCTTGCATCAATGATTGTATTGGATGCGAATTTGTACCCTCTAAAATAACCAAGGCATTACCAGTTATTGTGCCAGTAACCCTATCAGGATAATATTCCCTAAACTTATTGTTAATTTTAGGTGCAAGTTCTATAAAAGACCTATTCAAATTAAGTGAAACATCCTTAGCACATCCAATAGGGTAAATATTACCTCCATAAGATAATGTCATCACTAAACCTTCTGCTGTTATATTATAAGGCATATTATTAATTGTTTATAACTTCATCTCTATATGTATCGTAATTAAATGGTTCAACTTTATTATAACTAAAATCAATACCACCGCTTGTAACCTGAACTTGTGTAATCATTGAACCATATTGTATAAATAATGATTCATATTGATTAATTGTAATATTTGAAACATCCAAATTAGCTGCAAAAGCATAAGGTACAGATGGAACAGCTAAAGTATATGTCTTTAATATTGTTGCATCTTTTCTTAATGTAATCTCAATTGGTGATGTTGTTCTGCTATTAATTAAACCATTAAGTCTTGCTGTAATATTAACTGTAATAGGATCAGCACCAAGATATGTTAAATTATCTAAGTTAGAATTTAAAACAAATTCACTACCACTTATAAGTGTAAGTTTAGCATAAACTAAAACATTATATGTTCCTGGTGTTGCATCAGTATTAACAACTTCTGTTGTTGTACCGCCATCATCATCAAGATATTGGTCATATAATTCAAGTAATGTTGCTGACCAAGTTGAATTACTAAAATTAATTTCTTTAAGATTTAATATACCATAAACCTTATTTGGATCATCATCAACAAGTTTTACTGTATTTATAAGACCTAATGGCTGATCAGTAACACCATCGTTCCATACAAGTCCATACATATTTGCATCAAACTTATTTCTGTTAAATCTCGTATTTTCCCAATGAGCAATCAAATTTGATGATCTGATACCATGTCTTTCATTAGTTGCCTTAAATCTATATCTATACCATTCCTTATTTGTGAAAGTCAATTGATCATTCTTAAATACATTCCCCTTATATTGCCAAGAGAATCCATCATCAATAAATATTTCACTTTCTGTTTCATTTCTTAATAATATATCTTTTTCATATATAGATTGTATTCCTATATTTTGCCTATCTGAAAATGAATTGAAATATGTTATAACATTAACTTTTAGATTTTTAAATCTTTTTAATGTTGGTGAAGCAAAATCTTCTTGACCAATTATTAAATATAATCTTATTTCACCATTCATAGGCAATGGTTGTGAAACTATATTTATTGATTGATATTCATTGGATTTAATTCTACTTGTATAAATAGTCTTAATAGCAGCAGATGGATAATATGGATCAGTTGATGCAATCCAATTACCATCATTATCTAATATATAACCAAAACTCGGACTAACTTTTAATAAAACATAAGCATGAATGGCTGTACCTGTATATGATGTTGGATCATCATATTTTACATCAAATGAAAATTCTAATTTATCTTCTTTTTCAATATTGACTGGGTTAGAATATATAAATGATGTTAAATTACCATCTGGTGTTATAAATGCAAAATTATCAATCATTCTACCTGCACCATCAAATTCCTCTTGTCTGCCATATAAACTTGCAGTAGGATTTGGTGTTAATAATGGTGGAAGTCCAGCACCCCAATACAATAAATCATATATTTTTGCACTTGTACCTGCACTTGTTAATGCACCTCTTGAAAAAGATTCATTGTCTAAAACTTCTTCAAATTGGTCATACATAAACTTGGTTTTGACAAGTCTTTGTTTTCTATTTATGAATCTTATTACATCAGGTGCAATAAATTTCATCTCACTATTTGCACCTATTTCTACATCAAATCTTTTATCAAAAGCAGTTCTGCCGCTTACACTATTTGTAAATCCTTTTAAATTTGTTGAAAATGGTGCATATAATTCTTCAACCCTTAATATATGCCATTGACCTTTATATTGAAATATTGTCTGACTAAATGCACTATTTATTTTATTTAATACTTCAAGTGATGATTCGTATTGTATTGGTGTATTTGTCTGAAATGTTTTTACATCTATATAACATTGATCTAATGGCATTTGATTATTGCCATCAGTCATTGATGTATGAAAAAGATTATTAATTACAACACTATTTGTAAATGTAATTGGTGTCTGATACATTGCATATTGTATCAATTGCCATGGTGTTTTTCTTCCAAGAAGTTCATTACCTGCATTATCTTGTAATGGTACATATTGTAATAAACCTAAGCCATCACTTGCTCTTAATACCAATATATGCCATGTTTCTTGCCATATCTCTTGGAAATCATCTTGCATTACCCAACCAACCCAATAATTTGTCCAAGAACCAAAATCAAATGATACCTTAATTTGATTATCTGTATCAGTTAAAAAATCATCAATTGTTACACCACCACCATCAGTTGCTATTTGTATTTCAGCCATCATTGGCCTAACAGGCTTAAACCAATCTTCATTAGTATTATTTTCTCTCAGTACAAATGGATTAAGACCACCTTTTAATGTAATAGAACCACCTGCGTGAGATGTAAAATCAAATCTCACTACACAAGTCTGACCTTGTAAACTTTTGAATTCTATTCTATATTTTTCAGCCAACTCTTGAAAATTGTGAATTTGTACGATTTAAACTACCCACTAAATCTTGACCTCGTAATACTAAACTAACTGATCCGGCCATCTGCATACCACCTGGTTGTATTCCACCAAATTGAGGATTTGCAATACCACCAATACCTAATGCCCCAAGTAATATTTTACCGAATCCACCTGATTTTGCTACTGCACCACCTGCTCCAAGACCTCCGGTAAATATACTTGCTAATAATGTAATAATACCTGTTGCAATAACTTTTGCAACTATTTGTGATATTGCTTGTAAAACAGCTTTCCCAAATTCTTGAAATGCGAATTTACCTGTTTGTATAAAATTTGAAAATAAATCTTGTATTGGATTAAAAAATCCATTTGCTATTGCGTCAAATGTTTTATTAAAATTATTAACAATATATTTATTAGCATCTTCAGTAGCTTTTTGTAAATTAATTGCTAATTGTGTAGTAACTGCTTGAATACCTGATATTTTATTTACATCAATTGCTTTTTTGATATCAATTTTTGGTGTTAAATCAATACCTTTTGATTGTATTTTTTGTAATGATTTTGTGTCAAGTTGTATTGCTTGACCTCTTGTGATAACTGCTAAATCTTTATATATTTTCAATAAAGCAGCTGCTGCAATTTCAGCTCCAGTTAATTCTTTTGTTTCTTTTTTTAATGAATTATTTAATGTTTGTATTGATGCATCATATTGTGAAATTCCTAATATAGTAGGTACTAATTGTTCAACATATTTTTTATTTACTTCTGTTAAATTATCAATTTGTTTTTTATTTTCTATAACAGCAGCAGATGCAGATGCTAAATTTATTTCAGTTGTACTAACTACACCATTAAAGGTTCTTTGTGAATCATAACCTGTTTTCTTAGATAAATTTACCTGATCTTGTAATGCTTTTTCTTTAGCTAATAATTTTGGTCTTTCTTGTTCTAAAGAAAATTGTTCTGAAGCATTTTTATTTATTACAGCAGTTATAGCAGATTCTTTTGCTCTTAATAATAAATATCCTTTTCTTGCTTCTATATTTTTATTAATAATATCTATGCTTCTTTGTGTTAAAGCATTTTCTTCTTTTATTCCTGCAACAATATCAGGAGATATTTTTCTTAATTCTACATAAGCAGCATATCTATCTGCTTGTGGTTTTTTTGAATTATTTAATGTATTTGATAAAATATTAATTTTTTCAATTTCAGTTTGTGTATCACCAATTGATTTAGAAAGTTCTTTATTATATAAATTTTGTGAAGCAGCTAATTCGCTATTTTTACTAAATAATGCTTCAATAGCATTTCCAAAAGAACCATATTTTTGTATTGCATAAGTTACAATTGATGTAATTGCACTAAATGCTAATCCAATACCTGCTGGGCCAATTAATGATTGACCAAGAGATTTTAATGCAGGTATTGTTCCTTTTGATTCTGTTGTTAATTGACCAAAAGCATCAACTACTAAAGGTAAGTTGTTTTGAATTGCAATAAATCCAAACGGTAAATCTCTGGCTACTTGACTTAAAGAATTAAGTGCATAACCTGCGTTTTTTGTTGAACCTCCAATTTTATCTAATCCAACTTGCTTTAAATTAACTAAAGATTTTTCAAGTGATACAATTTGTTTATTTGTATCAATAATAGCTTGTCCAGTCTGATTTTTTAATGATTTTCTAAGTTCAGTTAATTTTGCTTCAACTTCACTTATTGATTTTGTAAATTGTGTTACATCAGCACCTATCTTATATATAAAATCTTGTATTGCCATTTATGCTAATCTTTTGAATAATTCTTTTATTTCATCATCATTCAATATGCCACTATTTGATTCATCACCTGGCAATTCCCATAATCCCTCAGGTGTTTTTGGTGCAGTTTTTGGATCGCCCATTAACCGCACCATTGTAAACATTAATATTCTTGCCAATTTATAGTTATCAATTTTTTTAACTTGATAACCATCTAACATTAAACTAAAATGTCTTGGACTTATTGAATAAAATTCATTAGGCAATAATCCAAGTTCTCCAAAAGCAAATTTCTCTATTTCTTCCCACGAATATTCTTTTTTTTTGCTTCGGTTTTAATATCAGATTGTTGTGTCTGTTTTATAAAATCACTTTCTGACCATATTATAATAACCTTTTTTATTTCTTCAAGAAATAAATCATTTGTTAGATTTTTTTCAATATAATCAACAAATGTTTCAAAACTAATAGATGGTATTTCTTCTTTTATTAAACAATTATTATAATATCCTGAATATAATATTTGTGCAATTCCAATCTCATTTAATGTATTATCATCAAATGCAATACCATCTATCATCTTACCTTGAAGATACCTAAATGATGCCATTCCAAATTTAAGTCCAATAATATTTCCTTCAATTTCAATTTTAGTATAATTCATATTTAGGCAGTTATATCAATAGTTCCTGTTGATGTGAATGATCCACTAAATTTCATAAAATCAGCAGTTGCTTGTGTAAGTGTCAAAGAAGATACATAAGCAGAAAACTGATGATAATATACAGTTCCAACTGATGCTCCGGTTACTGTTGGATTTTGAACTCTTACTGATATAAGTGTTTTGTTAATACTTGCTGATTGCAAATCTTTATAAGAAATTTGCGATACTGATGGTGATACTTCACAAACTGCATCAAAATCAATTGTTATTGATGGTTCACCAACTGAGGTTAATGTTCCACAATTTGTTTGATCTGATGTAGTATCAAGTGTTGTGTTTACTGAAGATGATGCAAGACATACAAGTGTCTTATAAGATGATCCACCAGCAACATCTACATCAATGTTTTGTACTGAGCCTAAAATTTGTGCCATTTTTTATTTGTTTTTATTTTTGATTAACGAAATTTTCTATTGTTATTATTTTCCTATTTATATAATTATCACCTTTTATCAAAGGTGAGTAATTTGATGATGTTCTTGCTTTTGGTAAAATTTGAAAGTTTGTTGTTTCAAATCCATATATAGGTGTATTTGGAATCATAATATTTAATATCTGATTTGCAATATTATCAACAATATTCATATTATTAATTCTATATTGCTCAGAATAAATCTCAATTGTTACATCTACAATATTATTGAATTTTTGATTATTATTATCACCAGTTTCAATAATATTACCAATTACAATGTAATTTTGTGGTGTAGTTTCATAAGGTGTTTGTCCATATACAGGCACATTGACATTATTATAAGTAATATTGCCATTTAATGCAGTAACATAAACACTTCTAACATCTTGGTTACAATCTAACATTATTCACCCAATATTTTTATTATTTTCTCTTTTAATGGTTTTTGATATGCCATTATACTTGGCCTCATATATGGCCTTGCAGGATAATTTCGTATCTTTTGTCTTTTAAATTTAATTGCAATATCTTGCCATTCTTTTTCAAGTGATGGCACATATTCTGCTGCATATTTACCAGTTCCAAATTCAACATAAGCTGCATAATCTGTTTGTGCAACTAAATTATAACTTAAAAACTGTTCTTTTTTAAGTGATATACTACTTGCCAATCTTCCTGTATCAATAGCATTGCCTGCAACAATATTCTTAGCTGATGTAGCCATTAATTCTCCATGAGCTGCAATTTCTTGATCAATTAAAGCAGTTTTTTTATTAACATCTTTTTTTAGAGTATTTAACATTTCTCTAAAAATATTATCAGGTGTTTCTATTGATATTAATTTACTCATTAGATTACAACCTTTTTATATTGATGATAATTAAGACCATCCCAGTATGGATATTGTGTTGGTATTGTTTTAGTATCTGCGTTCATTTGTTTTCCTCTATTCTCATATGACCAAGCTACCAAAGCTAAAATATCGCTTTTTATATCTTCAGGAAGGGATGTATATCCTGCTTGATAAGTAATAATATAATTACCTGCATTATATAACCAAATTTTACCACCTATAAGTTCATAATCGTCATTTTTGACTAATGTTTGATAAGTGTTAAAACCTGTTTTCCATTTTATTTCATTAATACATATTAATGGTGAATATGGTACATCTACCATCCAAACACTTGGTACTGATCCTGTTAATTCAATATCTGTCCTTAAAACTTTATTTGCAAATGAAACTGATGTCAATTTTTCAATATGTTTTCTTGCACCTTCAATTAGTTCTTGTATCATAGTATCATCAGTATCATATGAAATACGCATCCATTTTTTTGCATCAGTTAAACTCACTGGTTCAACTACTACATCCGTTACAACATTTACACTATTTACTATAATTGCCATATTTGCTAATTGTATTTATAGACCATTTCTCGCATCCATTGTTCAAATGTTTCCAATTCGTCATTTGATGTTTGCTCTTTTGCTCGGATATATGCTTTTCGTGATGCTGATTTATAATTTTTTTCTTCATCCAGCTTACAAATGGCATTAACCCACTCTTTAATGTCATCACGATTTTTAATATATATTCCTGCTTTATCACAATTTTCTTTTAAACCAGGTGTTTCAGTACAAATAACTGGTATTCCATAACACATTGCCTCAGTCGCTGTCATACCCCAGGATTCATACTTTGATGGCATTAACAATATTTTAGTTTTTTTATAAACTTCTTTGATATTAGAAGTATTCTCCATCAATGTTATATTTGGAGAATTTGGTATGACTTGCTCGTCATAACTACCCCTAACAGCCAAAAATTTCTTATTTGGTAATGCCCTGGCTATCTGTTCAAATATCTTACCACCTTTATTCTCATTTATATTAATTAAAGTGATAAAATCGTTCTCCCAAGGATCAATATTAGAATTAAAAAAACTCGAATCAATAGGTGGATGTAAAGTAAAGTTATCAAATTTATAAGCTAATTCTTCCTTTAACCACTTTGAATTATACACAATATGTTGATTTCTTTCTGCATTTATAATCTCAGGATAAGGATAAGAATTATGTATTAAATGAAATAATGGCTTTTTTCTCATAGCTGAATATGAAATTGTCCATTTTGTATAATCCAAATGTGTAATTACCATATCAGACCAATTAAATAGATTATCTATTACAACTGGACTTGGTGGGAAAACATCAATACCATCAAATACATAATTATTAGTTATTTTATAATGATTAGCTTGATGTAATAACACCCTAATAGTATGGCCTTTGCTCATCAAAAATTTGTTGATCCGGTGTAGCATATATTCTGCTCCACAATTGTGTTTAGGCGGATATAAATGGATAGAACAAAGTATATTCATATAAATTCATAGTTTACATAATATCCATAAACATCATTGGCAAAAAGCAATTTCATATATGGATATTTTTCAATAAAATTATCTTTTGTTAAGTCTGATTGTAAATGGGTTTCATATTTATTGCCATCTACCTCACCTTGTTCCATTTGATAAGGAACTGCAACTAAACATTTCTTATTAGCATTATGTATATATCCGATTAAGTTTTGTGCAACTTTTAGCTCTAAATGTTCAACAACATCTCCTAAAATAATAAAATCATATTCGCTAATATCAAAATCAACTACATCCCCACAAAAAATACTTGTATAAATAGAATGTAAGTCAAATTTATCAATATATGGATGATATATCTCAAGTGCATCAATGCTGTCAAAATATCCTTTTAACATCACTCCATATTTGCCTGATCCTGCACCAACATCCAAAACTTTTGCATAATGCGGAATATTTCGCATTATGTGCATCTTTACATCATCTTTGAAATAGTCAAAAGAATATGGCATAAAATAAAAATAAGGGGGATTTTCACCCCCTTTCGGTTATATCTAACACAAATTAGATTGCACCGTAAATAGCCGCAGAAGGCTGGAATTGCAACAATTCACATCTTGCCTCACAACGGAAAGTGATCAAGTTCTTAATGAAATCATCTTGGTCAAATTCAGTTGAACGAACAGACAAACCTGACTGCTGTGCAATAGAATATTTAGTTGTATCAATTACATAAGCCTTAGAAGCTGTAACAAGAGAATGTGGAACAACTGGGATACCCATGATTCTAACATTACCATTGTTATCAATTGTAAGACCACCAGGAACACTATAAGAACCACCTGAAGGCAAAGTCTTGAGAACTGATGCCCAACCTGCGTGGGTAGTCAAGATAAGATTTGCGTTCCAGTTAGCAGAACCCAATTGTGCAACATAATCAACAAATTTCTCTGCTGTGTTGGCACCTGAGCTTACTCCGCTTGTTGCAGAAGATGCAATTGCGTTAAGATAGTAAGTATCTTCAGCTCTTTGGAAATCTTCGATCAAAGAAGATTGCAAATAAGATTGCAAGAAAGGAAGATCATCGATCATCTGACGGCTAACTTTAGCATAACCAGCGATGAAAGACAAAACAGTATTTACAACTGTTACATCATAATCAAGCTGTGCTTTAGGGTTAGCTTCAGTTTGCTTACCAAAAGAACCTTCGCCAACAGGGCTGTTTCCGCGTGGGAAAGATACAGAACCAGTTGATACAGGAAGGATGTTAAATACTGAACGCAAATGTGGATTCACATAAGCTCTCATATATGCGTTATCAGCATAAGATACATAAACACTACCAGTAAGGTTAGTACCTTCTGTCATAACTTGAACAGCTTTAAGATCAAGATCAGCAGAAAAACCTTTACCACCGCTTTTTACTGCGTGTTTAATGTCATTCCAACCTTTCTCAACAGATGCACCAATTGCATTTTTGATGTCTGAGATATGCTCTGCATAAGAACTTGCAACTTTTTTCTCAGCACCAGCAGTCAAACGACCATAAGATGCTTTAGCTTCAAGAACTTCTGCTCTTGCTTCTTCAAGACTTTTATTAGTCTTTAGGATGCTTTCGTTGATTTGCTCAACTTTGCTTTCAAATTGTTTTGCAGCTTTTTCTGTTACGGCAGCTACTTCCGCTTTTTGTTCTGCCAACTTAGCTTCAAGGGCAGTTTCAAATTGTTTCAAATTTTCCATTTTGTTTAGAATTTATTTATTATACTGATTAATGATTGCTCAAACTCTGCATTATCATCCTTTTGCTGCAAAGGTGCTTCCGCTGCCAATGTGCTACTTGTCTGCATCTGTTCAACAGTTTGTGCAAGTTGTTTGACTTTAATTAGGCATAGATCAATTGTTTCATCAGAAACATCAGAATCTCTGATAAATTTCTCAAATGCTTTGATCTGATCTTGTATTTTCTCTATATTTTGCATTCCTTTCATACCGATAAGTGGTGTGTTCTCATTTGCACCCCAAGCAGTAAGTGATGAACCTTCAAAAAGCATTACATCAAAAATCTCGTTTGCCTCACTTCCTTTTTGCTCACGAAGTGTCTTAAATCCAATTGAATGTTCTCCAATAAGACCACTTTCTACCATTTTGATAAAATCTTTACCAAGTTGGTGTGATCCTATCTTAGATTCATAATAAAGACCATATCCATCTTCTTTAAGTGTTGTAAGTTTACCTAATGGTTGTGATGGATTGTGATTAAGCAAATGCTTAATTCTTTGCTTACCTTCTACTCCCCAATCTTGGATTGATCTTTTAAAGGCACCTGGCATAATAATATCACCATCTGAATCCATCATGCCAAATGCAGAAAAATAACCTGCAACGATACCATTTTTAGTATCAACATCTTTGACTTCTAAGTCAAATGATTTATAATTGTAAATCATATTTTTGTTTTTATTTTTATCTATTTGTTCTAATTTTCTTATTGCCCATTCTATACCAGCATCTCCACCCCAAGCATCCCACATAAGACCACCACAACCTTCAGAATAAGGTACATCTTTATGTTGTTGATGTCTTTTAAATGATGCCATTTTCGCTATCACATCTCTGGAAATGCGTTCTTTTCTTGACAATTGCCCAGCACGAATCCAACCTATATTAGTTCCACAAGAACTTCCATTCTCTTCTTTATACTTTATTGCTCTTTTTGCGTTATTACTTGCTTCTTCAGGATAATCATTATAAGTCATGGCTTTTGTTTCATCAGCCTCTTGTGCTAAATAAGCTAGATAAGCTCTTTCAGCAGATTCCTCTGAATTATACATACATTCACCATCACCTATCCTATACTTACCATTTTCGCATCTTGTTACTGGCATATTAATCAAATGTTACGGCATCAAGCCTTTTTTTAAATATTAAATTCCCATTATTATCCCTTTTAGGTATAAAACCAACAGTACATCTGCAATTTATAGTGAATCCTGCTGGTGCAGATAAATCACCTGGTTGCATTGCCACTACTGGCTCACCCTTTTTACCGGTTGATGTAAATGGATCATTAAAATCTACAACTACACCATCAAGTTCAACATGATCAAATTCATCCTCAGGTATTCTTCTCGTTCTGCTATCTCTTGCACTTATCCATTGCTTATCAACTTCAAACCCATGTGATTTAGCACCATTCATTGCTGCAATATTACTTGCTCTCATAACCTCAGTTCTTACAATTCTTCTTGCACGAAAAGCTACATAGCCTATCGTTTCATCGGCAAGAATCAATTTCGCAATTTCTTCTACACCAAGACCTTCATTAATCCCTTGTTGCACTATGCTTATAAGTTTGTCTTTTGTTGTTTTAGTAATTAAACTAACAAGTTCAAAACCTTTTGTAGCAAGAAACTCTAAAATCTCTCTTGTCCACTCACGATTAAAACCAAAAGTATCAGCTTTTTGATTTGCTTGTATTTTTAATGCACGATATGTAGCATTACCAAACACAACCGCTGATTCCTTATACATTTGTTCAAAGACCTTATATAAATCTTTATTCCATGCCTCTAATCCTAACCTACTTATTGCACCTTGTGTGCCATATTTTTTTATATCTCTTGCAAATTTATTAAATTGATTTTTTATCGATTTAATAACTGCATTATCATACTTATTCTCAATTACAATCCTTAACCTCTGAACCTTCCTCCAATATTCGCTTCTTTGTTTCCCGTTCATCAGTTAATTTTTTTTTATAGCTATTCCTTGCCGCTATTCTCATAGCTTGTTCAGTCTTGCAAGTCCTCTCTGTCGGAATCTTCGGAAATCTCTCCATCACCATTTGCCATATCTCTTGATCCGTTGTCGTAGCTACTATCATCATCATTATTTTGGTCATCAGATGGGATTGTCAAGTCCATCATTACTTGATTAAGTGGTATTATGCCATTACTAACATAAGACATATCATAAATACCACCTTTTTCTTCGTAATTCATCGCAACTCGTTTCTCATCAAATGTTAGCCAGTTAGCATCACGCAATATTCTACTCATGCGTTCCATGTCTTGTTGCAACTCAGGAAGTGCTGTTATATCAAAGTCAATATATACATCTTCACCAAATGCAGGTACAAGCCATTTATTAAGTTCATCTCTTAATGAACAACACATTGGAACAATAGTGTTAGTCATCAAATCACGCAGTGCATTTTGATAGTTATTATAACTTGTGCTTGATGTATCAAACAAAACTGATGGCATACCGAAAACTCTACACCATTGTTGCAAACTCATGGTCATTGTCTTAACCAAGTCCATATCAACTGAACTAAGTCCAAAATTCAAATAATCCCAAGGTGTTTGCAATACTCCTATCTTACCTTTATTATCAACACCATTAATATCTTCATTAACGGCTCTTTTTATTATTCCTGCCTGTTCAATTGTGAATGTCGCAACATTTGTGCCAATAGGCTTAGGTGTAATAGCACCTTTTGCACCACCATTGGCTGCCATCATCGCTGAAGCATCTGCTGCATTATTACTCATCCGCAAAGTCTTATATGCAGACTTTAATGGACTTAATCCACGCAGATGCGATCTTGTTACATCATTAAACTCAGGATTCCATGTTTTCCATTGGCATACTTGTTCTTTTGGAATGTCAATGCCCATGCCAACCATAAGTTTATAACCAAGAATATTATACAAGTCTTTCGGATCAGGATAAATATCCAAGAATTGTGTTGGCAACACATTTAGTTCAACAAACTTACTTCCTTTGACATTGCCATTGTTACCATAAATATTTCCCTCACCACTCAAATACCTATAACCAAATAAATTTTCCAAAAACTGATCCTGAGATTGCGATCTATTTGGTTGTTCCAAAAGTTTCGCAAGTGGACTATCCATAACCACATTCTCACTATACGCATTTTTTCTTTGTATCAATGCTTGTTCAAATGCACCTTTAAATTGAATACCCTTAGAAAGATTTTTATACTTTATTAAAGCTGTTCTTCCTTTCTCAGTATTGTTCAACTTATATACATACCAAGGTATTGATGCAGACTTCCTCGCCAAAAACGATACAATAGCATAAACATCGGCATTACCAAGGTAACCTTCGTTTACATAAGTTTCTGTATTGTAGTTTTGGAGAATTGCACCATTGATGCCTTTTACTGGTGTCGTGTATGTAATGGTTGGATCTAATCCTTTTTTTCTGAATATATCAAATAATCCCATTTTGTTTATATTGCCCCCCAGGTTACTGAAGGAATTGTTAGCTTACTAAATATAGCATATCTCATCGCATCAATTGCGTGATCTGAAAATTTTACAGGCATATCTAATTTATTTCCATTCCTATCCGTTTTCCACCGATAACTCTTTAGTTCCTTTAACAAATTTAAGGAATCTTGGTGAATTGTCAAAGGTGTGCCTTTTACAGTCCTAATTCCCTCCGTTACATCCTTATTAGCAGGTTTTGCATTAAACCCATTTCTAACAAGTTCCTCAATCGTTTTCGGCTCTGCCGCATCACAATATATCTCATCGTAACTACCAAGTCCCATCTGCTTCAATTTATCTACCAAGTCGTTTGTCGTTAGCCTAGTTTCGTAAAGCAATTCCTGTACATAAGCCACACCATCGTTAAATATTACCTTTACAAGTGATGATGGGTTGTTAAACCCAAAGTCCAATCCATACACCACCTCACCTTCCTCAGGCATATTCTCAGTTGTCCTGTGATGCGTAAAAATCAAGTCCTGCGACAACCCCCTTTCACCCAAGCCATATATTTGCCAGTAGTTTGGATCAGCATCTTTCAACCTACTTAACTCATCAACCAACTCTTTTGGCAAAAATGGATTATCTAAAAATGTCGTAATATGAAAATCGGCATCATCCCTCGGAATCACATTGTCATAAATCCACGAACTCACATCTGATGGATTATAGTCTATCACAATCTTACCCTCAGTACGCATAATCAACTGCATCCATGCCTCATAACTTAATTCATTAGCCTCATTACAGAAAAGATAGTTTCTTGCCCTACCCCTTATCTTCTGCGGCTGATCAGCACTCACAAACTCAATAATATTGCCATTTAATGAGTAAATCTGATCAGTTTTGTTGTGATTATCCTCGGAATATATACCAAGTCTTGACAAAATATCAATAAAATCACGCAAAACTGTACCTTTTATGGATGGAAGTGATTGCCTTACCACAGTTAAGGTCTTACCATTCTCTTGAAGTAACTTGACAATGAACCAAATTAAAATATTATAAGTTTTACCGCTTCTTGAACCACCTTGCATCACCGTTATACGCTTCTTACTATCCTCAAGCAGTTCGTAAACTTTATTCGTTTGCAGTTTAGCATTCATAAAAAAAATTAAAAATCAGAATCGGTTTTTCAGTTTGAAAAGTAGGTATAAAAATGGGTATTCTTTATTTCGTTTGTTTTATAACACTTGTTTTAGTTGCTGTCATTCCTCTTGTTCTATATTTGCCCCCCGGTTTTGGTTTCCTTAAAGTACCTCCCCCTTTCTTTTTGCCATCTTTCACAGCCACTTCAGTCGGTAAAAAATTGGTATATAATCTACATTATGTTAAATAGGATTATAACCGCATGATTATCAACCCCTCCCCCACCCCATCGGTTAGGCGACTTTCTCCATAATCTGTGGCTTGATAACTTCAACTGATACCTGGTTAAGCTGACCTTCAATTTTGTTTTCAATCTTCTGTGTTGGCAGACCAATGAAGTAAGAACAGAATATCTGAATGGCTTTCATATCGCCTTCAGCTATCTTCTGTTGTAATACCTTGAATGCAGTATCAGCCATAGGTTGTAGCTTGGCAATAATCTCATGCTCCTCCATTCTGCGTTTGCGACCAGCACCAACCCTTGCACCACCTCGCTTATCTTTCTTGCGTTCTACAATAAGTGAATTAAGTTTATCGTCTGTCATGTTTTGAATTATTCTGGTTATTCAGATGCGGAATTTTTCTCATTATCAACCAAAAAGGGATAATTATGTATCAATTCCATATTATGTGTAAAGCCTCTTGTGTCCGGCTGATCTCGTTCATAAATACGAAATTTAAGCCAATCATCATTGTTAGCAGCCTTCATATATTCATTGAAATCAACCTTATGTATATGCAAATAGATCGACTGATCTCTTTTACCTTTTTTAATGTAAAATCCTTTCTTTGCCATTAATACATAAAATTAACCAAATATTTGAATTTTATATAAAAGTTATTCATATTTCTTAATATCTTACTAATATATATCAATTTTATTATATATTTTATATATTTATAAATATATATCTATAATAATATATTTATACTATATATTTGTATTTTATAATTATAAACTATAATTACATGAAAAGCAAAGAATTTATCAGACTTATTATTGCAATTGTTATTGCATCTATTATCATTGGATTACTTCAATCAAACGATCCCGCATTTTATTAGAATAGATTGAATGTAACATCGTATTTCTTCATTAGATGCGATTTTAGACCTTCTAAGTCTGTATGTACAGGAACATACATCTGAATCATTTTACGGCCGTTGAAATGCCCTAATTTCATTAATTCAGTATTTACCTTTGCGATAAGGTCAGATATTATAGGATCATTTATACTTATCATTGATTCAACTGAACTTATGGTATGCATTACAGTTGTATGGTGTTGGTTAAATAGTTCACCTATGCCAACAAAAGTATATCCATAATAAGTCCTCAAAAAGTATTGTATTATTTGTCTTGGATATAAATACTTTCTATTTCTGTTTCTTTTTACCAATTGGGTAATTTCAATTCCAGTTACATTTTTTACAGCTTCTCCTAAATGCACAAAATTCTGATCAATCATAAAATAAATAGTTATTAAGTTTTAGATATATAATATAATTACAAATTAAACAATATAAAATTCATTGGGTACGCGATAACGCGATTTTATGCCATTTCTATATTCTCCCATATATATATTTTTTTTGATTTTTTTGTAAATCCCCCTTAAAATTTGAGAAAAATCGTGTAATCGCGTCACCGAACTGATTATCAGCACTTTAATCGCGTACCAATCGCGTACCGATCGCGTTCCAAACCCCAAAATCGCGTTACCAAAAACCTTAAAATTCGACCTCATTTTCCTCTATTAAGTTAAATTTATAAACTTTCTTACCACCTGATGCCTTATCTCGCTTATTTAGGTACGCGATTTTTAAAAGGGTACACGATTCTTCAATTGCCTTGGTGAATCTTTTTACCGAATAATCTTTCTTCTCAAAACCTGCCATATTTAAGAAATCGTTATAAAGTTGTTCTAACTTTATCCAATTTCCATCCTTCTCTAAAACAGATTCAATGTAATCCAAAAACTCATCACCAAACTGCACCTTAATCTGCTTTTTAACCAGTTTATCAGAATTGGTCATATTCTGTACCCCATACTGCAAATATCCCTGTACGCAGTTAAACATCAAATTATAAAACCTATTCCATTCCTGGACATCCCAATCATCAAATAGCTTATGGCCAAAAAAATCTTCAGGTGTATAGGTATTCGAGAATGTCGGTGCAAATTCCATTACCCTTTGCCTTCTTTTAGCATGGTTGCCTGAATTGGGGATGGTGTAATTTGTAGTAAATACAACCTTTGGTGAATCCTTATAAGGTATAAATAACTCATCTTTGTTCTTTTTCTCTACTGTTACACCTTCTGTT
>Ga0222713_10002668_pt1 | contig 18904 bp, 6 predicted proteins | sample C33_649DmetaG_FD_165061 | JGI IMG/M metagenome (GOLD analysis project Ga0222713, IMG submission 165061) | Estuarine water microbial communities from San Francisco Bay, California, United States - C33_649D | ecosystem: Environmental > Aquatic > Marine > Unclassified | place: USA: California...
GACCCAAACCTAATAGCGGCAGCGGTACTGGCTGGTCAGAACTAGATTTAGCCGCTTTAGAGGGACAAGTTTTTCTTTTAGGACATTGGAAGAATTACGAAGAGTTAGAAGAGAATTTATCAATGCCAGAATTGATTCAGACCTTAACAGCGATGAATCAAAAAGAACATAACCAGAGAAAGTTTGCGGCATCACTAAAAGGAATCCAATTAGATGATGAAGCAGAAGAACAAAAAGAAAAAGGTTCTACCTTTGAAGATATCCAAAGAAGAGCTCTTGGAATTAAAGCATCAGCAGATGATGTTGTTAGTTTACAAGGACCCTTCGCAGCACAAGCTGGATTTGGAATTGGCGCAGGGTTAGGATACTCTAGGAGTAATTAGTGGCTGACGAACAAATTGTAACCTCCATAGTCGCCAAAGCCGACTTGTCTAGCCTTGTGTCTGAAGTACACAGGGCTAGTGCTAGTCTTCAGCAACTTCAAAGAGAACTGCTTGCTTCTAACAGAGCAATTTCTGCTTCAACAAAATTAGCAAACAATTTATTTAGAGATACACTAACTGGAAGCGGACAATTCTCCAGCCACTTCGTAAACCTTAATTCAGATGTTGATAAGTTTGGTAAGAATTTAGATGCAGGCAGATTAAAGCTTAAGAACTATTTCCAAACTTTTAGAGAGCATGCTACTACTCAAAAAGGAATGATCAGAGAGCTTGCCAAAGAGCAAGTTATGCTTCAAAACTCAGTCCTACAACCTTTAGGCAGAAATGCTCAAGGCTTAATGCAGTACAATGTCATGATTCCAAGAGGATTAGATGCTGTAAAGAATAGTGCACAGCTAGCTCGCATGGAACTGCAGATAATGAATCGTGCACTATCTGAAGGAGCAGGATCTTTAATTAACTGGGGTAAAAATACTCAGTGGGCAGGTCGTCAACTTACAGTTGGTCTAACAGTTCCACTAACAATGTTTGGCGCTGCAGCAGGAAAAGCATTTAGAGAAGCAGACCAAGAGCTTGTGAGACTTACAAAGGTTTACGGTGGATTAGCAGCAACATCTGCGTCAGACTTAAAAGCAATTAGAGAAGAAGTAGTTCAAACAGCAAAAACTTTATCTCAAACAATGGGTGCATCTTTTAAAGACACCATTGCTTTAGGTGCTGATATTGCAGCAACTGGAAAAATGGGCAACGACCTGTTAGGCTCAATAGAAGAGACAACAAGACTGTCCATCCTTGGTGAAGTAGATAGACAAGATGCGATGAAGGCTACACTTTCAATTCAAACCGCATTTAAGCAGAACACAGAACAACTTACAGAATCAATTAACTTTCTTAACGCAGTTGAAAACCAGACGTCTACAACTCTTAATGATTTAGTAGAAGCTATTCCAAAAGCTGGTCCAGTTATACAGCAACTAGGCGGAAGCATTGAAGATTTAGCTTTATACATGACAGCAATGAGAGAAGGCGGTATCAATGCATCTGAAGGAGCAAACGCATTAAAGTCAGGACTTGCATCTCTTATTAACCCAACAAAACAAACTGTAGGGATGATGTCAGATTTTGGTATAGATGTAATGGGAATGGTTGCAAAGAATACTGGCAACACTACTGGTTTATTAATAGATTTACAAACAGCTTTAAACCAATTAGATCCACTAAGTAAAGCAAGAGCACTAGAACAAATGTTTGGTAAATTCCAGTTTGCAAGAATGAGCGCATTGCTTAATAACCTTGGAAAAGAAGGAAGCCAAACTCTTCAAGTTATGGACTTAATGAAAGCAAGTACTTCAGATTTGGCTGGTATAGCAGAACGAGAATTAGGAATGATTACAGAGTCTGCATCTGGTAAATACAGAAAAGCCATGGAGACTCTTAAAGCTAGCCTAGCAGAAGTTGGAGACGAATTCCTAGGTATTGCCACTAAGATTATAAATGCTGCTTCAAAAGTGTTAGACTTTTTTACTAACCTTCCTAGCCCAATTAAAAAAGCTCTTACATTCATGGCAGGATTTACAGCATTAGTTGGTCCACTAATTATGTTAACTGGTGTATTGGCAAACTTCTTTGGCTACATAACAAAGGGAATAGTACAACTTAGATCTTTCTTTATGAGAGCAAATGGTTGGAAGATGCTTACTCCAGAAATTATTGCTGCTCAAAAAGCAGCAGAGATGGTTGAAAATGCATTTTATTCAGATGCCGCTGCAGCCCAAGTTCTTCACAATGCATTACAAAAACTTGTTTTAGATTATCAAAATTTGCAAGCAGCTTCAATGAAGAGCGCTGTTCCAGTAAACCCAGGAGTTAGTACAGTTGCTGGAAATACAGTCATGGCAGCGGGAAGAAGAATTGTAGATCCTAATGATCCATATGTTGGAGATCCTAACACTAGAGCAATGTCTCATATTAGACCAAGGGATCCTAATAATCCAGCCACGCTGTTTGGCGGTGTCCCAGGAGCTATACCAGTTAATAGAGGAATATCAAGAACTCCTCAAATTTATATGCATGACAGACTTCCAAATATTGAAGGTCTAACAAGCGTAAAGGGAATATCTACAGGAATTGTTTCAGGAGAAGCAGCTAAATTCCATGCTCTTATGGCAACTCTAGGAATGCAAACAGAGCAAGAGGTTGCAATGCTAAAGAAAACAATTGCAATGGGTGGTACTGTAAGCAGAGAGCTACTAGATACATTTGATGATATTCTTCCAATAACTCAAAGATTTGCAGATAGTGCAGCAACTCAATCTGCACTAATTGTTCAACAAATGAGAAATGCAGAAATTACTGTTGATCAAGCAAAGGCAAGAATACTTGCACTTAATGCACAGATAGAAGCAGATATGGGATCTGCTGTAAGTGCATATGCAGCTGGCCGAGGAAGAAGAATTGATTTAACAAGAGCTCCAATGATGGATCAACCAGTTGTTGATGCTAACGGACAATTTACACTTAGAGATTTATATAAGAAAAAGGCAAACGCTTCTGTCATGGAAGAGTTTGGAAGACTTCGTGGAGTAAGAACATTCGGTGCACCATATAGTATTCAAACAACAAGAATGCCTAAATTTAATATTGGTGGAGATGTTGAATCCTTTGGACCAGGTAAAACTCAAGTATCTGGACCATCTTCAATTAATTATGATGACAGACTTGGAAGTGTGCCAGTTGGTGGATATGTATTAAATCAGTCTGCATCTATGGATCCAGCAAACGCACCACTTGTTGCGATGGCTTCTGCTACATATGAGAATGGCGGAGAAATAACAGCAGCATTAACTCCAAAAGAAACAGTATTTGGTCCAAAGATTCAAAGAATGCCTGAATTATATGCAGCAGTAGATGCAGCAAATAGCGGTTATAATTTTGGCGGGCAGATAATGAATGGAGTTACTGGATATGGAAAGAAGACAGGTAAAACTCCACAAGTAGAAGATAAAGCCTATTACAAGAGAAGGCTAAAAGAGTATTTAAGATTTATTAATAATCCAAGATACGCAGATGACATGAGAATAAGAATGATCATGTTGGATGCTGCTGAATTAGCAGGCAAAGCTAAAATGCCTATTGATAAAGCTATTAATATTGCAACTAGTAACTTTGATAAAGCTATAGGAAAATCAGGCGGATCTATTGAGAAGTTTATAGATATAAGAATTAAACAGGTTCAAGGTTTAGAAAGCAAATTCCCTGGATTAAAACTAAGTGATTCTGCAAATACTAGAAGCACTGGCGGAAGCAAAGCCTTAAACTATGAACTAAATAATGTTAGAACCGCTATGCTCAAGAATCGAAAGTTTAAAGATGTATTTGATTTGATTGAAGGAGTTACTCCTACTGATCTTAAGAATGCAAAGGGCATGCCTTATCTAGAAGGCTTGCATGCTAGAGGCCATATTACACGTCATGGAAATGTTGGTTATGCTACTAGCGGTCACATGGGAGTTGCCGCAGTAATTCCAAGCGGAATTAATAGTATCATGGCTAGACTTCAAGATATAGGAATATCTCCAGACATCCTTCACTTGAGTGGAGAAGATGCAAGAAAGAATTTTGAAATAGCATTAAAGTCTGTTGGAATGAGCAAAATGACAACTGTAGATGATATTGCTACAGCTCTTGAAGACAACAATCTATTTAAAAGCAAGGCTCAGATTGAATCTGGTTCAGCTGTAAGAGCAACTAAAAAACAAAGAAATGACTTACAAATGTTCCTTGAGGCTGTTATGGCTAGAAAGAAATGGGTTATGATTCCTAGAGGAAGACCACCAATTATGATGCCAGTACTTGCAAAGCTTAATAAGGGTGGAATGATTCCAGGGGGATCTATATCTAGAGGCAGATCAAACTATGGAGTTGTTGCTCCCGCACTAAAATTACTTGCACCAGATAAGCAATTAAAGATTTTAGCAAAAGCAAGAGAATTAAGTTCGAAAGATGCTTTAGGAAAGTTTGCTGATACACCAGTAACTGAATATGGACATCAGATTTCTGCAAGCACAGGAATGAGCTATCCTGTACCTGGCGTGTCTGGATTGTATAAAGTTGGAAAGAAAAAGCTTTTTGTTAAAGGCGTTCCTCATGAAGTGGTTGCAACCCATGAGCCAATCGGCACCCAAATTGCAAGAGATCTTTTTGGAATAGCGTCTCCAGTTCAAAGAGCTAGAACGGTTGCTAACCCATTAGATCCAAGAAGAAAAAGCAAACTCCTTGCCCTAGAATCAGACTACGACCCACGCTTTGCAAACACTAATGTGCCGTGGGATGAAGATACAGTGCTTAGACAGCTTGCTAATTCTCTTCTTCTAAACAATAAGGATTTATCTAGATCAAACGTGTATGGAAACTTTAATCCAGATGTCGGACAATCTGGAGTATTCCCTAGAGCATCTGGGAACACACGTCTTGCAGATGCTGATGAAATGAACTCTATGGAAAAGCAAGCAATGATTAATCTGCTTGCCGTTAAAGGTGGAGCAAGAAAAGATTTTGCACGTGACACTGCACCAATAATTTCTAAGATGAGCCCAAAAAAATACGGCAAAAGAATGAAGAAGATATTAGAAGATGCCCGTCCAGAATTAGTAAAAATAATAAATGGCTTACCTGTAGATCTTAGACCACCCTATGAGGCAATGCTCAAAAGATTAGAGGATGGTATAGAGGTTGATTGGAGTAAATATCATGCCGTACATGCTAATCCAAAATATCTTAATGCTGGAGGACCAGTCGGTGGATCAATTAGACGTGATAGATTTGCTTACGGTAAAAAGGGAAATCCCGCCGCAAGAGCAGCACAGGTAAAGGCAAAAGCAGAGAGATCCGCTTCATACACACCAAGAAGTGGATCTTCATATACAGCAACTGGAAATCCACAGATGCAGGTTGTCCGTGCTCCATATGTTGGAGGCACTGGAGTCCGTGGCAATGCCTACGCTGGAGTTCCTACTGAATCTATGGCTAGAACCGTTAGCACAATGAGGCTTGCACAATTCCCTTATATGAATATGCCAACAATGCCAATGAATATTCCAGGAATTGGAAATACAGCAGCAATAACACAAGCATTTAAAGATGTATCAATGTCAATATCAAGAGGTGCAACTACTCTAAGATATGGAATCATGACATCAGGAACTCACATTAAGCAGGCTTATGCAGAGTCTGCAAAGGCTATGATGAACACTGCCAAGGCTGCTGCAATGTCAGCTAGAGCTGCTACAACATCTGCTGTAACATCAGCATCTAACTGGGTTAGAACAACATCTAAAAACCTACAAACCTCAATTTTAAGAGAGCAAGCTGCAGTTACAGCAAGACATTATCCTACTGGCGGATTTGATCCTTACCAAAGATCTTACTTTGGTCCTGGCCTTGTTAGCGATTGGAAAAACACTGGACAAGACGGTATACAAAAACGAAAAGTTGGAAGCTTAGGATTTAGAAAAACAGAGTTTATGGTTGGCGACCAGCTTATGACAAGAAAGCAAGCACAAGCTGCTGGAGTTTCAGTACCTGGAAGAGGACCAATGGGCATGGGCGCTCAAATGGGAATTGGAATGGCTGGTTCAATGGGCGGCATGGCTTTGATGAGCAAAGAAAAAGTAAATGTTCTTGGAAAAGAGATGTCAGGAATGTCTGCTGGTATGGGTGTTATGGCTGCAAGCAGCATTCTTCCATTCTTACCGTATGGCAAGATGGCTGGAGGAATGAAAACTGCAGCAACAGGTGCAGCTGGACTAGCAAAAGGATTCTCAGCAGCGTATAAAGCAGGAACAGTTTTATCAAAGATAGTTCCAACAATATTAAGATTGGCAAAAGGTTTTGGTCCAATAGGCTTAGTAGTAAGCGCACTTGGTATAGGATTAAAGATTTACAAGGATTACAAGGACGCTCAGCAAGATGCCTCTATGGGTCTTTCTATGACCGCCAAAGCTGCCGAACAAGCTGGAGTAAAATATTTTAATCTTAAAGAAACAATGCAGGCTTATATAGATAAGGCAGAGCTTGCTGCTGCCGCTGCTAAGGGGTCGGCAGGAAACACAATTGGAATGCCTGGTTTACCTAGATCTATAGAAGAGTTGAAGAAGGCTAAAGAAGAAGGCAAGGGCCTAAAGGATTTAATTGAATCTATTAATAGATCATCAAGTACTGAGGAAACACAAAGATTAATTAATAATCAAAAAGCACAAATGGTTGCTGCTGGAATGAGTATTGAAGAAGCAAACAAAAAGATTTATGGAGCATTAGCGAATAGCGAGAAGTCCAAGCAGGTATATCAATTGTTAGCAGATAAAGGATTTTCAGCAATTACAGATAAAGCAACTGCAGCAGAATTTGCAGTTGGCAACTTAGTAAATACTTTGGATAAAGGTGCTGGTACAGCTGATTGGAATAAAGAAGTTGGAAATGGATTTGAAGGTCTTATAAATGTATTCCAAAACGCTACTGCATCTTTGGTTGGAACAAAGGATGCTTTAGGAAATGTTATTGATGAGTATAAAGCTTATGAAATAGTAATGTCTAAAGCAGAAAAAAGTAACCCAGGAATGAATAAAGCAATTGGAGCAGAAGCGTATGAGAATTTGGCAAAGACTCAGCCTCTACTAGCTTCAATTACAAATGAAGCAGATAGCATCAAAGGAATTCTTGCAAAATGGAAACTCTTTACTTCTGGAATTAATGTTGACTTAAGCAAGATCGACTCAACTCTAGCAATTAAATTAGCTGGATTTAATTCAGCTGTCGACTCTGGTATTACTGCATTAACAAAAGCAGCAGACAGCAAAACTACGTTTGGAACCATGGGCGCAGCCTACTCCGCATTGCAAAAAACAATTGCAGCAACTTCAGCAGCTGCACAAAGAGCAAATGCTGCTTCACAAAGAAGTGCACAAGAAGAGCTAAAGGTAATTGCTAAAAAGATTAAGCTTATTGAGGATGAGAAAAACAAAAAGTTAGAATCTTTAAGAGCAACTCAAGATGCATCAAACTATGCACTAGAGCTACAAAAGCTTCAGATTGAATATGCTGATGCAGTTGCTCGTGGCGATATGGCGACGGCTGCAAGAGCAAGATTAGATATTGATCAGCTAACACTTAATAGACAAAGTGACTTGGCTGTAAAGGCAATTGAAGATGCAGCAAATAAAGCAAAGGCACCTCTTGAAAAAGATGCACAAGCAATATCAGACGCACAAGATAAAAAGACTATTACCTTCCAGAATAATCAAGATAATTCTGCTGTTGCTACTGAAATAGCATCCAAGCTTCAAAAATTCCAGACAACATTTAATGATTTAGCAACTAGAGGCACCATGAATCAGCTAGAGCCTGACGCTAAAAAGAGAGCAGAAGAAGAAAAGAAAATTCAAGACGAGTTTATTGCATTCGTTAAAGAGGTTCAAGATTCTTATGTTAAGGGTGGAAGCACTTTAAAGAAAACACTTGAGAAAGCGTTCCCAGATTACTTCAGTAAGGGAAAGCCTATTCCAGTCGAAACCGTTACTAGAAAGTATAATGGAAGCGGTCTTGAAACAACAACAACACCAAACCAATCTATATTAAATTCATTTAAAGATGACATAAAAGCCTTGACATCACACGCTCAGATGATTACTGGAGGCACAACATTAGAAAAACTTAGATCCGATCTGATGAAAGCATTGGGGTACAAGGATAATGTTCCAGGTAAAAATGCTAAAAGCCCACTTCAAGCAAATTCAAGCAATGTAGAGGCTCCAAAAAATACTGGAAAAGTTGGCGGCCCTACAAATAATCAGGTGACTGTTGATCCAACAACTGGGAAAAAAGAAGTTCTAAATCCAGGAATATTTGAAACTAGCCTTGCGAGTTTTAAGGGCGGCGGAAAAGATTTAACTGAAGGTAAAATTGTTCTTGTTGGACCAAAGGGCGGTATCGTAGCGGTTATAACAGACGACATAACAAAGCCAAAGAAAACTGGCGAATTAAGAATTATAGCGATTGATAGAAATGCTGGTAGAGTTCAGTTTGCAGTTAATAAAGCAGCTGGTGGTTATGTTAGTGGTCCAGGAACACCTACATCTGATTCAATTCCAGCAATGCTTTCAAATGGAGAGTATGTAATAAATGCAAGATCTGTTCAGGCAGCTGGATTACCAATGCTCGATTCAATAAATAAAATGGCTGCTGGCGGAATGGTTAAATACAATGTGCCTCAGATGTCAAGTGGAGGCAGAGTAAGATTTAATCAAGGGGGTCTTGCTTCCTCTTCAAGTTCAATGTATAATATAAACGTACAGCTAAACGGAACTAACTTAACAGCAGACGACGTTGCAGCTTCAATCCATAAAGAAATGAGACTTAGAGAAATGGCTGCTGGAGTAAATAGAAGGGTTGGCGGATAATGAGCTTTCAAAATTTATCAAAAGGATCAATACTTTATATAGAAGCCCTAGACCCATTTGCAATTAATACAGCAACAAATCAATTTAATTATAAGGGGGCAACTGTATCTCCTCCTGGAAATACATACACAGAGTCAGTTGCAGCTACAAACGGATTGGCATTTGCAAATGCAGAATCATTAGGATTTAGAAGAATTACAGAGCATAATAGAGCTCCTCTTTCCATAAATACAGAAAGAATTGAGTCGAGCCAGAGAATGGCAAACGGAACACTTAGAAAATATTTTGTAGCAGATAAGCTAAACTTAAATGCTTCATGGGAAATGATTCCTTCTTTTAGAAATGAAACAGTTGACGGCGGATGGGGAGCGGAAGACATTAAGAATTTTTATGAAAGTGCTGCAGGACGTGGTTCATTTAGAGTTAAGATTAACCCAACAGTTTTTTCTCCCTCTTTAGTTGAGGGTACAGCCGCACTTTCAGACGACTACACATACACTATGGTATTTTCTTCATGTGATTTTACAATTCTAAAAAGAGGGTTACAACCATTTTGGAGTGTTAATATATCCCTGGAGCAGGTATGATATCTGTATCTAACACCACTAAAGATTTGCTTAAAAAGGGATTTTCTATATCCACTTCGGCTGGCGCTACAATAGAGTATAATTTAAACTCAATGGTAGAGTATATAACGGCTACATCTTCCGCATTAACAAACCCATACACAAATGCTTTTAAAAAATTGTTTCCAATAGATACTATCTATAAGCCATTTAGACCACTATCTCCAGGAATTAAATACCTGGTACATACGACTAATAATACCGATACTCAGTCAAACTCATTTGAAAGACCAAGAGATGTTGATATGGGAACAAAGCCTAGACTCTATTATCCTGGCCCAGATACAGTATATAAATACTGGCTTGCACCTAAAAATACAAACATTAATATTTCCCTAGAATATTTTTCAGATGAAGCAAAGACTACTGCAAAATTAATTCCATCTAACAAAATTGTTGCTCGATTTGAAACCAGCCATGACACCCCCACATCTTGGACTATAACTGGAGTTAAGCAGGACAACACAACAATAACTGCGTCTGGTACTACGCTTAATTCAAGCGGGGAAGCAATAATACATTACAATGGAACAACATGGTCTACAACAAAACCTACTGAATACACAACAACACAATATCTAAAAAAGGTATCTTTAACTGCAGTTAATTCAAATACTGGAAAGTTTATAGGAGTAATAGAACTTGCCCCAAAATGGGTTCTACCAATAGATTCAGATATAGTAAGCTTTTCTATAAATAAAGAAACTACTGCAGATGATAGCTCAATTGTTCCAGTTGGAACAATTACAGCAAACTATATGAGCTTGGCATTGATGAAGCCACATACTACATCTAGATCTATCTCTGAGTATAATATAAAAAATAGTATTGATAACACCAAGATATATTTATTTAAAAATGCATCAATAGAACCCTATATAAATATTGGAGATGGCACTACATCACAAAAGGTTATTCAGGGAACTTTTTATATGAACTCGTGGAGCCTGTCAGAGTTTGGAGACGCTTCTATTGAAGCAACAGATGCTGCAAAAATACTACAGGATACGCTATGCCCGCAGCTACTGGTTCAAGACTCACCAGTAACTAGCATTATTAAAAGAATACTAGACTCAGTTGGATTTTCTACATATAAAATTAATGTTAAGAAGACTAACAGCATTGTTGATGACAACTCTATCCCTTCGCTATCTTTTTGGTGGTCTGAAGGAGATAAAACTGTGTGGGATGTTTTGCAGGAGTTATGTAGAGACATACAGATGAATGCTTTTGTAGATGAGAATAATGTTTTAAATTTTTATAGCAGAAACTACATCTATGATAATAGCGCTGAATCTCAGTGGACATTTACTAGTGAAGAAATAAAGACTGGTTCTGTAGTTGACTATGCTCCAAACATAGTGAGTTTATCATCTAGAGAAATGAACTCTGGCAATCAAGTTCGTGTTAGATACAGAACCGCCTATGTTGCAACTAACTCAGAGTCTTCTCAACCATTGTGGACATCGCCAGAATCTTATTTGGGAGCAGGCGCATTGGTGGAGGACATAGGAGATAGTAGCCAAATATTTAAGCTCGAACCATCTACAATAAATTCAGCACGTCCAGATAAAGTTCTAGATCAATTTAATGGATATGTTTTAATTGGTGGAGAAATTATTGAATATGATGGTCTATGGTATCAGTATGTTCCAGCATCTGGAGGATCTCCATCTAGAGTTCTTATAAAGAACCAATCAGATGTTTATAAATACTCAGCATTATCAAAACCAGGGTATAAAAACTTTTATCCGACTGGTGAATATAATATAAAAACAAGAGGCGCCTTGACTACACCAAAGTCAGATCATAAGAAATCTCCAGACTCTTATATTAATAAATCTGGAGAGTCAGACCCTAATAAATTTAATTTGTATAATATTACATTAGCTACACCAGATGTTGCTACATTAAAGCCTGGAGTTGGCTATATTACTTCTCCAGCAAACTCAACTGGAACAACATCTACAAAAAGCTTTCTTACAGTTTCAAATCTGGATAAAGATAAAAAAACATTTGATATAGCAGTTAAAAGCTTTGGCTCTGTGGATACAACAAAATCTTACTTTTCTTGCGGTACTAGAATGTTTTTTGATAGTCAGCTTAGCTCTCCAGAGCAAGTCGGAGGCATTGGGTTTTGCCTAGATCAAACTGGTAAAAATGGATATTACGTTATAATTAGAACAACGGCATTTGCGGGGCTTCAAAAAGATGTAATGTTGGTCAGGGTAAAAGATAACAAGCTTACAGTTCTTAAAGATAGTCAGCAGACAACACCAAAAACTTTATCTGGTATATATGCTGGAAGCTCCTACAACATAGACGTACTTGTTAAAAGAGAGTCAATGCCTGGGGGAGGTTTCAAAAATACCATCACAGTATTTATTAATGGATTCAAGATAACTGCATCGGATAGCGGAACAGATTCTGTAGATGAATATATACCACCTACAACAATTACAAAAAATGTTGGTCTTCATTGCGGCCAAGGTGTTGTGTATTTTGAGCATATTTATGCAAAAAGTATAGAAGAAAGTGAGTATAAAAAAAATAGTTTAAACACAACATACCAGTATAATGGAGTTTATTCAGATGACACCGTTTCCATGTTGTACGGAGATATAATTTATAACAATGGAAATACTTCTATTGATCAGAGCGGCAGCATTATTGAGTTTGGAACTATAGCAAGAGAAATAAGAAGGGTAAAAGATTCTTATGACGAAAGTAGACCAGCAATTCCAATTCGTTTTAGGACGGGATTTAATAAGTATGCAACTGTCTTAGACTCAAGATTGCAGCCTTTTAGCTCAGAGGTTTATGTTTTAAATAATACATCTTCATCAATTATTCTTCATGATAATAACTATACAAGTTTTTATTTGCTAGGAAACTCAATTCAGCGTTCCCCTGGAGTTATTGATTATGATACAGATCAGTCTGATGACTCAAAGCCTAAAGAGTCTGTAATCTTTGATTCATCCTGGATTCAGTCGGAAGAAGACGCTAAGTCTCTGGCCGAGTGGATTAAGTCAAACGCTTTAAATAAAGGAAATTTTATAGACCTTAGAGTGTTTGGAAACCCTATATTGTCTGCTGGGGATATTGTTAGTATAAATTATCCTATTCTAGGCCTGTCTCAAAACAGTGTTAAATACATAATAACAAGATGTTCTTTGGAATATTCGGGAGGAGTAAGTACCTCAATTTCGTGTAGAGCTATCTAATAACGTAATGGTATAATAAATAAATGGGAATTCAAGTAGGAAAAACACCAGTCATCTTTGATGACGACCCACGCTTAGCCGCAGTCTGGAAAGGAAGAACTTCATCTAGTGAAGAGGTTCCTAACCCTTTTCCATTCTCATCTTATGGAGATGGCGGAGGTCCACCACCACCTCCTCCACCTCCTGGAACTGAAAGACCTCAGCTTAGTGACATAATTTTTAAAGGATCTGAGTCCTATGATGACGCAAAAGGAATTCAAAGAGTAAAAGCAAAATTTAGAATTTACAATTCTAGCAAAGAAGAGATAGACGGATTTATTTTTGCTTTAACTATTTCTGACAAACAGGGAGGCAGAGCATGATAACTAAATTTGGCAAAAGATTTATATCTAATTTTGTTGCAGGAAATTCCTCATTTGCTGCAAAAGAGATGGCTTTAGGTATAGCAACTCAATTAGAGTATCCTGTTTCAGACACAAACTCAAGACTTGGATTTGAGTTTTATAGAGTTCCAATTAGGCAGGGCGGAATAGATATAGACTCTTCTGTATCACCAGTAAAGTATACAGTAATATATTCAGCTACAATTCCTACAAACATTGCAGGAAAGATAAATGAGATTGGAATATATTCTGGAGAATCGTATTCTAGAAATTTATACAGCAGTAAGTTTATATCTAATTTTGAATTGCCTTATGAGTGGAGCCCAGAACCAGCATTAGATCAATCTGACTATAGAGTTGGAGATAGCTCATTGCTATTTACATCAAACGGAACGGCAGCAAGAGAGTATACATATCTACTTAATAGTATGGATGTATCTGGATATAACCCATCAGATACATTATCATTTTCATATAAGGTAAATAATGCAAATCTATCTTCATTAAAGGTTAGGCTGTATAGCTCAGACACCGATTATTTACAATTTACATTTACTGGACACTCTGTTGGGTATAACATAAAGAATTTAAATATGTCTGCAGGAGTTTCAACTGGAACATTTAACCCACAAAGTGTTGTAAAGCTTGGGATTGTAGTAACTCCAACATCCGCTCAAGCATCAGTATCTATGGATGGACTAAGAATCAATGATGAAGACACCTTTGACCCAGAATATGGATTGATTGCAAGATCAATACTTGATTCAACTCTTGTTAAGGTAATTGGTAGAGAAGCATCAATTGAATTTAAATTAGACCTATCGTTTGGAGCTTAGTATGTCTGAACAGTATGCAGATCTAGGGATTACCCAAAGTCAAGATGGTGACTATTGGGATATAGTAATACCAGACTTAGATTTTGAAACTGATTATGCTCTTCAAGCAGGATGGATTTACACAGACAAATCAAAAGGCACAAGCGAATTATCTGATAGATTTAACTTTACAACACTTGCACAAGAGGGTCTTTTATCTCCGAGATTTATCTCTACAGATCTTTATGCAGAAGGATCAATACTGTACATATCCTGGAATGGACAAGACTCAGGCGGAAACTATTATTTGGACTCTATCCTAAAACAAGTAAACGTTTGGATTAAGGGTGGAGATTTTGGTGACGAGTATGTTAAATTTGGAACATTTGGTAATAAGGCTGGTACTATTACAGTTAACGCAACAAAAATATCTACATACTGTGTAAAGCTTCAGGCAGAATCAAAGTTAGATAAATTTTCAGCCTTCTCAAGTGAATTCTGTGTAACAATGCTTAAGCAGCCTAAATCTGTTTATGATATAAGGCATACATGGGACGTATCGGGAAACCTATCCTTATTTTGGAAATTTGATCCCACATTTAAAGATGCTACTAATGATAATACAATGGCAGATTCTTTTGGGCTTCAGATGATTGATGAAGCAAACGATGTAGATGCTACCTGGTGGACAGCCGTAGAAAAAGATAAGATTCCACCATTAGAGCAAAAAATTATTATCTCTGCTAGTCAGCTGCAAAAAGTATTTGGCCAGTTCACAGCATTTGAAATAGACTACGCCAGTTTTATTTATGTTAGAGATAAAAATCTTCAGACAAGTTTTGTCACTGGATATTCACTGACAAAATATACAGATCCACTTACTGCTCCAGTAATATCTGCAGTTAAAGCTCCCATGGCGTACAATGTTTCATATACAGCTAACTCGGCTTTTGATAAAATTTATGTAGAAGAAAGCATAGATTCAGGAGTTACTTGGAGCTCTACGCCGTTTGTTACATCTTCAAATCCAGCTTATATTGCTACAACTAATTCTTTAGCAAGGTCAGTAAGAGCTAGGTTTTCTAAAAGATTAGGAGGATTTACTGGCTATAGTAATATCGTAACTGTAACTCCAGACAAGATAGATCCTACAGATACAACTGCTCCAACAAATCCAACAAATGTTTCAGCAACAGCATCCGTTGATGCAAATGATAAAACTGGATTTAGCCTTCAGGCAACTATATCTTTTAATAAATCAATTGATGCTGATTGCAGGGGCTACAGAGTAAGATGGACTACTCAAACCTCAAATCCTATTTATGAATATGGATACGTTGATCATCCAGCAACTGGCAACACGGTTTCATTTACTGTTTCAGGATTAATTCCAAATACTACATATTACTATCAGGTTGCTTCAGTTGATCAATTCAATAATACACAGTCTTACACAACAGCAGGAACTTTTACAGCACAAGATTCTGTTGCCACAGCTGAAGGATCGTTAGCAAGACTTAAGTCCTATATATCTATTGGCGGTGCTACTGGAGATCAGTTTAAGTTTGGTACGGGAATATTAGATTCAATAAATACAAGCATTACAACAACACCATCTTTAACTGCTCCACCAGTAACTGGATATCACGGAATATTGTTAAATAAAACTGGGAACAAGAATAACTTTTGGCTTACAACAGGACAACTAAGGGTTGGCACAGACACCCAATACATGTATTTCAATGGAACAGATTTATATTTAACTGGCGATATTAATGCTAGGTCTGGAAAGATAAGTGGAAATGTAACAATAACTAGCGGCGGATCATTTATTGCAGGAACTGCAGGCCAACCAAGGGTACAAATGAACTCTGCTGGAATATTTGCATATGGCAATACACTTGTAGAGGGTGTTACAGTATTAACAGAAACCACTCAAATTCTTGTAGATGCTACTACAGATGCTCCAACTTTTATAACTACAAGGGCAAAAATTGGAAACTGGATTGTCGGAACAAATTCATTGTCTGCTGGAGGAATCACTTTAAATTCAGCTACTCCTTTAATTACTGCAACAAATAGTGGATCTTATGTAGGAATTCGGCCAAGGCAAACCGCAGGAACAGATATTGTTTTATGGTCAGGAAATACAGCCAGCCCAGCAATAAATAGTGCTGCAAGTGGTCAAGCAGGTTTTCAGGTTAACGCTAATGGGCAATTGTATGCAACTGGAGCAATTATATCTGGAAAGATAACAGTTGAATCAGGTTCCTCACTTGGTGGATTATTAAACGATACATCAAAATTTTATTACTCAGCAACAACACCTACAGCTCCAACTGGAGGATTTAAATCTGGAGACGGATGGGTAGACACATCTAATAACAATCAATTAAAAATTTGGAACGGCACAACATGGATTGTTGCTCAAGATTCTGAGGCAGTAAGGTCTATTGCAAATCTAAAAACTAAAACAACATATGGACCAACACAGCCAACAAATTCAATTTTAGGTGATGTTTGGTTTGACACAACTGATGGAATAAATTACTTTAAAGTGTATAACGGAACACAATGGGTAAGAATGAAAGACTCGGATATCACCGCAGCAGCTCAAGCAGCAGCAGATGCTCTGACTGAAGCAAACAAAAAATCAACAACAACTTCTTCAGCAACTGCTCCATCAAGTCCTAAATCTGGAGACATTTGGTTTGACACTACTTTTAATTATTTTAAAGTGTGGAGTACAACAGTAACTCCAGCAGCTTGGGTTAGATTAAAAGATGGAGATCTTACACAGGCTCAAACCGATATTATTGCAGCCAACACAAAAGCAACAAATGCTTTAGCCAAAGCAGCTCTTTTTGGTGTTGATGGATCCCTAGTAAGCAACATGATTATTGAAAATAGTGGAGCTGCAATATATTCTAAATATAATTCTGGCGGGGTTATAGCAAAAGATTCCTATTCTAGTACAAGTGCTGGTTTTTATTTAGGTTGGGACAATCAGGCTGGAGTTCTATATCCAGCATTTAATATTGGTAACGCTAATGCGTATATGAAATGGTCTAACTATGATCAAACTTTAAGAATTAAAGGAAACATATCTTTAAATGCAGGATCTGATATTAATGGCACTCCAGCGGCCACAGTTGTTTCTAACGCTGAAACTGGATTAACCGCTCTGCAACCAGGTGGAAACCTAACTGGTTCTGTAGATGGAACACCTGTTGCCACCATTAAATCTGGGGCTACAGCAGGTTCAACTGCTGCACAGCCAGGAAATGGTGTGACTTTAAAAAATGATGGTTCAAAGCAAATAAATCAAATAGACCTGCTTGCCAGCGGAATAAAAATTTCAAGCGCAACTTCAGGTACTCGTGTAGAAATGAGTAATAGTGGACTGTATTTGTATAAAGGAACTAGCACAACTCCAACTGTAGCATTAGATGCGGCTACAGGAGATGCTCAATTTAGTGGAACAGTAAATGCATCTGGAGGAACTTTTAGCGGAAACATATCAGCAAGCGGAACAATTACTGGCGGAACAATTTCAGGTGCTACAATAACTGCTGGATCTACTGGTGGGCTCGGAAATGTAAAGTTAAACAGCTCAAATAGAAACTTAGAATTTTTAAATTCCACAGGAGGAGTAATCGGAAGAATGTATTCTTTTGCTGACAATGAAACAATAATTGCTCCAGGAACCACTAGCTCTGCTTCAGGATATCCTGCATCAACTGCATTTATTTCTTTAGCAGCTAATGTAAGAACAGCAAGCTTAATCGTAACAAATTCTAGCGGAGTTTCTATAGGAGAGCTTAAGATAGACTCTACAGACGCAACGTTTAGCGGAGTAAGAGTTAAAACAACATCAGGTGCTGACATAGGAGTAGGAAATTTTTATGTAAGAAATATTGGAATGGGCACAGGCTCAAAGGCAACAACCGACACTGACGGATATCGTGGCGATATCTGGATACAGTATACATAGGATAATAAATGTCAGATATATTTATTAAAAATGCTGGGCAAGGGTCTGCTGGATGGAGAAAGGCGTCCAATATTTGGGTTAAAACTTCTGGATTGGGATCCACAGGATGGAGATCCGCTGCTGGAGTATGGATAAGAAATGCAACGCAGTGGCTTAGAGTTTGGCCCTTATCTGGAATATTCGCAACAAGAGTTCCATACATAGCAGATTTTTCTTCAGATACATATGCAAATAGACTTACATCTGCAAGCAAATTAAGGATAGGAACTTCATATTTTGGAGACAACGCACAGTGGGATTTAAATGGATGGGCTGCATCTTCATATACATATAAGTGGAAGCTCTATGACCAGTTTGGTCAAGACCTAGGAGTAACTTTAAGAAGCGGAACGGGGTCAGGATGGACAAGTACAGCAGGAGAAGATCAATTACCAACTTCAGTATGGACGTCAACAAACTCAACTAGTGCAGATAGTCAATTTTTAGCATTTGAAGTTACAGCAAATAATTCATCAAACTCTCAATATAATGGTGTGTCTCTTTCAACAAAAATACAGGTCATTAGAGAGCAACCTGTAAATTTAACAGCGAGCTTGAGTACAAATACTCCAACGTCTGGCACCGCTATTACATATTCATCTACATGGCAAACTGGAGAAGCATACAAAGCAGACCCAAGCCGTACATTTGTTCAATGGTATACAAATTCAACAAGCACAACAGTTGGTGGAGCTTTTGTTGGGAATGGGTCATCTTACACTCCAGTAGCAGCAGATTCAGGAAAGTATATATATGTTACGGAAACAAGGCAAAATTCTGGAACAGATTATGATTTAGGTATACTCACTGGAGTACAGGTATCAAGGGTTACAACTTCACCAGTTGGTATATCACCTAATGCATTTACATATTCATTAACAAATATAAGCTCTGTAACTACACCGTCTGCACCTGTACAGCAAA
>Ga0222713_10002670_pt1 | contig 18892 bp, 9 predicted proteins | sample C33_649DmetaG_FD_165061 | JGI IMG/M metagenome (GOLD analysis project Ga0222713, IMG submission 165061) | Estuarine water microbial communities from San Francisco Bay, California, United States - C33_649D | ecosystem: Environmental > Aquatic > Marine > Unclassified | place: USA: California...
TGCGGTACTGGGTGCTGGTGAGTTAGCTTATTCAGCATTAGCAAACAATGGCTCAAATGGTGGTGACCGACTTTATATTGGTACAGGCACTGAAAGTGGCGGAAATGCTGTAAATCACGTTGTAATCGGGGGTAAATACTTTACTGATACAATCGATGCAGCTACCGCCTTAAAAACAGCAGGCACACTAGTAAAACGTAATGCACAAGGTGCAGCTTATCTAGATATTGTAGGTAACTTACTGGGTAATGTAACTGGTGACTTAAATGGTAACTTTACTGGGCCTGTTACAGGTAACGTAACTGGTAACGTAACTGGTAACGTAACTGGCGATTTAACTGGTAACGTAACTGGTAACGTAACTGGTAATACTACCGGTACACATACAGGTGCTGTAACTGGTAACGTAACAGGTGATTTAACGGGTAACGTTACTGGTAACGTAGTTGGTAATTCAGCTACTGCCACACGACTTTTAAACGCACGCAGCTTAAGTTTAACAGGTGATGCCACCGCCACACTAGCAAGTTTTGATGGTTCGGCTAATGTTAGTGCCGCTATTACTCTTGCAAATTCAGGCGTTACAGCTGGTGACTACGGATCTGCAACCGCAATTCCCGTTATCTCAGTTAATGCCAAAGGTTTAGTAACTGGTGTTACAACTGCTAATATTGCAACTACCTTGGGTATTGCAGGTGACACTGGTACAGATCAAGTTAACCTGTTAACAGATACACTAACATTCGAAGGCGGTAACGGATTAGTAGCCACAGTTACTAATAATAAAGTTACAGTTGGTTTAACAGGTTCTATTAACATATCTGCGCTGACAACTGCTTCGGTTAATGCAGGAGCTTTAACAGTTACAGGTACAATTACTGCAGGTGATACAAGCACAGCAAACATCAGCGTTAACGGCAATGCAGTTATTACTGGTGATTTAACAGTTCAGGGTACAACAACCACTGTAAGTTCTACAACAGTTACAATCGCAGACCGAAACTTACAACTTGCTCCTAGTGCTAACACAGCTATTTTAAGTGATGGTGGTGGTTTAACAGTTGGCACTACTTTAAGTGGATTTACTGCTGCTACAATTACATATTCTGCACTTGATAATCGTTGGAATTTAAACAAAGATTTAAATGTTGCTAATGTTTATGCTGAGTTAGTTGGTAATGCTGCAACCACTACAAAATGGGCAACTGCTCGTAACTTGAATTTAACTGGTGATGCATCTGCAACACTTTCTAGTGTTGATGGTAGCGCAAACGTTAGCGGTGCACTTACTCTGGCAACAGTTAATACTAATGTAGGTAGTTTTGGTGATAGTGTAACAGTTCCTAACTTTGCTGTTAATGCTAAGGGTTTGATCACTGCAGCAGGATCTACACCAATTCCTTTTGCAAGTACAGCGACTAAAGGTTTGGCAAGTTTTGACTCTACACAGTTTTCAATTACGTCAGGTGCAGTAACTATTGTACAAGTTGACGGCGGAGCGTATTAATAAAAGGGAAACTTCTATAAGTTTCCCTATTCCTTTTTAGGGCTAACTATGGCAACAAATAAGATTATTCTTAAGAAATCATCGGTAGTAGGTAAAGTTCCTGTTACAAGTGATCTCGAGTATGGCGAGTTAGCCATTAATTATGCCGATGGCAGAATTTATTTTAAAGCATCTGATAATTCAGTAAAGTTTTTTAAAGACTTAGCTAGTATTAGCTTAGATAATTTATCAGACGTAACAGTCGCAAGCCCTGTCAACGGACAGGCACTAATATACAATGGCAGTAACTGGGTTAATGCAGCTCCAGGCGGTACTGCTTTTAATGCCAATACCAGATACTATACTGGTAATGGTAGTACCACTACATACATAGTCACACCAGGAATAACTGCTGAAAGTTTCCTGGTATTTGTTGGCGGTATTTCGCAAGATGCCAATACTGATTTCTCGGTAGCTGGTGGATACATTACTTTTGTTAGCGCACCTCCTGTTGGTCTAAAAATCGTTATCAAAGAACTAACAGGCCATTTAGTTGGCACAGGCTTACAAGGTCCCAAAGGTGATCCAGGCGATCCTGGTATTAATACTGCAGCTATAACTGGTAGCTTAATTCCTGCAACAGATCAGCTATATGATCTTGGCTCACCAACAAAACGCTGGGGAACTGGTTACTTTGCCGCTAACACAATTGATTTGGGTGGAACACCAATTTCAGCTAGTGACGGATTCTTGGTTGTTGACGGCCAAAGTATTGGTTATGGAGCAACAGGACCCACAGGTCCAACAGGCCCAGCCGGTGTATCTGGCGTCCAAGGTGAAGCATCAACAGTACCAGGACCACAAGGTGGTGACGGTCCAACAGGACCCGCTGGTGTAGCTGGAGCAGACGGCCCTCAAGGACCACAAGGCCCCACAGGTGATCAAGGTATACAAGGTGAAATAGGTCCAACTGGTCCTCAAGGTATACAAGGTATTCAGGGTGTTGACGGTATACAAGGTATACAAGGTCCAACAGGTGCACAAGGTATTCAAGGCGTTACAGGACCCACAGGTCCTACAGGTGCACAGGGTATACAAGGTATACAAGGCGTTACAGGTCCTACTGGTGCACAAGGCGTTCAAGGTGAAGTAGGACCAACAGGTTCTCAAGGTATTCAAGGTATTCAAGGCATACAAGGTGAAGTAGGCCCAACAGGACCACAAGGCGTTCAAGGTATCCAAGGTGTTACAGGTCCTACTGGTGCTCAGGGCGTACAAGGCGTTCAAGGTGAAGTAGGCCCAACAGGTGCTCAAGGCATACAAGGCGTTCAAGGCGAAGTAGGACCAACCGGTGCTCAGGGTATACAAGGTGTTACAGGTCCAACAGGTGCACAAGGTATTCAAGGTATTGTAGGTCCAACAGGACCACAAGGTATTCAAGGTGTACAAGGTGATACTGGCCCTACAGGTGCACAAGGCGTCCAAGGTGTTACAGGCCCTACTGGTGCTCAAGGCGTTCAAGGCGTCCAAGGTGAAGTAGGCCCAACAGGTGCTCAAGGTATTCAAGGTATTCAAGGCATCCAAGGTGTTACAGGCCCTACAGGTGCACAAGGTATTCAAGGTATTGTAGGCCCAACAGGTTCACAGGGCGTACAAGGTATCCAAGGCGAAGTAGGTCCTACAGGTTCTCAAGGCATCCAAGGTATTCAAGGTGAAGTAGGCCCTACAGGTGCACAAGGCATCCAAGGTATTCAAGGTATTCAAGGTGTAACAGGTCCTACAGGTGCTACAGGTCTTGGGTTTGCAATTGCTAAAACTTACGCAAGCGTAGCTGCATTAACAGCCGACACAGCTCCAACAGGAATTGTTGCAGGTCAGTTCGCTGTAATTAATACAGGCAACGTAGAAAATCCAGAAGATTCTAGACTGTATTTATGGAACGGCACAAGCTATACATATACAATTGATCTTAGCGGAGCAAGCGGATTACAAGGACCACAAGGTACTCAGGGTATTCAAGGTATCCAAGGTGTTACAGGCCCTACAGGTGCACAAGGCCCCACAGGTGCTCAAGGTGCCGACGGTGTTATAGGCGTTGACGGTGCCACAGGACCCACAGGTGCTCAAGGTATTCAAGGTATTCAAGGCATCCAAGGTATACAGGGTGTTACAGGTCCAACAGGTGCACAAGGTGCAGACGGTGTTATCGGTGTCGATGGCGCTACAGGACCCACAGGTGCTCAAGGTATTCAAGGTGTAGCAGGTCCTACTGGTGCTCAGGGTCCAACAGGTGCACAAGGTGCAGACGGTGTTATAGGCGTTGATGGTGCCACAGGCCCTACAGGCCCGCAAGGTATTCAGGGTATTCAAGGTATTCAGGGCGTTCAAGGTGTTGCAGGACCCACAGGTGCTCAAGGTGCTGACGGCGTTATAGGCGTTGATGGTACTACAGGTCCTACAGGTGCTACAGGTCCTACAGGTGCTCAGGGCACGCAAGGTACGCAAGGTGTTGCAGGTCCCACAGGTGCTCAAGGTGCCGACGGTGTTATAGGCGTTGACGGTGCCACAGGTCCTACTGGTGCACAAGGTGCACAAGGTATTGCCGGACCCACAGGTTCACAGGGTACGCAAGGTATTCAAGGCGTACAGGGTATACAAGGACCTACAGGTGCTCAAGGCGTTCAAGGTCCCACAGGTGCTCAAGGTGCAGATTCTACTGTAGCAGGTCCTACAGGCTCTCAAGGTAACACAGGCCCCACAGGTGCTCAAGGTACGCAAGGTGCTGTAGGTCCTACAGGCCCACAAGGTATTCAAGGTATTCAAGGTGTACAGGGCGTTGCAGGTGCAGATTCTACTGTAGCAGGTCCTACAGGCTCTCAAGGTAACACAGGCCCTACAGGTGCTACAGGACCACAAGGTCCAGCAGGTACTGGTTTTCCTTTTATAATGACTACTCAGTCATTTACTGGCGACGGTAGTGCAGCGACATTTACTGTTAACAGTGGTTATACATTAGACAGTATACTAGTAACAATCAACGGATCTTTACTAAAACCCACAACAGATTATACACTAAGCGGAACTACATTAACTTTTAATGTAACGCCTTATAGTGGTGATGAAATTGTAGTACGTGAATTAACTGGTGATGGACCAACAGGTCCACAAGGCGTTCAAGGTATCGCAGGTCCAACAGGTCCACAAGGTACTAATGGTACAACTGGCTTAGACGGAGCAACCGGACCAACAGGTTCTACAGGTCCTACAGGTGCTGCTTCTACTGTAGCAGGTCCAACAGGTCCAGCAGGTGCCGATGGTATTCTAGGCGGCACTGGTCCAACAGGTCCACAAGGTGCAAGTGGTACAGGATTACCTTTTACTGTTACAACTAAAAACTTTACTGGGGATAATACTACAGTCAATTTTGCAATTGATAGTGGGTATACTATAGACAGTCTTTTAGTTGTTGTAAATGGTATTGTACTAAAAGCCACAACAGATTATACACTAAGCGGTAGCACTCTAACATTTATTACAGCGCCTAAAACTGGTCACGAAATAGTAGTACGTGAAATGATTGGCGATGGTGCCACAGGACCCACAGGTGTTCAAGGTCCTACAGGTGCACAAGGTACTGCAGGTCCAACAGGTGCTCAAGGTGTACAAGGTATTCAAGGCGTTCAAGGCATACAAGGTGCTGCAGGTCCAACAGGCTCAGCAGGTGTTACAGGACCTACAGGTGCTCAGGGTACTAATGGCACTATAGGTGTTGACGGTGCTACAGGCCCAACAGGTGCTCAAGGTGTTGCAGGACCAACAGGTCCACAAGGCATACAAGGTGCTGTAGGTCCTACAGGCTCACAAGGTATTGCAGGACCAACAGGTTCAACAGGAGCACCAGGAACTTCAGTAAATATCAAAGGCGAAGTAGCTACAGTTGGTGCATTACCAGGTGGAGCTAGCGTTGGAGATGCTTATATTGTTACTGCTGACGGTAACCTTTATACTTGGACAGGAAGTGCTTATTTAGATGTAGGCCAAATTGTAGGACCCACAGGTTCACAAGGTATTGCAGGTCCAACAGGTACTCAAGGTGTTGCAGGTCCTACAGGCGCTACAGGTGCTCAAGGTATTCAGGGTATACAAGGTGTTGCAGGGCCTACAGGTCCTCAAGGTACTAACGGCACTATAGGTGTTGATGGTGCCACAGGTCCAACAGGTGCTCAAGGCGTAGCAGGTCCCACAGGAGTTGCAGGGCCAACAGGCTCTCAAGGCGTGCAAGGTATACAAGGTATACAAGGTATACAAGGTACAGCAGGTCCAACAGGTCCAGGAGCTATAGGTACTACATTTACTGTAGTTACTGAAAGTTTTGTGGGTAACGGCACTACAACAAACTTCACAATTAACAACGGACACACAGTAGATAACATACTAGTTACCGTTAGTGGAGTTGTGTTAAAACCAACCAGTGATTATACTGTTAGCGGATCAACATTAACATTTGCTGTTGCACCAGGTAGTTCTCAAGACATTGTTGTGCGTGAAATGCGTGGCGATGGTCCTACAGGCCCAGCAGGAACTAATGGAACTATTGGAATTAATGGAGCTACAGGTCCTACAGGAGCTACGGGCCCACAAGGTCTTAGTGGTACTGGATTACCTTTTGTAGTTGTAACTGAAAGTTTTACTGGAGACGGTACTACAACAGCATTTACTATTAATAGTGGATATACTGTAGATAGTCTTTTAGTTGTAGCTAACGGTTCATTACTTAAACCCACAGCAGATTATACACTAAGCGGAACTACACTAACATTTGTTGTTGCACCAGAAGCTGGTCAAGAGATTGTAGTACGAGAAATGATGGGCGACGGTCCAACAGGTCCAACAGGTCCAGCAGGTCCAGCAGGCGGTCCCACAGGTCCAACAGGAACTGCAGGTACTAATGGTTCTACAGGCCCAACAGGCCCTGCTGGAGCAAACGGTACAGCCTATATAGGAGATACTGCGCCGGCTACTCCTACTTCTGGTCAGTTTTGGCTGGATTCTACTACTGGCGAATTTTTTATATACACAGGCACTGAGTGGGTTATTGCCGTTGGAGCTTCTGGTAGTCAAGGACCACAAGGTCCGGCTGGAACAAACGGAGCAGCCGGTGCTACAGGTGCTACAGGTGCTACAGGTGCTACAGGGCCCGAAGCTTCTGCAGCAAAAACTGTCGGCTATTCGCTGATATTTGGAGGATAAGATGGCAGCACCAAATTTAATTGGAGCAACAACAATAACAGGCAAAACAAGTGGCACTAGTTTAACAACAACTAGTGCCACTAGTGTGCTAAGCAATGCAGCTAGTAGTGGTAAGTGTTTAAAAGTAAACACACTAAATGTTAGCAACACCACAGGCACAGCAGCAACCGTTACAGTTTCATACTATAATGCAGCAGCTATTGGTGGTACTGGCTTTGCAATCGTAGGCACTATGTCCGTGGCAGCAAATTCAACAATCAATGTAATTGATAAGTCAAGTCAATACTACCTAGAAGAAAATTCTAGTTTAGGTGCTACTGCTGGAACGGCAAATGCACTTGTAGTAACCGTCAGCTACGAGGATATAAGTTAATGACTAAAAGATACCGTGGAGGGCTGTTAAGTAGTACTACACTAAACCTTTTTGCTGCCAACGGTATCTGGAACACTACTAGAGCCGGTACAAAAGCAGCAAGAAAGTTTTCTACACCGTTTGTACCTTCTGGTCCTTCTGGACAACAAGCTTATATAACTTCAGGCACGTATAGCTGGACAGCGCCAACAGGCGTTACCAGCATAAGTGTTGTAGCCATAGGTGGTGGTGCAGGTGGAGGCTACGGAGGTCAAAATACCGGTGTAGGTGGCGGAGGCGGAGGCCTTGGTTGGAAAAATAATATTACTGTTATACCTGGCCAAACTTACACAGTTGTTGTAGGTGCCGGAGGTACCAGCACTACTAGTGGTTCAAATAGCTATTTTATAAATACCACAACCGTATTAGGCGGTGGCGGGGCTACTGCTGGAACCGGCGGTAGTTATGCAGGAGATGGTGGTGGTGTTGGCGGTGCAGGCGGTGCAGCAACTAGTTGGTATGGAGCTGGCGGTGGCGGTGCTGGTGGATACGCAGGAACTGGAGGTGCCGGAGGCACTCTAGATGTTAATGGTTCTAATGGAACTGGCGGTAGTGGAGGTGGTGGTTCAGGGGCTCCTGGAGATCCACAAGGTGGTGGTGCCGGAGCTGGCGGTGGCGGTGTAGGAATACTAGGACAAAGTGCCTCAGGTACAGGTGGTATTTCTGTTAATAGAACTGGCGGTAGTGGCGGTAGTGGCGGCTCTGAAGGTGCTACAGTAGCAGGTTTACGAGTACCTGCTGGTAATGGTGGTAACTACGGCGGAGGTGGCGGAGGCGCTACTTATGGACTAAACGGTCTCGGACCCGGAGGTACAGGAGGCAGTGGAGCCGTTAGAATTATTTGGGGACCAGGCCGCGCATTCCCAGCAACAAATACAGCTGATGTATAACAAAGGACAGATATGGCTTTTTCATTTCCACAAAACCCAACACTAAATCAAACATACACATTTAATAATAATATTTGGACTTACAACGGCAAAGGCTGGAGTAAAGCAGGGGCTACTGGTGGTGGGGGTGCTTCTGTTACTGTAAGTGATACAGCTCCTACAAGCCCTACTACAGGATCTGTTTGGCTAGCTTCCGATACTGGCGAATTATATGTGTATGCTGCAAGTAACTGGGTTCTAGCAAATGGTATGAGCTTGGCTAACTTAGAGTTATCTGGTTCATATACTAAACTGCCAAGTGGTACTACTGCTGAACGACCAAGTTCTCCTGCAGTAGGTATGGTTAGATATAATACCACACTTAACGCAGCTGAATTTTATACGAATATTGGTTGGGTTCCTTATGGCAATCTTGCTATAAGCACAGTCAGCCCAACTATTTATAATGGTGCATCGGGTACAAGTTTTACTATTAATGGTGGAGGTTTTGTTCCTGGAACTACTGTTAAATTTATTAATGCAGCAGGCACAGCCTATACAGCAGGTACAGTAACTATCGATAGTTATGCTCGTATAACTGCAACTACACCACAAACTTTTGACGCTACACAAGGACCACTAGATGTTCGTGTGGAATCTCCTGGTGGTTTTAATGTTACACTGACAGATTGTATTAGTACTGGAACTGTTCCAGTATGGTCAACAGCTGCAGGTAGCTTAGGTACTATCACAGATGTAGGTCGTTTAACTTATGCACCGCTTTCTGTAGTTGCCACAGACGCAGATGCTGGAGCCACAGTTACTTACTCACTTATTTCTGGCTCAGTGCCAGCAGGTTTAACATTATCTAGTAGTGGTCAACTAACCGGCACACCAACTGCAGTAGTTTCAACTACTACTAGCACATTTACAGTACGTGCTTCAGATGGCGTAAACTCTCCCAGTGATAGAACTTTTAGTATTACAGTTAATGCCCCAGTTATAACAACATTAGACTTTACTGGCGCACTACAAACATTCACAGTTCCTGCTGGCATTACACGTGTAAAAGTAACCGCTTGGGGTGGTGGTGGAAGTGGAGGTACAGCAGGTGGGTGGAGTGTTGGATCTCCTGCCGGAGCTGGTGGATATGCAGAAGGCATATTAACCGTTACTCCTGGTAGCAGTATTTATGCATTAGTAGGCGGTGGAGCTGCTGTAAACAGCGGTACTAATGCATATGGAGGCGGAGGCAGTACCAGTGATAGTGACAATCGTTATGGCGGATCTGGCGGTGGATACAGCGGAGTATTCTCTAGTAGCACAATAAATCAAGCGAATGCAGTTATTATAGCAGGCGGTGGCGGTGGCGGTGGATCAAGCCGAGCTGGTGCAGGTAATGTAGGTGGAGCTGGCGGAGGTACTAGCGGCATTGATGGTGCTTCACCTTACGATGGCAAACCATTATATGCAGGTAAAGGCGGAACACAAAGTGCCGCAGGTGCTGATGCCAGTTCAGACGGTGCTGGATACGCTGGTGGTCAAGGTGCTTTACAAGGTGGCCGTCCAAGAACAGGCGCTTATGGTGGTGCAGGTGGTGGCGGTTATTGGGGCGGTAGTGCTGGTGGATATAGCGAAGCCAATACTATGGCCGGCGGCGGCGGTGGTAGCGGATACGTTCATCCAACATTAATTACCTCAGGAGTATTAACTGCTGGAAGTGGTACAACTCCTGGTAATGATACTTCTACGCTTCGTGGCGGTAAAGGTGTTGGCGGAGCAGCTGGAGTGGCAGGAACAGCCGGACGTATAGTAATTCAATATTAAGGTATAATTATGGCTTTTCAATTTCCAAGTAGTCCAACCCTAAATCAAACATACACATACAACTCAATAACTTGGACATACAATGGCCGAGGCTGGTCAAGAAGTACATTTGGTACTTCTTCCCCAGTAATCACAGTTACGCCTGCAAATGTCAGCGACCAGGCTAACACTAGCACAGGATATTTTAGTATTCCCAAAGGCAGTACTGCTGAAAGGCCTGGTGTTCCTAGCACAGGTATGGTTCGTTATAACAGCACCCTAAACATTGTTGAGCAGTACAATGGTACTGAGTGGGCAGCAGTTGGTGGTGTAGTAACTCCTTCAGCCGTAAGTGACCAAATCAACAGTAGCACTGGGTATTTTGATTTACCTAGTGGTACAACTGCTCAACGACCTGTAACGGCATACCCTGGAGCAACCAGACTAAATACCACAACCAACTACCTAGAAGTTTATAATAACGGTAGTTGGGTCAACTTAATATATGTTGGTATAATTACCGCCACATACACAGGCACTCCAACAATATCTTCATCAAACGGTTTTACTACAGCTATTTTTAATTCCTCAGGTACATTTACAGTAACAAATGCCCCAGCAGGTGCCGCACTAGAGCTTTTAGTAGTTGCAGGTGGGGGTGGTGGAGGCAATACTATGGGTGGTGGAGGCGGTGCTGGAGGTTTAATTTATAGTAGTACATTTAATCCAACAATAAACTCTGCATACACTATTACTATTGGAGCAGGCGGAGCAGGTGCCCCAAATCGTAATGTTAGCGGAAGCAGTGGTTCAAATACTACTGCTTTTGGACTTACTGCTGTTGGCGGCGGTGGTGGCGGTAGCTGGGAAGCAGCAGGACTTGTAGGAGGTTCTGGGGGTGGGGCTCCTAATGCCAAAGGTGGTGGATTAGGTACTACTGGACAAGGTAATGCTGGTGGCAGTAGCCCAAGTGCTACTGCAGGTTCTGGTGGAGGCGGTGCTGGAGCTGCTGCAACTAATACGGCTACTGGGCCTGGTGGTGCAGGATCTAGTGTTCCAAATATTACTGGAACATATGCAGGAGGTGGTGGTGGAGGGGCTGGTAACGGCAGTTATGGCAGCTTTACTACTGGTTTAGGTGGTGCAGGCGGTGGTGGCCGAGGTGGGCTGGTAGGGTCTGCTGGAACTGCGGGAACTGCAAACACTGGTGGCGGCGGTGGCGGTGGTAGTTGGGATGGCGGTGATTACGTAGGCGGAACTGGCGGTTCAGGAATTGTAATTGTACGTTATAGATCGAGTTAATAGGAATAATATGGCACATTTTGCAAAAGTAACAGACGGCGTAGTAACACAAGTGATTGTTGCTGAGCCAGAATTTTTCGAAACATTCGTGGACACAAGTCCTGGTGAATGGATTCAAACCTCATATAACACATATGGTGGAGTGCACACACAAGGTGGTACTCCACTACGTAAAAACTTTGCAGGTATTGGGTATACTTACAATGCTGTAGAAGATTGTTTTGTACCTCCAAAACCTTATGCGTCGTGGACATTGGACACTAACACTTGCTTGTGGCAACCGCCCACACCAATGCCCACAGACGGTAAAGCGTACTCGTGGAACGAAACCACACAAGCTTGGGACGAGATTCCAACACCAGCGGCACAGTAATAAGTAAAGGACTACCATGAGCACAGCATCAAGATTAGCAAAATTAGCAGAGGGCTTAGACTCAAATGGTGTCTTAAGTGCTGAAAAAGGTGGTACTGGAGCAACTACTCTGGCTGCTGTACTCACAGGTTTAGGAGGTAATGCTACAGTTAGTGCTACCGCTCCTGTTTCACCAAGTACTGGTGCTTTTTGGTTAAAAGACGATACCGGCGATTTGCATGTTTATGCAGGTGGATCTTGGGTTTTAATCGCAGGAGGAAGCAGCGGTGATTCACTTCCCTCGCAAGCAACTAATTCGGGAAAATTTTTAACAACCGATGGTTCAACAACTAGTTGGGGCACGGTTACTACTACTCCAGCAGATGGCTCAATTACTGCAGCTAAGTTAGGCCTAGGTACTGGATATATACCTATACCTGTAGGCACACAAGCACAACGGCCTAGCTCTCCAAGTCCAGGACATACTCGCATTAATAGTGATACTGGATACCTTGAAGTATATTATAATTCTATTTGGAATAATACTACTATTAATTTCTCTGCAGGACAGACTTCAAATAATCCCGCAACTTCAGCAGCGTCAATCAAAGCATTAACTGGCACAACAACAGACGGATTTTATTGGATAAATCTTCCTACAGTTGGACCTACTCAAGTTTACTGTGATATGAATACAAATGGTGGTGGCTGGATGTTAGCCGCAAAAGTTTATACCGATACTTCAAAGTTTAATGGGTATAGTTCAACAGATTGGACAACTGTAGGAACTTTTAATGCTGGACAACCTCCTACGTTTGCAGGACATATAAAAACTGACGTATACAATTACTGGACACCAACTACTGGCCAAAGATTATGTGCAGGAAGTCTTGGAAATAACTTATATGAAAGTTGGACAGGGTCTACAATGGTTGCACTTTTAAATGCAGCCTCACAAAATTCACAAAATTCTAGAGCGCAGTGGCTGGCATGGTGCGCTGCAGCCCCTGGAACACCTGCAAGTAGTTTTGATAACCAGCCAAACTGTAACCAAGCGGGAACTAATAAAAACTACAGCGGTTTTAGTGCTAGAATTGGTATTTCAATGAATAATGAAGGCGACTGCGCTAGTAACGATAGCTCTCTTGGGTTTGGCGGAAATTATGGGCCGTGTGGGTGGAGTGTATGGAACCCTACTAGTTCTGGGCAAATGGTTGGTTGGATTTGGGTAAAATAATATGACAATAGAACAAAAACAATATCCTGTAAACTACAATACAGTATCAATGGAACAAACACAACAAGAACAACAATACGATATGTCCATTGAAGAAAAAGTTCTAGCAGGAGAACTTCATCCAAGATTTGTTCGTTGGTACAACGAAGATAACAATAACGAGGAACTTGTTAGTAGTGGTACGGTAGCTAAAATTAGATACCGTACTTGTAAGTTATGTCCTATGTTTGATCCAGGATTAAAGTTATGTGATCAGTGCGGTTGTTTTATGCCTATAAAAGTTCAGTTTAAAATTTTTAGCTGTCCTTTGAATAAGTGGGTTGAGTAAAATGAATATAACAAGGTAGTAGTAATATGGCAATACAATTTCCCACAAATCCAACTCTAAATCAAACATACGCACACAACTCAATTACTTGGACCTATAACGGCACAGCTTGGACAAAATCGTCAGCAGGCGGTGGCGGAACGTCACTGCCGTCCCAAGCAACTAATAGTGGAAAATTTTTAACAACTGACGGAACTGCCGCCAGTTGGGGTACAGTTACACCAACAACAGTAAGCGATCAAAACAATACAAGTACAGGTTATTTTGATTTACCTAGCGGAACAACTGCTCAACGACCAGGCAGTGCTACGGCAGGAGCTATTAGACTTAATACTGAAGCAAATTATTTGGAAATTTATAACAGCGATAATTGGATACAGTTACAATATGCAGGCGCAATGATGACTGCAACGTATAGTGGGGCAACAGTTAGTGTTGACGGTAATTATAGAATTCTAACTTATACTACCAGCGGAACTTTTACGCCAAGCGTTGTACCTATAGGTACAACTATTGATTATTTAATAGTTGCAGGTGGTGGTGGCGGTGGTTCAGACATGGACGTAGGCGGTGGTGGTGGTGCTGGTGGTCTTTTAACTGGAACGTTTACTCCTACTGCTCAAGCATACGCAATTACAGTTGGTGCTGGCGGTGCAGGAGGTACTGGTCCTGATGTTACTAATGCTGGAGCTGGCTCAAATGGAACACAAGGTGGCAATTCATCAGCATTTACTTTAACTACAATTGGTGGTGGATACGGAGGCACTCGTTATCAGCCTGGTGGGTCAGGTGGATCAGGTGGAGGTGGAGGTGATGGTGGTGCAGCTGGTGGTACTGGTACTACAGGTCAAGGCTACGCAGGAGGTACAGCTCCTGGAATGAATACAAACGGTGGCTGGGACGTAGGTGCCGGAGGCGGTGCCGGCGGTGCGGCTAATTCGTGGCTTCCAGGACCTGGCTTAGTAAATTCCATTACTGGTACTGCCGTTACTTATGCAGCCGGTGCTCGGGGTCAAAATGCAACTGCTGGTATTGCTAATACTGGTAATGGCGGTAGCAATCGTGCTGGTGGATCCGGCGTTGTAATAATTAGATATAGGTTTCAATAATGAGCATAGCACAACGACTAGTAAATTTATCAGACGGCTTAAGTGCTGAGGGAATCTTAAGTGCTGCCAAAGGCGGTACCGGTACCACAACAGGAGCAGGTAGTAGTACTCCTACAATTTCCGCAATCGGGTATGGTGGCGATGATACCGCAACCAACCCAGCTGGCGGAGCCACAATTACCCTAACAGGTACAAACTTTGCTTCAGGTGCAAAAGTACTAATCAATACAACACCTGTGAGTGTTGTTACAGTTGTGAGTGCAACACAAATCACATTTACAGCACCTGCCTTAGCCGCAGGCAGCTATATTCTTTATGTGGTTAACTTAGACGGATCCACTGCAATTGCAGTTCCTGGTATTCAGTATTCAGGAACTCCAGCTTGGTCAACAGCTGCAGGTAGTTTAGCTACTGCTACAGAAACTACTGCAGTGTCTACCACTGTAAGCGCTACCAGCGATTCAGCCGTCTCATATTCCGTTGTGAGTGGTACACTGCCCTCGGGCGTTACCATTAATGCCGCAGGAACTATTTCGGGCACAAGCCCCCTAGTAGGCGGATCAACCACTTATACATTTACAGTTCGTGCTACTGATGCAGAACTTCAAGACACGGACAGACAGTTTAGTTTAACTATTAACCCTGATGTGGTCTTTTGGTCTAGTTCAAATACCGTATCACTACCACAAAATGTTGCTTCAACAACTACGCTTGCAGCCACATCGGCTGCTGGTCAAACTGTGAGCTATGCTGTAGACACATTGCCCACAGGTTTAACACTTAGTGGTGCAACGGTTAGTGGAACTCCTACTGTAGCTGGCGCAACAATTACTACAGCAACTGCTACAGCTGCAGTTACTGGTAAAACCGCACAACAAACTATTACTTGGACTGTTTCAATTGCTGCAGACACATACTGGCCGTATACAACACTGTTATTAAATGCAGAAAATGACCTAGTACCCTTTGCAACAGATGCTAGCGCAAACAACTTTCCTGTAACAGTTTTTGGTGACGCAAAGCCTACTAAATTTAATCCTTATCAAGCAGGTTACTACTCTAACTTTTTTGACGGTACTGGTGATAGTTTAACAGTAACAGGAGACGGTAGTGTTGTAAACTTTGGCACTGCTGACTTTACCATTGAAACCTGGGCTTATGCAGCTAGCTTATCAAGCGCATTTATGCTTATGGATACTTGTCCTGGTGGAGTGGTGTCACCAACAAACCGAATTCTTTTCTTTATAAATACTGATGGTAGTGTTTACTATCAAACTTATCAAGGCACCATAAACCTTATAGTTTCCGCAGCTGGAGCAGTCGTTGCAAAACAATGGACCCACTTAGCACTGGTTAAATACAACAACCAAACAAAGCTATATGTAAACGGCACACAAGTTGGTAGTACTTATGCAGATACCTTAAACTATCCTGCTCAAACAAACAGACCTATTTTATCTGCTAACGGATATGATGGTGGGTCTTATAACAGTACTGGATATTTAAGCAATTTTCGTATTGTAAAAGGTACTGCAGTTTATACCGCAAACTTTACGCCACCTACTCAACCACTAACTGCTATTAGTGGCACCAGTTTGTTAACCTGCCAGTCAAATCGACTGATTGATGTTTCAACAAATGCGTTTACCATGACCCGAACTGGTGATGTTGCTGTGAGTGCGTTTGATCCGTTTACACCTAACACAACTTATGCCACATACGGATCGACGTACTTTGATGGTAGTGGAGATTATTTTACCTTACCTAGTTCATCTGCTTTTAGTATGGGGACTGGGGATTTTACAATTGAAGCATGGGTTTATACGACATCTAGTACCACACAACGAATTGTTAGTTCAACTGGAAATAATTTTGAATTTGTACTAGTAAACACAGGTAGTAGTGTTTATTTAGATTGGTATGATGGTGTAGGAGATACCACATCTGGTTCAAATTATGTACCACAAAATTCTTGGGTGCATGTAGCTGTATCTCGATCTGGGACTTCATTAAGATTGTTTATTAACGGTGTTATTTCTGGCTCCTCCACAAATAGTGTTAGTTTACCTGCTAGCCCCACATTATATGTAGGTAGATATGGTGCATCTGATTTAAACCCGTTTGCTGGATATATTTCTAATTTACGAATTGTAAAAGGTATTGCAGTATACACCGCTGCATTTACACCACCTAGCGCACCACTAACAGCCGTCGCAAACACACAATTATTAACTTGTCAAACCCATCAACCCTCAAACAATAGTCAATTTGTTGACAACTCAACGCTTAGTGGCCCCGTTACTCGTTTTGGCAACACAACTCAAGGTTCATTCTCTCCATACGGAGCTAACTGGTCCAACTACTTTGATGGTAGTGGGGATTATTTAACTGTGCCAGCAAGTGCAAACTGGAGTTTAGCAGGAAGTTTCACAGTTGAAGCTTGGGTTTATCAAACAGCGGCAAAAAGTGTAACAATTGCCGCTCGTTGGCCTTATGGCGGCACAGAGTCAGTTATTTTTAGAATTGAAGCTAATCAAAAAATGTCAATGGCTTATAATGTTGGAGGAGGTGGTACAAACGGGCCAACTTCAACTGCAACTGTTCCACTTAATACTTGGAATCATGTTGCCTGGACAAGAAGTGGCACAACTCTTAGATACTTTATTAATGGAGTATTAGATACTACAAGTACCTTGTCAGGCACCTTTCAAAATAGTGGCACCGAATTAGTTATTGGAAATTACAATACACAAACCGATACTTACATGAACGGCTATATTTCTAATCTACGGGTATCAAATAGTGCAGTTTATACAACAGCTTTTACGCCATCAACTCAACCCTTGACAGCTACATCTAATACACTATTACTAACTTGTCAATCACCTAGTTTTACAGATAATGGGCCAAATGCACTTGCTGTTACCAAATTTGGTGACACAAGCACACAAAAGTTCTCGCCATTTGCAACCGTAACGCAAACTCCCGACACACACAGCGTATACTTTAATGGTACCAGTTCATTTGCCACACCCGTTTCAGATGCTTTTACTTTTGGAACTGGTGCTTTTACTATTGAGGCTTGGGTAAATCCATCGGTAAATGCTGCCACAGTCACACAATGGATCTATGGCAATATAACGACCAATACTGGAAATACACAAGCAGGTTTAACAATTAAAACGAATGGAACTTTGCAGCTACAAACATGGAATTCTGCACTTGCGGTTACTACAGCAGTAATACCTTTAAATACTTGGACTCATGTAGCAGCTTCATTTGATGGAACCACATATAGACTATTTGTTAATGGAGTATTAAGCGCAACTGGTACAACAATATATGCGCTTGGTGCTAATGGTCCAGGCACTATTGGACATAATGGTACTCTAGGCGGAAACTCATTGTTTACCGGATATATTTCAAATGCGCGTGTAGTAAAAGGCACTGCTTTATACACAACAACATTTACTCCCGCAACCACACCACTAACAGCTGTAAGTGGCACAGTATTGTTGACTTGTCAAGGCACTACTATACGTGACAACTCTGTTAACCAGTTTACATTAACTGCTAACGTCAGCCCTCAACCACGTCGTCAAAACCCATTTGGGTCAACAACTTCAAGCGCACAAGATTACACACCAGCTGTGTTTGGTGGTTCGGCATATTTTGATAATAGTGGTGATTACTTAGCACTGCCAACATCTCCTGCATACTTAATAGGCACAGGCAACTTTACTATTGAGTGTTGGGTATACAAACGTTCAACTACATTTGATGCTATCTTATCTTATGGCAGTGGCAGTGGTATGCGTATATTTGTAAACGCAACTGGTGGGCTTGAGTTTTGGGTTGGTGCTTCACAACAGTGGTCAGTCGGTGCAATTGTTCCTAACAATCAGTGGAATCACATAGCATTTGTGCGAACTGGAACTACTCTTACAGGATATGTTAATGGAGTAAATGTAGCAACTGCAACTGTTAGTACAGACTACAATGCAGGTACACTAAACATTGGTGGTGAAGGCACTGGCAATCCTTGGGGCGGTTATATCACCGACTTGCGTATTACCAAAGGTCAAGCACTTTATACCAGCAACTTTGTACCGCCACAAACACCACTTCAAGCTGGTACTAACACTATTTTGTTAATAAATGGTGAAAGATCTGCGGTTAGTGACAAGTCGGGTAAAGCGGTGCTGGAAACTGTTGGTGATGCCAAAATTTCAACTGTGCAGAAAAAGTACGGTTCTGCTTCTCTATACTTTGATGGTACTGGTGATTGTTTATATTCTTTAAATAATGACCAATTAAAAATGGGCACTGGAGATTACACAGTAGAATTTTGGATGTATCAAACTTCTGCCGCAGGTAGCCAAGTGATCTTAGAAATAGGTAGAGCTGGCTCAACTAGTGGAGTAGGTTTCCAGATCGATACTATTAGTGGCCCACTAACAGTTTATTATGGTAGTACCATAGCAACTGCTTTTGCTTCAGGAGTAACTCCTACACTCAATACTTGGAATCATATTGCAATGACACGGCAATCTGGTAGTACAAAGTTTTTTGTTAATGGAGTACAGGCAGGTTCTGTCTTTAGCGATACCACTAACTATACACAAGCAAGTTTTTGGTTAGGGGCTAACGCTGGTGGGGGTTCTGCATACTTTGCAGGATATATAGACGACTTACGCATTACCAAAGGCTATGCACGTTACACAGCAAACTTTACACCGCC
>Ga0222713_10002671_pt1 | contig 18891 bp, 14 predicted proteins | sample C33_649DmetaG_FD_165061 | JGI IMG/M metagenome (GOLD analysis project Ga0222713, IMG submission 165061) | Estuarine water microbial communities from San Francisco Bay, California, United States - C33_649D | ecosystem: Environmental > Aquatic > Marine > Unclassified | place: USA: California...
CGCCGGAAGTTTTGGCCGGTCGCACAAGTGTGCGATTAAACCCTTGACCAAGGTACCCCGTGTAATCGGTCATGCGGTACACAGGTACCGTGCTGAAATCTTCCAAGTCCTCAATCGCAAATGGAAAATCCCTGTCCATTTGCACAGCTTCGACATTGTTATTCTTGCTGATGGTTTCGCCTGGGGCATAGGTACCGGCAGCTTCCCAAGGGTACGTGGCGTAACCACGCATAGAGAAAAGTTCGCCCTCGTCGTACTGTTGAAAAACATGCTCGCAGTACGACTGGATTTGCATCGACAAAGCTGACAACTTTGCGTAGCTGTCGAAGTAATTGAGCCACAAGCCACAAGATTCATTGACGCGCAAATAAGCTTGAAATGAATCGATAAGCAAACCTATGCCTGTCTCAGACATGCGCACATATTCGCCAATCGTGCCGTCCATGGGTCGGCCGCAAGATTGCGGTACCCAGTTGTGTGCTACGGATGCAACTTTGGGAATATTGCGATAAGCCTCAACTTTTTTAACTCCAGAATTGCCGCCTTGTTGCAACATTTCTGACGGATTAAAGCTGTCACTTAGTGTTGGAGCAGGCAGCACAGCCAGAATGTATGCCATAGTGGAAGCGTTTGGATACCAAATCAACACGTTAGAGTTTGGCGGGATTACGTCAGAGACACGAACGCCCAAAGGATTAGATGAGCCGCGAGACAAAGCTGTGGCGACTACTGTGCCTTGCCGACCAGATAGTTGGATTTTGTAGCAATGTATGTAAGGAAAAGCCAGCAAGACCTTGCCGACTCGCAAAGGAGAGTCTTGCGGCAACGAGTAAGTTTGAGTTGATGCGTTTAAATTTGAATCGCTGGCTTGGCCGCCGGTTAGTTGTTGATCCCAAGAATTTCTAGATTCCAAGATTTTATTGATGTTGGACAATTGTCCAAAATCGCTGGAGCTTGTGCCAGTGCTACGCTCGTTATAAACAGCCGGTCTGCTGTCCGCGTTGAACGTCATGTTGTGTCTCACCTTTCGGTGCGTTTGGAGCCGAAGCTCTAAAAAAGGCTGGCCCAGCTTAGGCTGAGCCAGCCTTCAAATCCGGAATTTAAGTCCGGAGTTTATTATCGCAGACTAGGCGAGGGAATTACATTCCAAGTTCGCAAACATGAGCGAGATGTTCTCGTTCACGATCATGTCTTGGGAAGCAACCGAAATGCCCAAGTTAGTCATGACGCAAGCCGTAGCCGTGTACATGACAGCGCTGTAGTTGGCAGGGCCAACCGCAGAAGAAATAGCAGCTTGCTGCGTGGGCTTAGGACCGCCAACATTGTTGCAGCCGCCCGCAAAGGAGAACTGCAAGTCCTGAGGCGAGCAAACATTGCCCATTTGGGTGTAGAACGTGCAAAGCGCACCGGACTGTGGACCAAGAACGCGGGCAATAGTTGCCTGTCCTTGGGTACGACCGCCGACGTAAAACACAGGAACGACGCCGCCAGTTGGGCCGCCGCCCTGATTGCCGACATCATAAATGCGGGCAATCTGTTGGGCAAACTGCAACTGAGCGTTCTGCACGATACCCAGCGGAGTTCCGCTGCCAGCCAAAGTCATAGCGGCGATGTCGGAGGCAAAAGAACCGCCCCAGCCGGACTTCTGACGCTCGTAAATAGAAGGCATGTAAATCACTCCTTGTCGTTAATTGCGGGGCCACCGCAACGTTTGGTCACGAAGAGAAGACCGGGGAGCCAGGATAGCTCCCCGGTCAGGCCAAGATTACACCACCAGGTGAATCTCAAGGTTGTTCAAGGCGTACGGCACTTGCAGGTTGATGTAAGCGACGTAGCGGTCCTTGAAGATTTCGGAGATGAAGAACCGATCCACGGTTGCGTCAATAAGCTGGCCACCCAGTTGCGGGGTGACGCGCTCAACTTTCAGCAAGCGGATTAGTTTCTCCATGCCGCCGAGAATGATGTCCCGCATGGAAGGCGTCACGTTGCTCACGCCGATGAACGGAGCAAAGTAATCCTTGAAGCGGTAGCTGATGCTGTCAACGTTGCGAGTAACCATTTCCTCGCGATCGTTGATGTTCTCGTAATCACCAGTGGTGACAGCGTGACGAGTGAAGATTTCGCCGTCCAGCTGCTGCTCGACAATCCACACGCCGCGAACAGCCATGCTGTCGAGTTGCGGCTTGTTGAACTTGTCGTTCGTGCGCTGGGTGCTGGTGAAACCGCCGATCTCGACGTGAGTCAGACCTTGCTGAGGCAACACGCCAGAAGCAAGACCGGCCAGGGCGCAGTTCAGGAAGTAACCTTCCTGCACCAAACCGTCACCTTCGATCAGGTCAGGCCAGGTAGCCCGCACGCGACGGTCGTTGTAAGCACCGGCGATGTTGCCGATAGCCACAGCTTCCTCGGTAGCGGCCAGGTTACGCCAGACTTCGATCTTGGCAGGCACGTTCTGGGGAGCCCCAGGACCAGTCTTGACGCGAAGCTGGTCTTCGGACTGCACCTCATCAACGACAAACTCGCTGTAGGTGTAGTTGCCAAAGCCGTCACCCGTGTAGATTCCCCGCACGATATCGCCAGCGCGAACACCGTTGCCAATGAAGTTGGCGTTGTTGGTGGTCACGCGAACGATGGTGTACTGGGTACCAGTGGTGAACGGATCATCCTGGAAAGTTGCCAAAGCGGGCTGACCGTCCGTGGTGGTCGCAATCATGTGACCAGGCACGTTGGAGCCGGCGGACACCACAGGAATCTCAGGCAGTCCCGGCAGGTTGAACCAAGCCACGCGCCAGAGTCCTTCAGTCGGAGACGAAGAACTGTTGACGTGCGCTTGGAACAGGCCGAACACCGTCTGATTGCGGGTCAGCGGCACCAGGTTATAGGCGTCATCGCGAGTCAAAATGGCCGCGAGAACTTCATCCCAAGTGTCAACGTCGTTGGGGTCGGTGGCCGCAGTGTACAGCACAGGAGTGCCGTTGCTGTTGGTCAGAGCCTTGTAGACGCCCCACTTCAAGGGGTTGTCAGGAGTCAAAGCGCCAGAGATGTCGTCAATGTTGGCGACGTCAATGATGCTGTTTACCTTGTTGGCCAAGGTAGGCAACCAAGCGCGGTAGTTGACGTAAACCTGACCATAGTTCAAGTCGGCGGAAGAAGTGACGTCCAGAGGAAGCGCCACGCCGCCGTCAGTCCAGGTGGAGTCATACGCGATGATGCCGGACTTGACCGTAATCTCAGTCTCGCTCTGCTCCCAGTTGGTGAGCGGGGCGAAACCGGTGCGGTTAGCCGGAACCTCGAGGTCAGGCTTGCGAATGTACAGGTCAATGCCGACTTCGTCACCAGCTGCGAAGCTGGTGGCGAGGCTCTGACCCAGCACAATCGTGCGGATCGGGCCGGAACCAATTCCCTGAACTTCGACATAGAACCTGTCACCCTTGTTAAGGGCGGCAGATGCGCCGAACTCGATTTCAACGCCACGGGTTCCGATGGCAATAGCCACGCCGGTACCGGTGACAACGTGAGGACCGCTCTGGTCCACGCCGTTGGTAGTCGTGACGCTGATCTCAGGATTGGCAGCAAACTCACCACCCTTGGTGACTTCCACGATGTAAGTGGTGTCCTGGGTGCTGCTGTAAGTGCCGCTAGAGGTCGAGGTCGTTGCGGTGAAGCTCTGATCGACAGAAGCCGTAAACTCCTGACCGGCAATCAGGTCGTCATAGCTGACGGCATCGTTGTCGGCAGACAGCGAGCAGGCAGCAGTGTCGAGGTCGCTGAAGGTAACGGTCAAGCCACGAGTGCCGATGGCAGTCGGGCTGCCGCTGGCAGCAGGAATAACTTCGGCTTGGTCGTCAGTGCCGCTGCCAGAAATCACGCGCAGACGGGCAGTGGTGAAGTCGCCGTTGATGGAGCTATCCAAAACCTTGATGACGTAAGTCTCGCTGATGTAACCATCAGGAGTGCCATCATAACCGGAACCGTCAACAGTGGCGGTCACGCAGTTTTCAGCGCCAGCGGTCTGGGTGATGCTGGCCGCAAGGCTTTGAGTAGCCGCGTTATCAGCGTCTTCGCTAGCCGCTTCAATGATGGCGGCAACTTCGTCAGCCACCAGACCCTTGACATAGGTCCAGAGAGTGACAGGCTGGCCAGTCGAACCGGTACCGGTGGGAATACCGCGAACGCGAATAACGTCGCCAACAGCCACGTTGCGATCATAAAGATCGGGGTCGCGGGCGTAAGCGCCATTGGTGGCAAAGTTCACGGAGTCAGAGCGAATACGGTTAGAGTAGTTCGCCAAGACGGTGATATTGCTACCAGCGCTCAGGGGATCAGAGAAGTAAGCGAGCAAAGCGTTCTGGATATACAGCTTGGTGTAGCTGTAATCCACGATGCCGCCAGCAGGCCGATTAGGCCAGAGGCTGGGGGTATCGACAGCGTTGTCGTAAAGACCAAGGCCGCCGAACGTGCGCTCGTCTTCATCGGCGTAACGGCAAAGATACGCATGACCGCCCGAAATGTGGGCAGACAGCGGATTGGCCGGGACGCTGGGCTGAATCGTGAAGTCCTGGAAAACCAGAACCTGCGGAAGAACATAAGTTGCCATTGCTGGCCTCCTGCCTAAGATTTGTAAATCACGGGCCTTGGTACGTCGTGCCTAGTCCAATTCTGGAGTCGGGACCAAGTAAACTCGTGAGAGAAACGCTCTGCAAAGGTAGTGACTCTTCTCGCAGCTGCCAGGTGTGCTCGTAGCCCCACCCGACCGTGATTGGAACCACATAGTTTTCGTTGGACTCTTCAAGTTCTTGAATGTTTCCAACTTCTGTGACTGAGAACTGTCTCAGTCCGAGATGCCTGCGAATCGGCCAGGAACAGGCAACAAGATGGCCCATAACTTCCGAAGCCAGAATCTCTGCTGAAGCACCCGTACCATGGATGCAAAAAAGGGTGTGTGACCCGAAGAACAAGGTCGTGTAGCGGCTGATAGCACCCTTTTCGTTTTCGTATGCCGCCAGTCCTCCGCCGAAAATTTGACCGGCAAAACCGGTTTGCATGTTTCGGAAAGAGTTCCGTTTGATCATGATCGCCGGGCGCTTTTCAACTACGTCAGCACGCCAACGATACACGCTCTCAATCAATATACCTGTGCTTGGCGCTTCACTCCAGACATATTGTTTCATTTCTGGACTGATGATGTTTAACGGATTGCTCCATTGCCGAATCAACACGTCACGCAGAAACCCCGTAATCAGCAACGGCTGCCAACCGTTTTCGCACAGGTAGCTTACGTTGATGGTGCTTTGAACTTTTTGTGGGTCCCTTACCGGTTGTTCACCGGGGGTTGGACACCAGTCGGCTGTACTCATCGACGTTAAGCTCCTTGTCTGTCATGTTCTTGTACACTTTGGCAGGATCAACGTCCCAAGTCATCATGTTCAAGCCCGACATCAACTGGTTGGGTTTCTTTTTAAGCTTGTCCAATGGATTTGGGTCTGTTGGATTACTGCCCAAGTAAGGCACAGGCGGTCTTTCCGGGTTAGAACGCAAAGGAGCCCTTGGCACGCTGTCAGAATTCAGTGTGCTAGGCGACAGCGATCTGGGAATGTACGGCATAACAACCTCAGCAGGTTTGCTGTAACCAAGCGTCTTGTTGCGGTATCGGTAAGTTGTAAATGACATCGGTAAACGGTGCCGGACGCAATTCCACGTTGGAAATCAAAGGCACACCGCGAATTTCAGCTGCGTTGCGAATTGTGGCGATGTAGTAACGATCATCCGTCTTGCGGCTGACCCACACATCCAACTCCTCAATCAACGGCATCATCAGCATTCGACCCGACACGACGATGTCCGTGATCGTGCCGCGCATACCTTGATCATCAACATGTTTACGCTGTGTGACTGGCGACAGATCACACCAAATGCAAGCCATGGGATAGTAGTAACCGCATTCTTTGCCGGTACCCCAGCACTGCGGGCAGTATGGGTCAGTAATTTCTTTGGTCTGCAAATCTAGGCAACGCGGGCAGTCCAGCCCGGTAATGCGCCGTTTCAGCAGATAACCGTCTTGCGACGTGTACTTGAACCTGAGCTTTTCTTTTCGAGTAATTTCCTGCGCCAGCCTCCAATCTCTGGGAGTCAGGATACCTCCCTTGGCTACCGGTTGGGAGTAATAAACAGCCACAGGCGTAACCAGGCGTATGCGGTAATGCGCGTCTTGTTGACCTTTGGAGTAGTTACGCTTGATCGGGTCAATCGCGTAACAAGTGTTCTCCATTGGGATGCCTACGTCTTCCCAGTCGTCTGCCTCAGGGTCACCTGTGCGACCTTGCTGCAACTGGAAAGACCAAGGCTTTGGATCGTTAAAAGTGTCAAGCAACGTCCACATGACTCGAGTGCCACCCCGAATCAGGTAGGAAACATGCACCATGTCGAAAACATTTTCACAGGATGGTGGACACGTGTTCTCGCACGAGACGTTGAAGTTCTCGTTACTGTGTGTCGCTGACCCTGGTACAAATGCTGGCGTCCCTTCCAACATGCCTCATACCTCTTGTGGTTAGGAGTAGAACATGCCGGCGTAAGACGAGCCCAAGGTACCAGAAAACAAACCAATGTTGATTTCCATTTTCTTGGCTCGCAGCATCTCGCGAAATTGTTGCTGCAACAAATTGCTCGCCGCCCGGTACTGCTGTTCCTTGTTCTTGTCGTCAACGGCAACGCCGCCAGCGTTGTAGTTAAGTTGATTACGCCGGTAATGGCTGGCAACCATGTCAAACAAATAAGCTTGAATGCCCAGCAACCACATCTCGCGGAACGGGAAAGTCTTTGTTGTTAGAACTGGCTGCAACGGTGGCGGCGTCTCGTTCCAATACATGACAGGCCGCAGCACGGCCTGGCTAATTTCAGCCGCATCAAACTCAACGTCGTCCAGCAACATGTTGTCGGCTGGCGCGTTGTCACGCATGGCCAACCTAATTTCTTCCAAAGTTGGTGGTCCAAAGTTCCTGCGATAAGGGTCGCTGTCCACGCCAAACAAGCCACGGCGTACGAAAGTGCAGCTTTGATTGCTGAACAGCATACGACCGTCTTCTGTAAAAAATGCCCATTCTTCCATGTAAATACCAGGGAAGCGAACAATCTTGTCAGGCAACGAATCGGCTCGCACCAGTCCCGTGGTCGCATCCAACACCGACACATTGATCGTGTAGATAGGGTCGTTGATAGGGTCGAGACCAGTCAACTCACGCATGCGCAGCGTTGCACCACAAGGCGTGCCTAGCGGATCAAAAGGTTCTGGAGGTTGGCTGCTGACACTGTTGCAACTGCCGCCGTTGCAATTCATCAGGTTGATAAACTCACCTTGAGGGTTCTTGAAATTCCACAGCAAACGAGCATCCTGCCCCATCTGCACTTCATGACACTGCAACTTAGGCAGAACGGGGCATCCGTCAACAACGGTCTGCGCCGGTTTGATTTGATTCTGTTGGTCGCAGTTGTAATCCTGCAACGGAGCTTGAACTATTCTGTTGGACGGTAAGCCGCAGTCAGCCATGACAATTACTCCACGGTGATGTTGTACGAGTCAGGGCCTGCCACGTTTTTCTTGAAACAATGCAAAACATATTTGCCTGGCAACAAATGTACGGCGCTGGCCCACGAACCGTCTGCGTTTTGCCTGGTAGAACCGACAATCGAAATTAAATCGGCAGGTTTCTTTTCGTAGTCGTCTGCCGTAAAGACCTGAATGATCGCGTCAGCCACGGGTCGATTATTCAGCCTGTACACTAAATTGTCCTTGCCGCCGTAATTATGATCAACGGTAACTGCGCCAGCGGGCGGTTCGGTGTAATAAGTTTTTGGTGGTTTTGGCGGATTGGCTCCAGTCAAAGCTTGACGCAAGCCTAGTGTGATCTGACTCGGCACCGGGTTGATGGGCGTAATGCTGATGTCTGCCGGATTAAATGTCACAACAACGCGGTAGGCATCGGGTCCAGCCACGCCCGTCCTGTAATACCGAAGCACGTAAATCTCAGGGTCGAGATATAGCGGCATGGCCCAGTCGCCATCGACTGTTTGTCGGCTGTTGGCGACTCGATAGGTGGCATCCTGCTTTCCAGCGACGTAATCCATGTACAAGAAAACTTCGATGGTAGCGTCAGCCACCGGTACGCCGTCAAGGCAATAAACCAGCGCACCAGGTCCGCCGTAATCTTGGTTAACTAAAACTTTTCCTGGATCGGCGTTGTTGCCTGAACCGCATTCCAGTTGCCACCATTCAGTGGCCAACAGGTAATCTGTCGCAGTTTTGCGTAGCAAGAAGCGACCAAACGGGCTGTAGATGTCAACAACGTAGTCGCCGTTAGCCAAGCTATCCAAGTTAAAACTGTACAGGGTAGGCCTACCAGAAACAGCAGTACCAGGCACAGCTGGGCCGACAAGTGTGTTGGTTGCTCTTGTGTAAAGTTCTAAAGTCGGAGAATAGTTAGGAGGCAGGGTCAACTGAAGCATCAGGCTTACCCTCGAAGCGTAGCCAGATAATGGTTGATGTCACCGTTAGGCATCATCGCCAAGTTGAACAACTGCGGAGCTTCCACAGCCAACCCGGAAAATATGGCTTCTTCTGTTCCAATGTATCCGGCAGACAACGATTGCCGCAAGAAATCATTGTATTTGCTATCAACCTCAATAATCGCCTGCTTCGTTCCTCCAAACAAGGTTGCTCGGCACACAAAATCCGGAATTTGCCGGCACAAGGTTTCAAATCCTTCTTTGCTGTAACCGTGCATCTCCTTGTCAATCAGATAAGGAAAAGCCGGCATGAAAAATTTATCAGCAGGAAGCTTGGAAAAATCAAAGCCTTCAAGCGTATTTATGTTGAAGCTGCTGCACATTCCAGCGTCAATCCAGTAATAAGCCTCAGACCTGAAGACGTTGTGGTTAACGCAGTGCATCAAAAACTTCATTTTGTGCAGTGTCAAACCGATATATTCAGGAGATCGGATGATACTGGTCTTCATCCATTCCGCCTGATTTTGCCAGCTTTCCTTGGCACAGATTTCCGCGATCTTGGTAAACTCGTCCGTCCAGGCAAAAGTTCTAGGGTCAAGGGGCAGCACGTAAATGGGTTTGCCGCCTGTGATAGCCATGACGTTGTAGTAGTAACGGGCATCCACAAAGACGACCAAAGGAAAACCCAAGTTAAATAACTTGGATAACCCGCCCAGATAATGCTGCAAGAAATTTCGACCGTCACGCTTTTCTCGATCAATGTCAAACAAGCACGTGACAAAAGTTTTTGTGTTATTTCGGTAAATGTCTGTGCTGTTACGAATAGTTTTTGCGTAATCATCCATACCGTGGTAATCCAAGGCAGGATAAATTCTGTTGGGTCTTAGTTCGTCTGGGAACAAAGTTTCAGGCGTGGCTTGCTCATTAGGTCGTTTCTTGGCCATCAAGCTGCGATAGTCGCCCAGGTGCGTCACATACCTGTCTTTCAGGTAAGCACCGCGAAAACCCAAAGCAAAAAACTTTCGGTCAATGTTCCATTCGGTGTAATACTTTTCAACCCGGCCCAGTAACAGCAGGTCTTCCCTGCGCTTTAGATTTGGGCTGCCCTGCCAGCAGAACCAGTGATAGTGCGATGGGGATATCTGCCAAGGTTTTTTGCGAAAGAATTCCCCGTCAATCAATTCAGGGTAGTAGGCGTCGTAACCCTCGTCTTCAAATGTTCGCCAAGATAAATCGATTGAACCTATTTCCCTGTGATCTTCCAGAATTTTTAAGGACTTTTGCAAATAGCCGTTGTTCAAAAATAACCAATCCTCTTCCACGTAAAAAATGTATTTCGTACTGCAAAACGAAACCATGAAGTCTTTGGCCCACCAAAGTCCACGGTTCTCAGGGAAACAGACTATATCAGCAAAATGCCCGTAGCTTGAAACCAACTTGTCAAACACGCCAGGTTCACCGCTGTCGTCAACCATGACGATTTTGGTTGCCAAATCTTTGGTTGCCAAAAAAGATTGAACAGTTTGCGCCAACAAGTCCAGCCGATTACAGCTAAGAATAAACGCGGTTATCTCGCTATCTGGCTGCTCTACCGTGTGAACCTGCAACTTAGACATGACGCAAGATCATCAAGTTACTGGCAAACCAGCCCATGTGCGGTCCGGCTGTAACAAACTCTAGAAGTTTTTTCTCTTCGTCCAAGTCACGCCGCATGCCTGCATCGACAAACTTCTGTTCCCAGTATTCTTTCGGCTGACAATTGATATGCCCGTGACCGCCTTGTCCTGGGTAAGCCGCCGTCCACACCAACATGCCGTCTTTCTTGGTGTTTCTAACCATGCTGGCAACAATGTCGTCAGCCTGGCTTTCCGGCAAATGTTCGGCAACTTCCAGACAAAGAACAACGTCGCCTGGGTAATTGAGATCAAACAAACTGGCTTGCACCAGGTTTTCCTTGTCCTTCACTCGCGAGTCCGTGTCAAAACCGATTGCGTTTTCACCGGCAGAACGAAGAGCATCAACATAAATACCTGGACCACAACCAATATCGACAAATTGCTTGTCGTGGTGATTTGCGCTGAAGTATTCGGCTAATCGTTGCGCTGCCGGCGTTTCCTCGTCAATGATGGCTTTGTAGTCGCAAGGAATACCTATCTGGTACCAACCCTGACCAATGTGGACGTTCAAAACATCCTGAAAATATTTCTCATAACGAGGAGCTATGCTGTCCAGCGAAAACTTTTCACCGAATCTGCGACAGTTGGCTGGCTTTATCTTGTGAATGTTACGCACCGCGTTGACAAAGTCTTCAAAAGTGCGACACCTGTAGCCTGTCAAACCATCGATATTGTTCTCAGTAAAGGCTCCCCAATCTGTTGTGATTGTCGGAGTTCCTGACAACAAGTTCTCAACTTGCACGCCGCCGAATGGCTCGAGGTACATGCTAGGCACAAAGCTGGCAATCGCTCGACTCATCAGCTTCTTGCGCGTCTCAAGGTTAGCGTAGCCGATGTACTCGATGTTTTTCGGCAACGGGTAATTGTCGTCCTTTTGGCCAGCAATCTTCAGCTTGAGGCCGAGCTTCTCAGCCACTTGGATGGCAATGTTCACACCCTTGCCGTCATACACGCGGCCAAGGAACAAGAAGTAATCGTCCTTCTGCTCGCAAAACTCGAACTCAGCCAAATCAAAGTAGTTGGGAATTACCACGTCGTACCAGTCTTGCTTGCACATGCCTACGGCTTCAAGCCCGTAGTAGGCGTGCATAATCGCGTACGACTCAAATACTTTCCACCTGGCCCAATGGCCACCGGCATAACCAATGCCTGGCTCAACACAGATCATGTCAGGATGTGCGTCACAGACTGGTCGAACACCTGCACCCCAAAACGGCAAAATAAAATCATTACGCATTTTGCGCTTACCGACTTCAACAATGGCGTTCTTGTAGAAGGTCTGGTAAGCGTGATCACCAGTGTTGAACGTGAAGAAGTTCTTGCGCCAGTCGTAACTGCCGTAAGCAATCTCCAAGTCTTTGTTGGTGGTTACCGTCACGTGCTCGTGGCAATCCAGATCAGAATCTTCGTGCCCGTAGTGGATGATGTGGTGGCCGCGAGCCTTCATCATCTTGGCGAACTTGATGACCTTCTGCGTGTAGGCACAGGCAATGTATTCTTTGTTGGAGACGGTATGCGGCAGGCCCAACAGGTGAAAGCGAAACCCCATGTCATCCCTTTCGCTTAAAATCCAGAATTAAAGGTTGTCGGAATTGTACCAACTCAGTCGTGCTCTTTAAACCTGCGTCCGTCGGGTCTTGTAAATATGTCGGCAAACAGGGTCTGAATTTCCTGTTCGATGACTTCACATTGATCGAGGGCAAGTTTGCGCCGGAAATAATCCTTCACTTGCAACGTGGACCAGCCCATCTCATAGAAGCCTACCAGGGCGTTCCAATACTTATCATTGAGCAATAACCGGTAAGAGGCGGGCTTTGAGCGGATGAACCGGTGAACCCAGCCCAGTGCTTGATGCGTGAAGCATTTACCTCCGCGCATTCTGACCGTTTCGTGCAAGATAATCTCTTCGCCACCAAAGTAACGAAAATGCTTGCTAAAGCCGGGATATTCAGACTTTTTCATCAGCGTGTAAGCCGAGCCGTGCCCAACTATCTCTTTGACCTTCTTCTCAGGTAACTCAGGATCGACATGCCAAATGCCGAACGCTGAACCGCGCCACTCAGGTAAAAGCTCTGTGGCAATTGTGTTCCCCTTTTCGTCCAGCAAAGGGCCGGTCCACAAGTCTTTACCGATGCGGTCTTCCGCAATAGCTTGCAGGATGTAATCGACAGAACCTGGAGCCAGTAAAACGTGACTGTCCAACAGCAGCACAAAGTCACCAGCAGCGCGTTCCCATACCGAATTCTTTGCGTGCGCTGGTCCTCTGTTCTTTGAGTAATGGATGTAAGTAGCACCAGCGCTGTGGCAAACTTGTTCAAGCAATTCCTGTTTTTCAGGCATGTCGTCAATCACGAGCAACTCAACGGCGGGACAAACAGCCCTTACATGGTATTGCCGTAAAGCTGTCAGCGTCCAGAACGCCCCCTCCGGGTCGTCCCAATTCGCCATACCGATTGTAAGTCTGGGAGACATGCCAGCCTCGCTTAAGTTAGGCCGTATCTGCCTTTGAGTCGGTTGTACAGGTTTGAGATGCCTGTGGAAGAAAGCGCTTTGTCGTAAACACGAATCATGTAGATAGTCCCGTTTAGCTGCTCAGCAAGCGAACCTACGTCAGAACCAATGCGCCAGTTCTGCCCGACAGATATGCTTGCAGTATTTGTGGCTGTGCCGTCAACCACACCATTTTTATAAAGAGTACACAAGCCGGACGCGTTTCTTGTGATGGCAATGATCCGGGTGGCTGCGGCTATCGGGTAACCAACAAAGTACGGAGAAATTGAGTTCATGTAAAAACCGTACACGGCAGAAAACCAGAAAGTGCTTGATTGATAGGCAGAACCAAAATTGCCAATGACGGCACCTGCCGGGGTTGTGGCGTTAGTCGTTACAGCGGCAACGACAGTGAAAGGAGTAGTGCCGGATAAAAGATTATTGATTGCAAGCTCACCGTAGCTTGTTGACCCATTGAACGTGATGCCGCCGTAATTGGTCGTGGTAAACCCGCAGTTGTACAGCGTTACGTTGTTGCCGCTCTCGCTTAGGTCAAACCAAGTTGACCCTGTACCTGGATAACTCTTGTAATTCAAAGCGTCGAGATACAGCTTCAACCCGTACTCATTCTCTATGTCTGTGTTTGCCAACGTAGTGGCCGCAACATAGCTGCCATCTAATGAAGATTGAACGGAATTTGCCGCAATAACAATTTCGACGCTGTCGGTTGCCTCTATCGTCACTCCCGAAATGTCTAAGACAATGGCTTGATCCTTGGCATCAGGATCGGTCGTATTGACGGTAATTCCGGCTGTAATTGGACCAGCCGTCGTCGTGGTCGTCGTTGTCGTACTTGAGCTTGTTGTCGTACTTGAGCTTGTTGTCGTACTACTAGACGGGGGAATTGAACTCACTTCAAACACTCCTTAAACGCCAAGCTGCCCGGTCAGCCGGTACCTTTTGTCACTTTGACGGTAATGCCCGTGGTGGCGGCAACCACTGGTTGATTAAAAGATAGCACAACCTTGTTACCTGCTGCCTTTACTTTTGTGGGTGGAACTCTGGGTGGCGGCGCGTAAGGATTGCTCACACTGGGTTTAATGACACCACTCGCGCTTGGGTAAGGTGCCGGAGGTGATCCGGCTCCTCCCAAAGTACAACCACCCACGCCAGAGTTAGGCCTACGCTTGCATCGCCTGCTAATTCCAGCCATTATGCTACCCTCCATCCGGCTGCGCCTGAACCGTTGTTGGTACTATCGTAAATTAGTTCCGCGTAGTCGTTAGTAGCCAAAACGATGTCAGCAGATTGGAGACAGAAAAACCTGTTGGCGGAAGCTGACGACGTTGAGTTGTGTTTAAGAGTCAAGTTGAAAGACCCGACGTTGTAAATACGCATCATTCTGCCGTCTACGTGAGAACCGCCAGAAGGAGGAGCTACGCCTGTTATATTCCTGGCAGCTGTGCCGCTTAGCCGCTGGAAGGCAGACCCAGTAAGAACAAGATCGTTCTGATCTGCGGTATAAGCGGAAGGGCTGTTAGCCGCAAAAGCCAAAGAGCCTTCTGTTTTAATGTACCTGGTTGCAAACAAGTGAACTTGGACTGAAGAAGAATTGCCGATAACCGTGGTATTACTACCTTCTCCAAGAGCTTGATAGCCTATAACAATTTCCGAGCTAACACTGTTAGCAGACGCTCTGGTGTCGTAGCCGATGTATACGCCGTTATCGGCAGCGGTTAAACTACTACCTGCAACAATTCTTCTAGCCGCATCGCCTCCGACGACGGTATTATAACTGACTGTTGAAGCGTTCAACAAAGCGTTGTTGCCTAGAGCAGTATTACCTGAACCAGTGCTAACTTGATTACCGGCGCTGCCGCCAAGAAATGTATTAAATTGCCCACTGCTTACGGTATAACCAGCTTGATCGCCAACAGCAGTATTATAAGTGCTGGTTGTTAACGTACGAAGCGCCCCGTAGCCGACACCAACGTTGCTCTGACCCGTAGTCAGCGAGTAAAGCGCAGAGTTTCCTAAAGCAACATTAAACAAACCGCCAGCTGCAATGAACTGGAAAGCACTTCCGCCAATACCCACATTAGTAAAACCGCCTAGCCCATAAAAGTAAGGGATACCGTTAGCGGCAACACCACCGATTATGGTACCCGCACTGTTCTGCCATTGTTGAAGGTCAGCCGACTGCGAAGTGAAGCCCTTGACGATGAGGCCTTTGGTGGCGGCTGCTGAGGTATCAACCTGGAGCATGGCTCCTGGAGCCGTATTATTTATGCCTATTGTTCCTGAAGTGCTTATACGTAAATGAGGAGTTGCAGATTCAGTACTGCTGTTTGCGTAAAAGTCTAAAGGTATTGCGGCACCTGTGCGAAGTATACCTTTATTTTGTGATCTAGACCAAAAGTACTCTGTTTGGGCAGTGGCTCCATTTGCAAGCCTAATAAAAGGATCACCTGTAGTAGTACTAGTAACCCTTAAGCCTACTTGGCCGCCAGAAATATCCAATTTATCTGCTGGCGAAGCCGTACCGATGCCGACACTGGTACCATTATCAAATATCTGGCTATTACCACCAGTCGTAGAAGCTGTAAACTTGACTAGGTAGTTAGTAGTACCGCTGATATTCGCAGAGCCAGCCGCGCCTGTAGCGCCAGTCGGGCCGGTCGGCCCAGTCGGCCCTGTAGGTCCTGCTGCTCCGCTAGCCCCCGCTGTACCGGTTGGACCAGTAGGCCCGGTCGGTCCCGTGGGACCAGTCGGCCCGGCAACGCCAGTAGCACCAGTAGGCCCAATAGGACCTGTAGGACCAGCAGGCCCGGTTGGGCCAGCCACGCCAGTAGCTCCTGCCGCACCGGTCGGACCAGTGGGTCCAGTCGGGCCGGTCGGCCCAGTCGGACCCGTAACACCAGTAGCGCCGGTCAAGCCGGTAGGACCTGTCGGTCCAGTCGGGCCAGTCGGACCCGTAACACCAGTAGCGCCGGTCAAGCCGGTAGGACCTGTAGGTCCAGTCGGGCCAGTCGGGCCAGTAGGTCCTGTGCTGCCTGTCGCGCCCCTTGCGCCGCTAGCTCCTTGAATACCCGAAGCACCGAACACACCGGTAGCGCCCGTTGGCCCAGTCGGCCCTGTGGGGCCGGTTGGACCGGTCGGACCTGCAACTCCTGTAGCTCCAGCAGCGCCTGTTGGTCCTGTAGGTCCAGTCGGGCCAGTGGGGCCAGTAGGCCCGGCAACGCCAGTCGCACCAGTTGGACCAGTCGGTCCTGTGGGGCCAGTAGGGCCTGTGGGTCCTGCTACGCCTGTAGCTCCAGCAGCACCAGTAGGCCCGGTTGGACCAGTGGGTCCTGTCGGTCCGGTAGGACCAGTAACGCCAGTAGCGCCAGTCAAACCGGTTGGACCTGTGGGTCCTGCGCTGCCAGTCGCACCAGTCGGGCCGGTGGGGCCAGTAGGCCCGGTTGGTCCAGTCGGGCCGGCGCTGCCTGTAGCACCTGTAGGCCCGGTAGGCCCGGTAGCACCAATCGTACTGAGTACGGCTCGCCACTTAGTCGAAGTACCGTCATAGGTGCAGCAAACAGACTTGTTTGTAGAAAGAATCAAGTCGCCGCCAGTCTCGGTAATGAACTGGTTAGCCGCCGTACTGGTCTGGCTGTGTTTGAGAGTGATATTGTTAGCGCCGACATTGTGCAGCCAGATCACACGTCCATCGACATGCGCACCGCCGGATGGAGGAGCGATGCCTGTCAGGTTGTAAGCTGCGGACGCAGACAAGCGCTGGAACGCCGAGCCTGTCAGGACCAGGTTGTCTGTGTTGGCAGAAAGGGCTGTTGGAGTTGAAGCGGTGTAGGCAAAAGAACCGCCGCCAGAACCTAAAGTGTAGCCTGTGCTTGAGTCAGCTACTCTTATTACGCCTACGCCTCCTTGGACAAGGCCGACAGAGTCAGTGTTCTGGTAGGTAGCGCCTGTGCCAAAAAGAATTGAACCACCAGCCAAACGAATTCCATTGTAGCCAAAAGAGCAGTAATTGCCAGAGTTTATAGCAAATGAGTTATTGCTGTAAACTGCATTGCTTACGCTAAAAACAACATTGTAAAGAGCAGTGCCCGCCCCCTCTATATTTAAGTTATTGGCACCGGCACCAGCCGTAACTCTAAAATCAGCGTAATACGAAGAAGTAGTTGGGTTCTGAATTCTTAAGTAAGTCGCAGAACCAGAAAAGTTTGCTGGTTGAACTACAACTGTACCGTCGCCGCCAGTAGTAGCCTGCAACCCTGGCTTTAAATAAACAGAACCACCAGCACCAGACGTTACGCCTGAGCCAGCGGCTATTGTCATATTTGCGCCAGCACCAGAAGTAGAACGAGTTTGAGGTTGGATAGAAATCGCCGTGCCTGCCACGCCGCCAAAATATTGCGTTTCACCGTAAACGTAAGCAGTCGTAATAGACGGGTTGCCTAACACGGTAGTGTTAGAGCCTTTTCCAGCTGCCGACGTTCCTATGACTATTTCATTAGAAGCGCTGTTAGTTCCAATAGACTGATAGCCTATGTATATGCTGTTTGTTACACCAGTGAGACTGGTGCCAGACGTGTTCAACCTACCGGCTTCCGCGCCTAAAGCAACGTTCTGAGAAGTCGTGGTTATGTAACCTAAAGCCCAGGAACCTATACCTGTGTTGTTGCTACCTGTGGTTAAGTTGGCCAAAGATATCTGGCCTATAGCCGTGTTTGAAGCACCAGTTGTGCAAGCTGCGAAAGCCGAAACACCAAAAACAACGTTAGACGCTACGCTACCAGAACCTCTGCCTAGAGTATGCCCTCCTACTTGCACTCCAGCTGCAAAAGGCGCTAGCCTAATCGTACCGTCAGCGTTGACATCGATCTGGGGAATACCAGACACGTCGTTGACTGAGAAGATGACGCCAGTAGTCAGGTTGTTGTTGATGGAGAACAGCTGGCCTGCTGATCCTTCAAAGCTTAACGTGCCGTAAGAATCGTCCAATACCTTTAGAGTAATTGGAACGTTGCCTTGGCCCGTGAACACAACGTTGGGCTGAGCCGTCTGGCTGATGTTCGGCGTGATCTTGATGTTCTTGTCTGAATTAGCCATTGGTCACTCCAGCTTAAAATCCAGAATTAAAGGCCGAACCTACCTCTGTACGCAGAGTAGATTTGCTGCATCTCGGCGGCGGTTAACACTCGGTTATAGGCCATTAGAAAGCTAAGTTGCCCGTAGCTATATTCTGACGAACCATTCCAACCGCCTACGGAAAACTCCACTGGACCGTAGACTGTGGCAGATACTGAAGTTTTAACCGCGCCATCGACGTAATAAACAGCGGAGTTTGAAAAGTTTGAAGTGCAAGCATGTATATGCCAGTCGTTAGAAAGGTCTCCTGTTTGATAAACCCAAGTCTCTCCGTAATAACGACCTACACCGTTAGCCCAGTGACCTAGTAGCCAGTTATTGCCGTATGTTGTTACAACGCGACCGCCGCCCGAGCCTGGCTTATAACGAGAACCGCATATAACACTGTGAGGTGTTGCGTAAAGATAAGGTCCTCCGCGTATGTAGCTGGTAGTCCCGTTTGTTTCTAAAAGGCCCATGTTTGTTGAACTGCTGTATGTAATAGAATTCACAAAGCTACCGTTATAGCCGTTTCCGCTTAAGTCATAAATTGTGGTGCCCGTTCCTGGGTAAGAGTTAAGATCAGCCACGTCCCATAACATGACAAGACCGTTTGTTGGAATAGATGGTCCGCCGTAAACGCTCATAGTCCGAACCTCCCGCGCAGAGCGTTGAAGTTTTGAGCACTTTCAGCGGCTGTTAAAACCCTGTCGTAAACAAAAATGGCTGCTACGTTACCAGCCATCTGCCAACCACTTGGATAAAGAAACCATTCGTAGTATGTCCAGCCTGAGAAGTTAACAGTTTTAGCTTCCCACATATGGAAAGAACCGTTTCTTGAACTGGACGGATAAGTAGTAGCTGTTAAATCAACGTAGTTAGCAGGAGAACCTACACCGGCGTGGTAATAGGAGTAACTTACCCAGTTAGGCTCTGCGGCACTTAGGTAGTAATTATTGTTTTGATTTCCTCTTACCCATAACTCCATGGTGTCGGAGGTGCTGTACCATATGACAACAGTGCAAGTTGCGGTAGCTCCAGTAAGAGCTGACGTTTTAGTAAACCCCTGAGTGGAGCCGTTTAAAGTAAACCT
>Ga0222713_10002673_pt1 | contig 18885 bp, 35 predicted proteins | sample C33_649DmetaG_FD_165061 | JGI IMG/M metagenome (GOLD analysis project Ga0222713, IMG submission 165061) | Estuarine water microbial communities from San Francisco Bay, California, United States - C33_649D | ecosystem: Environmental > Aquatic > Marine > Unclassified | place: USA: California...
GAAAAGAATTATCTAGAGATGGATCTATTCAGAAACCTAATGAAGGATATTTTTAAAGAAAGTTCTTTTGAATTGTTTTTGAATTATACTCAGCACGTTTATTGGGGTGATGGAGCATACACTCGGGAAGAGGTTGAATCCATTCAGGTGTTTAATCCTGGACATCCATTCTTTGAAAGCTTCCTGGGAGAATTGAATAAGATAAACGGGGACAAATATGTTCTCCACAATTTCCACCATCTATTATGAGACTATTCCTATTAGGAGATTCATTTACAGACAATCTTTATGCAAAACCCCAGGATGATCTTAACATCGGGAAGTATGTAAAAAAATTATCGGACCTGGGAATAAAGCCCATGTGGTTCTCCGATTATTTAGAACAGTGGGGATATGAAGTTCATAATCTAGGAATTGCAGGAGCTTCCAACTATGATATCGTAAACAGATTTGCTAGGATCAATAAAAACTTTAAAGAAGGAGACCGCATTATAATAAACTGGTCTTCTTTTTCCCGTCATAACTGGTTAGACAGTAACGGAGAAAATCAAACAGTGCATAACGATGCTACGTGCATAGAAGATATTCATATAAGGAAATTTTTTGTTGAGCAAAGTATTATAAGGGAGAAGAGTGTTACCGAAGGAGGATTTTTAGCAACATCCTTTGTTCCCTTTCTAGATTATCTCGTAGATGTGCATTCTAAATATCGTCCGATAATATGGACACCATTCGTTAATCTGGAGGAGATATTTCAAGATAGAAGATGGTTTTGCTGTAATATAGAAAATCCAATCTTTATCGATAAGATCAAACACGGGGACAAGCTTATAATAGCAAAAGAATTTCCAGATCTAACAGATAGACATTATGGGAGATATGGTAATTTCTATCTAGCGGTTTTACTTAAAACTGTTCTGGAATACGGAAGCGGTGAATACTATATGAATGACAAAGATCTCATTGAAAAGATCTCATACAACCTTACGAATAGTACAATTCCGGATACTCCACTATAACGTGAATTCCCCCGTTAGTGTATGCATCTTTGTAAATGCTTTCTATATTATCATGTTCCAATAAATCATGGAATTTAATGTTGGGACACAGAGATTTAAATTCGTTGATATAATTTCCTCTGTGCTGATGTCCAGGATCCAAAGGTTTATCTGAACCCTTTCCCAATCGAATAATCATATTCGGATTCCATTTCCCACCACTCATTAATCCGATCTTATCCACATGATTGACTAACTGATTCGTTGCGCAGATTAGAAAATCCCATCTGGGATAAAACGTAATAACAAAATCCCCACTCATTGCCATTCCCAGAGACATACCCATTTGCGATTCTTCCATAACAGGAACTTCGATAATCTTACTCTTAGGAACATTACCGATTGTGGTGCTCATCGGATTTCCGTGCCACAGAACTTGCTGTCCAATAAAAACTGTATCTTCCTGCTCTCCAAGAAAATCCATTGATCTTGTTAAGGCATCTTTATAAGGGGTGTATTGAGGTTGTGCCATATTTAATTTATTTTAACATGAAAGAATAAAGAATCGAATTTAGAATGAGCAAGAAATCTAGATCCATCTTTACATTCATACATGTTTACTCTTTTACCATTTACAATGTCTGTAAATTTATATTTAATGAATTTAGCAAATAATCTTTTCATATCTATCGATTAAAAAATTACCCATTTACCGGTTCCGTAATGTGGCCATTCTTTTTCATATTCGTACCAGATAACATTGTCCGGAATTTCTCTTTTGATTCCACCCCATGTTTCTATCGTTGGGGTATTAGTTGAAACGTGATTATCTTCAACAACAAATACTATAGGAAGATCTAAGTTTTTTGCATACTTATGCATCTCATAAAAACCTCCAGTTTCAAATGCCATATCCCCGATGAAGCACCACACCTTATCGTTTCTATTTTCTCTCTTGTTAGATAATGCAACGCCAGTTGCTATCGGAATGATTGCTCCAACTATAGCAGAAGCATAGAATTTTTCCTCTTGACTTACTATGGTGATCGATCTACCTGCTAGAATTTCTTCCTCTAGCCAAACTGGGCAAACTCCTTTAATCAAAGCATGATAATGAGATCTCCAGGTGGAAAAAACCCAATCAGTGGATCTAATTCTTTTCCCAATTTCTATTAATTGATCTTCGTTCCCTCCGCTCAGATGGACAGGTCCTTTGATTCTTCCAGCCTCCCAATGATCCGCTATCAATCTTTCATATTTGATTAAATCCTCTCTAGTATAAATAGGATCAGTAACTATTGGATATTTTTCTAGATTCTTTATCATCGATCTCTTTTTTGTAATATTGGTTTATCGGTTGGCCATTCCATTTGATACTCAGGATCGTTCCATTTAATTACACCTTGCTCATCAGTATCGACATATCCATCCTTATAAAATAAATTGTAATGAAACATACAGTCAGTTAATGCGTAGTGACCGTTTGCAAATCCAGGAGGAACCAGAACTTGGTTTCGATCTTTCTCGGTAATTGTAAAAGATTCCCAGTCACCAAAAGTCGGGGAGGATTTTCTCATGTCCAAAACAATTAGATAAATGTCACCAACTGCTGCCTGAACAAGTTTCCAAGTTTTATTATCATAATGTAATCCTCTTAATACTCCTTTGTATGATTTTGAGAATCTTCCGTGAATACTGATCTCATTCTTATCATAATGAATGTGTCTCATAACTGGATGTTCTTCACTATGAAAGGTTGTAAAAATTTCTCCTCGATACTCTCTGTAGACAGAGGGTGTAAAGATTGGGACTTCGTACCCAAATCTTTTAGAAGGTGTTTCTATAAACTCGTCCCACTTATTGCTCATCTTACATATTATTTGCGTACCCTAGAGGGAATCCGTTTCTTAATTGAAAATTCATAGTGGGAATAATTACCTGGTATGTCTTAATCAATTCTTCTATGCCCATATCCAAAGAATATTTAGGCATCCATCCCGTTGCTTCTATCTTGGCATTAGAAACTATATAATCTCTTTTGTCTGGATCTTCATAGTAATCTGAATATGTGATAGCAAAATCTGGAATGTAAGATTTTATCTTTTCCAGTAATTCTTGCTTGCTCAGATTAGCATTGCTAAGACCAACGTTGTATACATTACCCTTCATTGAATCATAATTATTCAATGCATGAACAAAGACGTTAGCGACATCTTGAATGTGGATGAAATTTCTTTTGAAGTTCTTTTCAAAGACTGTAATGTACTTATCAGTCAAAGCTTTATAAACGAATTCATTAACAAGAAGATCAATTCTCATTCTTGGGGAAGATCCAAATACTGTGGCAAGTCTAAAGCAAATTCCCTTTGCATTTTCCAGGATGTATTTTTCCGCTGCACATTTGGTTTCTCCGTAAACGGAAATTGGGTTCAATGGGGATTCTTCGGTACACTCTTCTCCTGGATTTCCTATTCCGTATCCACTGTTAGTGTTAGGGAATAGGATCAATTGGTCAGTGCTCCCATAATTTATGATGTTAACTATCTGATCATAATTAACCTCCTTGGCTAAAACCGGATCTGCTTTACATGCGGGAAATCCAACAACAGCAGCGAGTGGAATGATAACATCGTTACTTTTTACGAGGTGGTCAAGAAGTCTTTTGTTTCTGACATCACCATAAACGAATTTATAATTTTCGTCGTAGGTAAAATTGAGTGGGGATGTTTGTTTAAAAATGAGATTATCCAAGACTGTCACCTTGTGTCCCATTTCTAAGAAGTGTTTCGTAATAACGGAGCCTAGATATCCAGCCCCTCCTGTGATTAATATCTTCATAAGAGTAATAATTATTATAGAAGGAAGTTCCTTTTTATTTCAGATACCTCTTTATATAATTATTTTTATTCGGAGGGTAGCCACCCAAGACCAGAAGAAATTACATGGATGTTTTTATAGCAGGGGATAGATCCCCCAGTATCGAAATGCTCTTTGCAAATAAAAAGAGAGGAATCCTTACCGGAGTTTTCTTTTATGAATGAGTGCCATTCTGGAGCATCATTATGATAAAAGACGACATTAACCTTATCAATCTTTTCAGTATCTAGATCGGGGTTAAAATATAAAAATGCCTCTATCTCCTCACTGAAATCAATCTCATCTATGTACGAGTCCAGCGCTAATATGTTTTCCTTTTTGCTTATTCTCATAAATTAACACCCAAACCAATAGAGGTATTCTTTCTAATTGGATCTAGATCTATTTTAATAGAAGCTCTCTTGAAATCGTGGATCAATCCAAACTTCACTGTTGTAAAATTGTCGCTATAGTTCAGGATTGAATATTTTCCGTTATTTGAAAGTATAAACATTTCATCAAAGAATTGGTACTTCTTTGTCTCTCTTCCAAATCCGACCATTACATGAAATCCAGTTCTGGCAAATCTTTTTCCTGCTCCTAAATATAAAGTTCCTCCTGAGGTAATCCCTTCTAATCTTTGGTCTCCCCACGGAAGAACCTTGTCTGTAGTTAGATCTGGATAATATGTAGATTCATCTTTCTGAAAAGCTGCAGAATAATCAGCAATAAAATATCCCTTATTACCTATGGTAACAAATCCACCAATTTTTTTGTCGGTTGAATATTGGATACCAAATGATACATTCGGAGCTTTTCCTCTTATAGTATCTCTTCTCTCGTTATCATAGTAATAGATTCTAGCTGGTTGTCTGTATCCGAAAGGATCGTACCAATATCCAGGATACCAGTAATTGTATCCAAACATAGGAGCTCCCCATAGATTCCATCTATTCCCGTACATCAAAGAAGGAGGGTACCTATTATTATTTCTGGACGGACCTGGTTGGTATCTATTGTTTGACCTCTCTGTCTGTTTTTGGGAATACTCTATAGATGATCTAGAAGGAGAGTAACTTTGACTAGGTGTCTGAGATGGCTGAGATCGATAGGTTCCTGTGTTTCTAGTTTCGATTTTTTGACTTCTTTCACTCTGAGAGAAAGATAAGAATGGAACCAAAAGAAAAAAGGTGAATAGTTTTTTCATGGCTTTTTTCTTTTATATATTCTTTATTTGTCCTTTGGTTTCTTAAAATAATCTATTACCAGATTAATTGAACCTAAAGAGATAGCTCCCCATCCAAAATATTTTTCCAATTCAGGATTTCCGGAGTTTATTCCATATCTTTCGATCAGGATTCCTGTTAGAATCATCATAATGTATATGATCTCTTTAATGCGTATTTTCATAACACCTTTTCCCTATATATTATTTTCTAGTACCAGGAGGGCTGTGAACCCAGCCTTTCTTAATTAGAAATTTTAATCTTGCCATAGACTTTGACATTCCGGTCTTCTCTTCCCTACTAAGTTCCTCGTCGTACATGTCACGACCATTATGAATAATAGATTCTGCTTCTACACAATCAAAACAAAATCCATATCTTAACTCCCTCTCGTTTCCACAACATTCACATTTCATAAATCAATCTTTATTTTATATTACATAACTTCGCCTTCGGGTAGGATCAATTCTATTAAAGCACCTTTTTCCCTGGCTCTTTTAACTAGATCTTTAAATGCAGCATATGCTTTTTTGTCTTCTATTTTTTGAGCTGCTTTTTCCTTTTTGATTTTTTCCTTCTCCTCCGTGGTTAATTTTTTAGACATTATTTAAGCTATTTAATTTTCTCCCAGGTAACCTCCGGAATGTTTTTCATTAGTGTCTCGTTGTGTCTGATAATTACATCAACCTTATAAAAAATACCCCGGCGGGTTTTTGGCTTCACCCCTAGCTTACCAATCCATTTGTAAAGTTTTTGGACGTCATATATTACAGTCCTTTCCGTTTTTCTTTTCGACATCCTGGTTAGAAGTGTTTCCACCTCTTCGCAATCGCTAGAGTTTAGCTTCATCATATTTCCAATTTCCCATGACATTTTGTGGACTATTCTTTCCTTTTTAAATTCTGACATAGTTTTAATATAAATGATTACCACAAATATACAGGATTATGACGTAACTGAAAAATGAACAATATGTCCATGATATATAAGTGTAGAATGAAAAAATTATCTACATACAGGCAGTTTTTGGTGTTAAATGAACAGTTAACAAAAAAAGCATCCACCTCAGAAATTATGGATGCTTATAAAAACGATGCCCAGGCTAGAGCTGCTATTAATGGATCAATCCAGGCCAATTCTAGCTATAGCTCAGTTCTAAATGCCATTAAGAGCTATTGGACTAACCAAATACCCCTTTTGAAAAACAAACCCAAGGATCAATTGACGGACACAGAGGTTAATATGCTAGACACAGCCGAAAACCAATTCAAAAGCGGAAATATGACTAGAGACGTAGAAGACTATGCTATGAAGAAATTAATAGGCGGACACCTGGAAGAATTGGAATATGACAAGGATGCTAAGAAATTAGTGATCAAGGGTTACACTGAAACACAATACGATAAATCCATAAAATCTAAATAGACTTGTAAAACAAGTTAGATATATAAAGAAAAATAAAAAATAACTATGCCAAGTAAAATTATGTCCTTCGGTGAATTTGAGAAAGTTTACGAAGCTAACAGCTATCTTTTAGAGGACGAAGCAGCAGCTGCACCTCCTAAAGACGATTCAGAAACCGCAGTGGTTTCAGACGATGGATCCATCGGTGTACAGCCAACAGAAATTTTAGATCTTTTAAAAGACCTGGGTGGAAAAGAAGGCGAAGGGGAAGCAGAACCTGAGTCAGATGAAGAGGTGCCAAACGAATCTCTGGTTGAACAAGAGGAAGTTAACACCCTTAAGTCTGCTAAGATGGGTGAAAAAAGCGAGAGAGTAAAAGATATACAAAGCCTCTTAGGCCTTAAACCAACTGGTAATTTCGACCAAGCTACTAAAGATGTCGTTATGAAATTCCAAACTGAACAGAAGAAAAAAAATTCAGCAATTGTAGTTGACGGAATAGTTGGTAATCAAACATATGGCTTAATGTTAAAGGTTAAGAAAGGTATCACAGATAAGGATCAGCTAGCAAAAATGATGGATAAATTTAGATCTCAAGGTAAGAGGGTGCTTTCAATTGCTCCAGCAGGAAAAAACATAGCTCTTGATCCTAGATTATATGAGGTTTTCGAAAAAATAGAAATCATTACTAACAACGGAACAACCTACGTGGTAGCTACTCCTAGAAGAGATGCAGCAACCAAAGTCGCTGAATTAAAGAAAGCAGGATTATTAGGCGCTGATTTCTCTTGGCTATTAGCAGTTCCTGCAGCTATTGGTAAAGCTATAGTATACACTGCAATTGGAGCAGTAGTTATTCAAGTAGAGATTGCTAAAGCAATGGTAAATGCTGCTATCGCAGCAGGTGCATATGTAGGTCAAGCATCAATGGCAGTTGCATCCAACATAGCTTACGGAGTTGGACAAATTGGTAAATGGGTTAAAGCTAAAGGAGTACAAGCTTGGGCCACTCTTAAACAAGACGCAAAAGAAGCACTTGCGATTTGGGCAGGATTTAACCAAAAAGCTAAAGAAGTACTTAAATCATCAGCTGAGGGTCTTTTAGCTTTCGGAGCAGCAGTTGCAGCATCTTTAGCTAAAGAGGCTCAGGCAGCAAGAATGATAACGCATAAAATGGTGGTCGAGCTAGGTAAAGGCCTTAATCAGGCATGGGAGCAAACTAAAACACTAGGTGAACTTGTTAAAACAGGATTAAACAAGTTTAAAGGTGGAGCTCAAGCTTTAGTGGCAAAGGTACAGTCAGAGTATGATAAGACTGTAGCAAGAACCAAAGCTATTGGAAGTGCAGTTGAAGCAGGCTTCAAACAAGCCGGTCAAAACGTAAACAATGCACTTAAAGCTTCAGTGACTGCAGCAGGTGATGCACTAATTGCTGCTGGAACCTGGGTAAAAGGATTAGCAGAATCCACAGGGACTGGAAATGGAGAATTAGTTCTAGAGTGGTTAGAGTATTAATACCATCTAAAAGATAAAACTAAAAAGCCTAGGTTATCCTAGGCTTTTTTTATGGGGATAAGATTTTTCTGCGATCATATTTAAGGGAGATAAATCCCAACGCCATCCCAATAAGATGCACACCATGGGCAGCACCAGACGGGGAACCGAAGAACCCTCCTATTTCAATGAATGCCAATAAACCGATTCCTAGCACCCCTAGCGCTCTTCTTTCCTTTAATCCAAGTAAGCATCTGGAAAGTAGAAAATAACAAGTTCCTGATATGCCTATTGCAACCTGCGTGAGCCCTAGAGCCTCAATGGGAAGGTAAAGTAAAGAAATGATGGTGGTAATGTAAAAGATCTTCAGGGGACTGTAATTCTTATTAATATTAGGCAGCAAAGCTACGAGGAGAATTCCCATATTTAATAGAAAGTGGGACATGCTAAGATGGAGGTATCCACTTAAAAAGGGGTTCATCATTATAAGATTTGAACTATTAGATCCAAAAATCACAACTTGAATAAAGATGAAGAACGTAGCTGCTCCACAGAGCAGAATAGTTATCCCTGTAGTTTTAGCTGAAAGAGAGGCACTTGACATTTACATTAAATTTAGATCCTAAATGTAAGCAAACATCTCGGAAAGAAAAAATGTTTCAAAGAAAAGTTTCACTCTTCCTCGTCTCTAGTGTAAACCCCAACCATATTATTACGCCACCAAATTTTAAACCGATTGGTATCTGAAAGTCTCCACATAACCTTTTCCTCAATAATAAAGATTGTTACGAAAAGTGATAAAGAAATTATAATCGCAAGGAGAATGAATTTCATATAGATTATTTTTGTTTGTACAATTTGTCTAGTCCCATAAAATCTATCCAATATAAAAGAGATTCATACGAAGTAAAATCTTTAATGATCTGATTGCTTTTATGATTAATTAGAAGATATGCCCTTTCTGCAACATATTTTTCAGTACCCAAGAGGTCCGATACCATCTCAGGAACAGGATTGATCTCCTCGACATACACTGCAGCTATATTCTTTAGCTTCCACTTATCCACAGCATATTTACTTGCTGAAACTGTCAAGTTATTTTTATAGAAGATCCAAGATTCGTTTCTTCCTATTTCTATATTTTCTCCGAACATAAACTACAGGATTGAATCAATAATTCCGTTTTTCAATGCTTGCTTGGCTGTGAAATACCAATCCTTCTTCTGGTCATAGCATTTCTCCAGATCCTTCTCCGTTAATTTGGTTTTAGCAAGCGTGTGTTCTTCAATGAACTTCTGAAGTCTTTTGGTTTCAATAACATCCTCTTCTATATCTTTTAGTTTACCAACTGCTCCTGTGCTAACCTGGTGATACATAAAAGTTGCTTGATCGTAGGCAAACCTTTTGTGTCCAGTGATTGCTATGATAAATCCGCAGCTCATAGCACATCCAGTAACTATAGTATGGATTGGAACCTTAGAATTTTGCATTACACCAATTAATCCCATACATTGATAAACATATCCTCCGTATGAATCTATATAAAACTCAATCGGTCTAGGATTATAATTAAATCCATGAACCTCGGAAACTTTAGCAATATAAGCATCATCCTCGTTGATCTCTATAATAGATTTAGTAACAGCATTAATACTTGTCTGATCTACCTGTTGAGCTAGATAAATTGTTCTTTCTTTGGGGATGGGAATGTGTAATGACATTTTGTAATTTTATTTTTATAGAACAAATATAAAAATAAAATTCGGAAAACTGAAATGAAATCATTCAAGGTCAATCCAGGAGATGATGTCCCCGTCATTTTTGTCCCAGTCTTTCCAGTACTTTTTTAAATTCTGAATGGCGTAGATCATAGTATAGACCTGCTTCTTGCCACACGTTTTGCACACTCTTGTTCTTAGGGAGACGTGATCTTCTGTAACGTCATTAGGAATAATATACCTCTCTTGAGAATACTTCCATCTATGAATTGACCGGGAACAAAGAAATTCCATGACAATTATTTTCTTTTCGTGGCTTTAACCTTCTTCCATTTTTGGGTGGAAGATAACTTAAAGCTTCCTATATACTCCATTTTCCATTCATGAGGGGCGATTAAAGATAAGAAGATCTTTCCATCACCCTTAAAATAAAGATGGTAAATCTCCCCTATGACCGGTTTAAAATTATACTCTGCTTTAAAGATCAGATCGTTCCATCTGTACTCCTCAACCAGAGATTCATACTCGGCTTTAAGCTCTTCAAACTTGGTACTAAATTGTTTATTAACCTCAGAAGCTGCGGACTGCTTCCAACCAACCACATCATCTAGTTGGATTGCGGGAGCGCCAACATTAGATCCGTAAGTAAGGGACTTTTGATAGTATCCCTGTTCTTCGTTCCAAACTACCAGATCTGGCTTTTTCTTTTTCTTCACTTTTTATATCGCTTCAAATTTTGGATCAGGAACTGATTCATCAGAAAGAGAAAATCTTCCCATGATCCAACCCTCGCAAATTGCTTTATCTAAAAAATCTCCAATTTTAACTTTATCATGAATGGAGATATCAAAAGATTCAAATTCCTTATATAAATTCTGGATTGATTCCAATACCTGATTCTCATCCATTCTTATCATCATTGTCTCTAATAAATTCAGGCAGTCATAAATAAGACCTGTTCGATATTTTTCGGGTTTACATCTGAATGAAAAGAGCAAATCCAAAAAATCTCTTTTAGCTCTCTCGAGAGAACTGTTGTGGATATCTAATTTCTGACTTGGATTGATTGTACTGATTCCAACATTACCGCTAGAACTTATAACAAGCCTAGAAGAACTGGGTGTTCCGAGTGTTATGGTTGCGGGATTTCCCGTGAAAGTAGCTGTGCTAGGACTTGCTGATTGAAACATATTTTAATCCCTCCAGGAATCAGTTGATTTGTATATTGCGTTAATAGAAACAAGTCTTTCAATTTCTACCGCTCCGTCTTCTTTTATAAATCCCCATGAAACCGGTCTAAACGAAATTTGGTTTATCATTCTTTTTAGTTCCTTTCCTCTAGGAGTTTCCAACAATTCTATATCTGCTACTAACGAAGATCCTCTAACTTTTAATTCTTTTACAATAAATGCTATATCCTTTATATTAAGTGGAACGTCTAAATATTCGTAAAAATCCTGGCTGTCCTTAAATGAGCCGTAAAATTCTCCAACCCTCTTGAGTTCGTGGTTATAGTCCGATACCATTTTCTTTAGTGAGTCGATTGTATAGTATCTGTCATTGGAGTTCTTTTTATTAGCAATTAGGATTCTCTTAACCATCTTTTGGGAATTTCTCTCAAATGTAACAAAACTTTTATTATGTAACATTTAAAAGATAATCGAATATAATAGGGAATGACAGAAGAAGAAATTAGATCCCTGATATTAAATAAGGTCTCCAGAATGAGAAGACCTAATGTTGAAGAGGGTATTTTTAAAGCCCTTGAAGAAAACAGGGAAGCAAGCGAAGAGTTTATAAATCACCATTTAGATGCATATACAATAGATAGCCCTGCAATTTTATCAGAGGAGATCAATGCTATTCTTTCAGTTGATACAAGCTTAGGTCTACTCTTTAAAGATTTATTAAGAATTACGGATGATAAAATTGGAATGGGCGAAGTTCTATTAACCCTTTGTATAAAGGATGCAGTTTCAGGAGGAACTGATGATACTGACATTATTCTACAGAACCAAGAAGCATACGAGGTCAAGAAGATTTCGAAGGGAGGAATATTTTCATTCTCTGAAAGATTTACAGAGTACAATGATCTTGGTCTAATTATGAACATGGCGATTCTAAATTTTGGAAAGCATGAACTTTTTTCGGGGAAGAATCTTTACACGGTCAGTACAAAAGAAGTAAGAACTTTTAAATTACTATTAGAGAAATTTTTGCTTCCCAATGAACAGCAGATAGTTCCTTTTTATCTGGATCAATTTGTAGTAAAAATAAATGGCATGACTGTTAGAGTAGAAGATGATAGAATTCTAAGGCCTGATGAGTATGATCCTATTCTGGAAGCTTATTGTTCGATGTTTAATTTCAGAGATCAGATTTTATCTTCTAAAATTAAAAGTGAGAGCATGCATCTTTTCACCAGAGGATGTGGAGAGGAGGAATGCACAAAAAATATCATCAATGATCTTTTTTCAATTACGGCTTTAAAGCAGATTCTTAAAAACATTAAAGGCATATTTTTGGTTCTCCCAGATTTGAGTCTTTCGTATTTTACACCTCACGACGAGCACGGCTCTTTGTATGATCCAAGGGAAATTTTGCTTTATGATATTTCAAGAAACAAAATGAATTTTAAAGGTCCATTCTTAAAAGGATCTAGATCAGAAAAAACACCGGGTGAATTACCTGAAGAATTTAAACAATTATAAATGGAAACAGAATTTAAAATATCTTTCAACGACGGAGCAGTGGTAGAAATTGTAGGGGAAGACAATCTTTTATATGATGTCAAATTTTACAATGACGATAATGGTGAATTAATCCATTCTTCTAAAATTGGATGTGGGTATTGGACGAAGACCTCTATTAAATACTTCATCCGATGGAGAGTGGTTATTGAGCAAGAAGGAAAGGAAATTCTAGTTCATAAATATGATTGTAAAGATAAGTACGTTAGAATCACAAGTGGAAGTGATTCATTAGGAGATAATATGGCTTGGATTCCTTACTTCGAGGAGTTCAGAAAAAAACACGAATGCAAAGTTGTGGTCTATTCTAAGCTTGGAAAATTCTTTCAGAAGTATTATCCAGAAATTACTTGGTTAGAGAGTGAGTATGGTATTACAGAGTATGATCCTTTGTACTATGCTTCTTATAAGGTGTCCCTTGGGATTAGCATAGAAAAATTAAACGAAGGGATTAAAAAACTGAACAAGCTAGAAAAATTAAACAAGAGAGATCCGAGAAGAGTCCAGTATATAGAGGAATATAGTTTCTATGATAAAGAGAGACACTTAGAACACCCAGCTTTAATTCCTTTACAGAGAAACTCATCTAACACATTAGGTCTTGAACCTAAAGAACTAAGACCAGTTTACAAATCAGATCAGGAGGGCAGACCCATCGAAGGAAAATATGTTTGCTTTTCCGAGTTTGCATCAGCGGATGGAATGAAGATATGGAATAATAGAATCGGGTGGAAAACAGTAATTGAGGAATTACAATCTCTAGGATATGAGGTAGTTTCTATTTCCAAGGAGAGGACAAAATATAATGTCACACAAAGAAATGGGAATTATTCTTTAGATGATAGAATTTGGTATTTGAACCATTGTGAATTTTTCATCGGATCTAGTTCTGGACTTTCTTGGTTAGCATGGGCAGCAGGAGCCAAAACAGTTTTAATCTCAGGACACACCAAAGAATGGTACGAGCCTAAAGAAAATGTAATTCGAATAATTAATAAAGATGTTTGTAACGGCTGTCACAATGAAGAAGAGCATGCAGATAAGTTCTGTTGTTATCACTTTCTGTTTTGTCCTTCGAATAAGAACTTTATTTGTACTAGGGCAATCTCTCCTAGAATGGTAATGGATGCGATTAGAGAAAATGGATTAATAAAACTTTCTTAGAACCTCTATTACATCCCATGCGTCTTCTAAAGCATTATGTGTAACCAAACCATAAATTCCTGCACGTTCCTTACATGCAGTTAAGGAAGGTAATGCGGTATCATTTTTCCAATCACAATATAAGATTGCAGGATCAAGAACTCTCTGTCTTGTTCTAATTAACTTTTGCCACCATGGTAATTCTTGTAAAAACAATTTATCAAAGGTTCCAAAGTTTTTCCCAGCAACATTGATAGTAATAGGTTTAGTTCTTCCGTCAATAACGGGTTTTAATTTTCCATCAACATGAATCGAAGGGGAATCTAAAGTTGAAAATCCATTGTTCCAAAGGAAACAATAGAATGCTTTTACTACTTCGTCTTTTTCCCAAAATTGATATCCACCACCATAAACACAGGTCTCTGCTAATTCTAATTTTTCTCTATCTTCTTTGCTAGATTCTAGATATCTTCCCATTGAATCTATGATGGATTTATTCATCCCAATAGCTCTTGGTGATCCTACAATTTCGTTCTGTAGAACAATTGCATTAAATCTTGGACATTCAAGAAATGGTAATTTCTTTTCTGTGTCTTCTATTATTGCTCCTATGGAAAGTACTGAATGCTTGGTGTGATCGAGACCCGAGGTCTCAATATCGATTGAAACGTATATCATGTTATTTAGATTTGTCTTGATTTGCTAATCTTGCACTTCTCATTGAGATTCCTCCCTTTACCTTTCCCTTTAGATCGTCTTCTTCGATTTCTCTATCAAGATCAAGATATGAGGTTGTTCCCAATTTAACCATTTCTCTCAGGGATTCTATTGCAATTGCACCAGCTCGTTTACGCTTGAGTTTAGTTGTATCAACCCCTAGCAAAGGTGCTTCGAATTCAAATTCGACCTCTAGATTAATTTTGTATTTGAATGTCATATTTTAAATTTCTTTTATTATCATCAATATAGCAATTATTATTACGATGAGTGCAACGATAGCAAATCCTCCCCAAAGAGGAGCAGTTACCCACCACCAGGACCAATCAATATAGCCTGTTAATTTTAGAGTCATGAAAATTAAAAACATGAGACCAAAGAATCCGATTCCCCCTGAAGATTTGTTTTCTGACATATTAATTTCTGTATATTAGTTCTTTATTTTGATTATAAATGGATAAGCACGTTCCCTGTCCGTGTGTCCAGGCAAAAATGAATCCTCTATATTCTAGTAGCAGACTAGGAAAATTTTCAGTTAATCCATCCACGGGGTCTACTTCCTTTCCTTCAAGTTCAGCCATATTAAAAATAGAATTTAATATCCTCCATGGATAAGGTTCAAATCCCTTGCTATAACAGAGATCAGTCCATCTCTCATCATGCTTAGATATTATTTTCAGAAGAACCTCACCGAAAGATCGATCATCAGAAAAAAATTTAGAAATCCTTTTCATGTCTTTGGATTTCTTTTCTTCTTTGATTTTAAAGTCATCGACCATTCTTTTAATGAAGGTTTCGTCTCTGAAAGCTTCTATCAATTGTTGTAGCTGTTCGTTTTTCATTCTATTCTTTATTCGTCATAATTTCCAGTAGTTCTTCTTAGCAATTTATCAACATCATCTTCTCTTTCTTTTAATTCTATTATCCTAATATAATATCCTTCCTTATCTGCTGGATCTTTGGTTTCACTTTTCATGTTTCTTTCAAACCATTTACTAAACCATTTTCCTTTGTAAATCATAACTTGGCATCTTTCGGAAAATTCATCAGCATCACTTTGATCTAAAAGACCCTCAGAGATAAGTTTATTAAGAACTATTTCTTTAACCTTATTATAATTTATGATTTCTGCATCTAAGTTCATATCTTATATTTTTAAATTATCCTTTTTACTAATTCTAATTCTTTCATGACCATTTCAGAAAAAGCTTTATGTGTTGTCGCCTCCCAGTGAAAATCATTATTCCATTCTTTTGGACCTCCATTTTCTAAAAAGAGATCTCCAATAGTTCTCCACACACCAAGCTTTTCAAATAAAATATCATAATGATCAAATGGAATATTTTCTCCCTCAAATTGAGCCCAGGAAAAAAGATAAGCTTTTGATTTAGTTAATTTTTTTAATGATTCTATAATTTCAAAAAAATTCTTCTCAGCAGCTTTAGTTCCGTTTATAATTTTTTGTGGGTTCATCATACTCTCAAAATAATTTGCATCGAAAGTATTACCAAAAAATTCCAGGTCTATTTCTTTTGTGTATGATGATGTACCTATGAATTTATTTTTATAGAGGATTTCACAATTGAACATTTCACCCCATTCACTTTCTTTAAGAGGTAATCTGGTTCTCGAAAAAACAGGAATGGAAACTATTAAATAGTCTTTCTCGTCTAGATAGGGTATGATCTTAATCCAATCATCTATAATAGACTGTACATCTCTACTTCCTACTCCTGCGGTCACTACTTCTAATATAGGAAAATCCCTTTTTAAATTTTTACCATAGAAAGATCCATCATTCGAGGGTGAAGCAAAACTGTCTCCTATTATAAATAATCTATCTGCCATTCTAATAATTCGAAAGTTTATAGTTCATAATTATATCATCCTCTATATGCTTTTTCTTTTTTGGTTTTTTGTCAGACCATTTTATAATATAGGTTTCTTCTTCAGTCGTAACATCATATGTTGCTTCAATGATAAAATCATACTGTTCATAATCTTCGTCCGAATCGTTCGAGATTGTTACGAAACCAGCTACACACTTAGTAGTCTGGAAAACCATATTCTCCAATTCAATTTGTACTGCCATAATCTTTTTGTATTTTTTCGTACCTTTCTAAAAAACTTTCCACCCCAGTATCACCAGACATTAACCATTCTACCTCTTTAGCTTCTTTTGCTAATCTGTATAAATCATTCATAATTCTTTCTACAATTGGTCTAGCTTTAGATTGGGTGCCCAGTGGTTCTATAAGATGTCCATTTAAACTGTATTCAAATCCGGAAGCACCTGTTTCGAATTTTTCAGGCTCTGTAGCTTTGTCTAAATCATTTCTGATTTCATCAGCTAATGTTTCTATTCTGTGCCAGGTGTAATCGTAATGTCCTCCGCTCATATTATTTCATTTGCATATTTTTAAATTCAGGATCTGCCCAAACTACTTTCACTTCATGACCGCTGACCTTATTATGATTTTTTAATCTTTCTATCATCTCATACGCTTCTTGTTCGGATTTAAATCTAATCGTTTGCTCTGATTTATAACTAGGCTCTTTTATTGAAGACCAATATTTAAATCCACAGAAAGATTTTTTAACCTGCACATAATAGGAAGGGGTTCCAGGTACTCCGCGTTCGTACCAAACCGATTTCATAATTCTGAATACTTTTTCAGACATCGTTTTCTGTTTTATTTTTTCTAAAAAATCCCATGTACTCTAGCATGTCTTCAACTGCTTGCCAATCGACAAAAGGTCTTTCTGAAAGATTATCATCAAACACTAATGGACATCCCAGAGCTGCATCATCAATTATTAATTGACCATATGCTTTGGGTGAATTTGTCCATGAATCCTGGGATGGATTTCTTTGGATTCCGTACAATTCTATTTTTCTTTCCTTAAACCAATCAACAGAATCCTGTAGATAATTTCCAGCAGGTAATTCTCTTCCTTGATTTCTGTAGGTGCTTTCCTTCAGATCACTTCTCATGGTAAAGAGAACTAATCGATGGCCGTTTTTTATTAACTTTCTAAGAACAGGTTCTGCTCCGATATCTTTTCCAACTCTTGGAAAATCGTGGGTAACGCATGTCCCGTCAAAATCTATTACTATGTCCATTGGTTATAAGGGTTATAATTTACTTTAGGTTGGGTCTTCTTTGTGGATTTCAATCAAATTCTTAAGAGCTTTGGCAATCATATCGGGTGTAACAGGATCTTCCTCGGATCTAGTGTGAATTTGGTCAATGGTATCATCATAAAAATCTTCAATCACTTTAATTGGTAAAAATTTAATTCCGTATTTTAGATTAACCTCCGCTTCTATTCTAGCAGCATCTTCCAAACTAAAATTCCCTTCCATCTTTTGGATCTCTTCATATGTTCTGACTATGATCTCAGCAGTTACGTCACCGACCCCAATCCCACACATGCCCAGACCTATCCTCATATATTGCGCCTTGTCCAATTTCATTCTGTTTAAACCGTTGTATCCAAATGTACATGGATTTTTGCAAAATAAAAAATGAAATATATAGTTATATGAAGCACTTGAAGGATTTTGAGGACTTTGGGTATCACTCAGAAATATCAGAGGATAAAAATAAGAGGGATCAATCTAAGGAAAGAAACAATACCGAGATTGAGAAGTATAAATGTCATAAGTGCAAATCTAAGATCAACAAGCCTGTCTATCAACCTGCACTTAAAGAAATCCCAAGGCTTTTTTAGTTTTTATGAATCAATTAATGACCTGCTTAGTGATATTTCTATTACAAGCGGCAATGGCTATTTTAAAGGTGCACGAAATCAAATACAATGATGGTGAGGAATTAAAAAAAGCTATGATCAATTCTTTTCTTATCTCAGTTGTTGCTCTTCTATCCTTAACTATCGGCGTTAGCTCTCTTTTAAAAGGAGACTGGTTTGTCGCAGTGTTTTTTGTAGCCGGATCCATGTTTGGCAAATGGCTAGCTATGACAAAAATCTAATTATCATATTAAACATTCACCGTTAGTAGTACAAGATCCTCCAAGTTCCCATATATAGGATCCGCCTGATACTTCAAGTCCCCCCTGAACAAACGCAGGAACGTTATAAGGGCTAATAGTACTTAAGCAGATGGCTGCTGTGAATGTTCCATCACCATTATCTGTGCTCTCCAATGAACTTATTAATTCATCAACAACTATATCATCGGAAACTCTTCTGTATCTAGCATAAAGATCGTTAGGTAATGACGAATATGTATATGTTACCGTGTAACAATTACCAGAAGATGCCGGAGGTGGAGGTGGTGGCGGAGGTGGCGGAGGCGGGGTCGGAGGTGGAGCTTCACACGAAGCCTGACACTCTAGCAAATCCGCATAGGTTCCTAACCCTGAACCCACAAATGTACAAGTTCCTTCTACGCAATCCCAATCTAAACTAGGGGTTGGTGGGGGTGGTGGAGGAGGTGGTGGTGTCGGTGGCGATGGCGGAGGAGTATAACATGCTTGCTCACTTCCTAATAAGCCTGTTGTCGAATACCAAACATTACCGCCTCTCGCATAATAACCATTGCTAGGTACTCCTG
>Ga0222713_10002674_pt1 | contig 18877 bp, 15 predicted proteins | sample C33_649DmetaG_FD_165061 | JGI IMG/M metagenome (GOLD analysis project Ga0222713, IMG submission 165061) | Estuarine water microbial communities from San Francisco Bay, California, United States - C33_649D | ecosystem: Environmental > Aquatic > Marine > Unclassified | place: USA: California...
GCAAGCCAGAAAAAAGAAGAATAGTTTTTACAATATCGGAAAAGCACTAGTAGAGAAACAAAAGCATGAGTAACTATTGGCCCGGAACTGACATCATCAAGTCAACCAACAACGCCTTTAACTGGCGGGAAGTTCGGTTCGGCGTGTCCGAAGAAATGGTTCGGCATATGGGCAGGGTTGTCCAAGGGATTGAGAACGCCAAGAAGGGCAGACAGTTTAAGAAAGGCGAGGTGGTTTTGAATACGCCAAAGAGCGCCCCGATCCAACTGTTTATGAAAGCAAGAGGCAAGAAGAAATGAATATCATAACCATAGACTTTGAAACATACTACACCAGTGATGATTTGGGGTTTAAACGGCAGACCACCGAAGAATATGTACGCGATCCTCGCTTTGAAGTAATTGGTGTAGGAGTGCAAATAGGAGAGGGAGAGCCTAAATGGTTTAGCGGTACGATGCGCGAGACCAAGGACTGGCTGGGGCAGTTTGATTGGGGTAACTGCATGGCAGTTGCACACAATGCGATGTTTGACATGGCGATCCTCAACTGGCACTTTGACATTCGTCCTAAGATCATTGCTGATACTTTAAGCATGGCACGTGCGATTCACGGTATCGAAGTGGGCAACAGCCTAAAGAAATTAGCCGAGCACTATGAGATTGGGGTGAAGGGGGAGGAAGTAGTCAATGCCATCGACAAACGGTTGGTTGACTTCACACCGGAACAGCTTGCACGGTATGGAGAATACTGTCGCAATGACGTTGCTTTAACTTACGAACTATTCTTGCACCTGTTGCCGCAGTTTCAGAAGGTAGAACTCAAGCTGATTGACGCGACTGTGCGGATGTTTACAGAGCCAGTGCTCCGCCTTGATGTACCTCTCTTACAGCAACATCTTACAGATGTACAGACACGCAAAGCCAAACTCCTTGAGGAATCTGGAGCAGATGTCGATAGCTTGATGTCTAACCCAAAGTTTGCAGAGCTATTGAAGGGGTTGGGTGTAGAGCCGCCGATGAAGATTTCCCCGACTACAGGCAAAGAAACACTAGCACTTGCTAAGTCCGATGAGGGGTTCAAGGCGCTGGCTGACCATCCTGATGATCGGGTGCAAGCCCTAGTCGCTGCCCGATTGGGTAACAAGACAACGCTGGAGGAGACCCGCACCGAGCGCATGCTTGGAATTGCAAAGCGCGGAGCCATGCCTGTACCACTATCTTATTACGCAGCGCATACAGGGCGCTGGGGTGGCGCCGACAAAATGAACATGCAGAATTTGCCTAGTCGTGGAGAAAATGCAGGTAAGTTGAAGAAGGCGATTCTTGCCCCCGAAGGGCATGTAATGATCGATTGTGATTCTTCGCAGATTGAAGCACGGATATTGGCTTGGTTTGCAAAACAAGATGATTTAGTACAGGCTTTTAAGGAGGGACAAGATGTTTACAAAATCATGGCATCTGCTATATACGGCAAGGATGAACAAGAGATTTCAAAAGAAGAAAGATTTGTGGGCAAGACTACGATCCTCGGAGCGGGGTACGGTATGGGCGGTGTTAAGTTCCAAGCCCAACTCAAAACGTTTGGTGTTGAAATGTCCACCGAAGAGTGTTCACGCATTATTTCGGTCTATCGTGAACGCTACGCAAAGGTTCCGGCACTATGGCGTGAGGGGCAAGCCTGTATTGACGCAATGACCAAGGGGCGCACTGCCAAATGGGGTAATGGGGTAGTAGTCATTGGGGCGGGGGGTATCCTGATGCCAAACGGACTGTATCAAAAGTACCCAAATTTACGAAAAGTTAAAGACAAAACGGGAAAAGAGCAGTATATTTATGACTCACGCAATGGCGCGACGAAGCTATACGGTGGCAAGTTGACAGAGAACATTTGTCAGGGATTGGCACGTTGTGTCATCGGTGAGCAACTACTAAGAATAAGTAGGCGGTATAAGGTAGTACTAACCGTTCATGACGCTGTTGCATGTGTCGCGCCCAAAGAAGAGGCCGAGGAAGCGATGGCATATGTGATGGAGTGCATGCGCTTTGTGCCCTCATGGGCAGCAGGTGTGCCCTTAAATTGTGAAGCAGGATATGGAGAGAGCTATGGAGATTGCTGAAAAGGAATTAACAAAAACAGAATATACGATTAGACGAAATATACATAGAGAAGATTTGATATGGAAATATAAATTATGTTGGCCTAGAGACGCCAAAGATGCTGTTGATCAAGACTATGCTTTACGAATTATCCTAAAGAATAATATATTTTATGGTGCTGAACACCTTTTACCTTTAAATGACTTTTTGAAAGAAATCGCGGGGATGATTGATGAATAAGGTTTCCACCACAATAGTTGATTACGCATACCCGTGCATGATGGCCGAAAAAGCCCTGCGCGAACTACACAATGCGATGTTACAGAATGATCATGAAGCTGCCCTTGAGCATGCGCTTCAGGCTATGGTCGAAGTTAAGCTGACCTACAACTCGATCCAGCACATGAAAGATTCCAAATGAGTAAACCCCCCGCATGGAGTTACTCCAGCATCACCCTCTTTGACCAATGCCCTAAAAAGTACTACCACTTGCGGGTAGCCAAGGACATTAAAGAGCCGGATAGCGAAGCCATGCTATATGGCACAGCGGTACACACCGCTGCGGAGGAGTACGTGCGGGATGGCAAACCGATCCCCGAGCAGTTCAAGTATATGGAGCCGCTACTTCAGAAGTTGATAAAGATTGGAGGGGAAAAGATTTGTGAATCAAAGATGGGCATCAAGAAAGTTGATGGGCGATTCGCACCATGTGACTTCTTTGATAAAGATGTTTGGTATCGTGGCATTGCCGACTTACTAATAATTGATCGTAATAAAAAAGAAGCTAGAGTTATTGACTATAAGACAGGTAAAAGTAGTCGTTACGCAGACCCTAAACAGTTAGCGTTGATGGCAGCATGTGTGTTTGTGCATTACCCTGAGATTGAATTTGTACGTTCAGGGCTGCTGTTTGTCGTCTGTAAAGATTTTATTCCTGTGGACTTTACCGTCCACAACAAGTTTGACATATTCGCCAAGTTGGACAGCGTTTTGGTTTCACGTGAAACAGCGTATGAAACGGGGGTGTTCAACCCCAAGCAAAACTTCACTTGCCGAGGATGGTGTCCTGTAGTAAATTGTTCCCATTGGGAACCCAAAAGAGGGTCATGACATGCCATACAAAAATCCTGCTGACCGTAACGTCAAGCGTGAGTACGAACTAGAAAAGAAACGCCCCGGCGCACACGAGGCGCGGATGGAGCGCCAACGTGCTAGGCGTAAGCTAGACAAAGAGGGCAAAGACGCCAACGGTAATGGCAAAGCTGACATGCGTGAAGGCAAAGATGTTGCCCATCGTGTGGCTTTGTCCAAGGGTGGTACAAACAAAAATGGTGTCGTTGTTCAAAATGCATCGGCTAACAGATCGTTTAAGCGCGGATCAAACCACAAGGTGGTGTCTGAGATTAGCGCGAGGGAACGCAAGAAAAAGATGTAAAGTTTCTCATGAGTCTGCAAAGTAAGGTGTGAGTGATAGCAGACGGGTCTTACCCTCCCAACCATAACCTCACCAGTCAGCACGGTTTCACCCCCCTTTCAGAGCCGGGAACTGACCGAAGACCCCACGTCACGGGGGAACTTATAACAAACCTGACGCAGACCGTGTTCAGGTCGTTTTGCATTGGAGATCAGATGGAAATTATTGACAACCGAGCGTTACTGTTAAAAGTGCGCAACCCAGATAGGATCACTACAGTGATTCCAAAAAGTAAAGTGTTGGAAGATGACGGGAGAGTAGCCAAGGTTCTGGTTAATTGGGATTTAGAAGAATCTATCGTATTAAAAAACCTCAAGATAAAAGACGTACCATCACCAATAAACGCTACATACAAATGGACCGGACTGCATAAACCATTTGAGCACCAAAAGACTACATCGTCTTTCCTCACCATGCACAAACGTGCTTTTTGCTTCAACGAGCAAGGCACAGGCAAGACCGCATCGGTGATCTGGGCTGCGGACTATTTGATGACAAAGCGCATCATCAAGCGTGTACTGGTGATCTGTCCTCTATCCATCATGGACTCGGCATGGCGCAATGACTTGTTCAAGTTTGCGATGCACCGCAAAGTAGATGTTGCATATGGTAAGTCAGACAAACGTAGAGAAATCATCAACAGTGACGCAGAATTTGTCATCATTAACTATGACGGAGTAGAAATCGTAGCCAATGACATCATGGCAGCGGGGTTTGACTTGATTGTGATTGATGAGGCAAACGCATACAAAAACCCAACTACGAAGAGGTGGAAAGTGCTAAACCACCTTGTCAAAACAAATACATGGTTATGGATGCTAACCGGCACACCTGCTTCACAGTCACCAGTGGATGCGTATGGGATCGCCAAACTTGTAAACCCCGAAGGAGTGCCTCGCTTTTTTGGTGGGTTCCGTGACCAAGTGATGCTGAAGATCACACAGTTCAAATGGGTTCCCAAGGTAGATTCAGCCGTTACAGTGCATCGGGTTCTACAGCCTGCCATACGGTTTACGAAGGAGCAGTGTCTGGATTTGCCAGAGATAACCTACACCACTCGGGATGTCCCACTGACTGCGCAGCAAGAGAAGTACTACGAGCTACTACGCAAGCAACTAATTGTGCAAGCTGCTGGTGAGGAGATCACAACGGTCAACGCGGCTGCTAATCTGAATAAGCTGTTACAACTATCTGGTGGGGCGGTGTATTCTGATACGGGTGAAGTGGTGCAGTTTGATGCCAGCAATAGGTTGGCGGTGCTGCGAGAGGTGATTGAAGAATCAAGCCATAAAGTTTTAGTGTTTGTGCCCTACAGACATGCGATTGAAGTCGTTGCGGAAGACCTCCGTAAACATGGGTACTCGACTGCTGTCATCAACGGCAGCGTTCCGGCAGGAAAGCGTTCAGAGATTTTTGAGCGTTTCCAAACTAAGGATGACTTACAAGTACTGGTCATCCAACCACAGGCTGCATCGCATGGGGTAACCCTACATGCCGCTAACACTATTGTCTACTGGAGTCCGGTAATGTCCGTAGAGACCTACCTCCAATGTAATGCACGGGTGCATCGGGCGGGGCAAAAAAACCCCTCCACGGTTGTGCACTTGCAGGGCAGCGGGGTAGAAAAACGGATGTACAAAATGCTGGAGAACAAGGTAGACATTCATAACCGAATCATTGACTTATACGGAGAAATACTTAGGTGAAAACACTTAGATAAAAAGTTGGACAAAGTTAATTTTTATGCTACAATCCCCATCACAATAGCTAAAAGGAGAGAGCCATGACCGAGACAATATCGGTTGATAGACTCGTCGCCGCATACATCAAGATGCGCGACAAACGTGCCGAGCTTCTGCGTGAATACGAAGAGGTTGACGGCACTGTTAAAGCCCAGATGGAAGCTGTGGAGAGCAAGCTGCTCGACCTATGCAAAGAGATCGGGGCCGACACACTAGGTAGCAAACACGGCAAGGTAATGCGAACCGTGAAGACACGCTACTGGACAAGCGATTGGGACTCCATGCACAAGTTCATCTTGGAGCACAAGATGCCCGAACTGCTTGAACGTCGCATAAGCCAAACCACCATGAAGCAACTACTGGAGGAGAACCCAGAAATCATGCCGCCCGGACTAAACACTGATAGTCGTTACACCGTAACCATAAGGAGAGCCTAAATGGACTTTGAACAATCCATGACTGTGGATGAAGTAGCCAAGCTGCTACGTGTATCCCGACAAACCATATACAACATGATCCGTGCTGGGAAGATGCCTCACTTCCGAGTAGGAAACAAAGTGCGATTTAATCGCGCTGACATCGAGGCGATTATGAAACCTGTTCCCCAAACTCAAGGAGAGATTTAAATGAGTGACATTACTTTGTTTAGCAAAGGCGGCAACGCCCTTCCCGCTCACCTGCGTAACCTGCAACTTGATGAGACTACAAAAGCTCTGATGGGTAGCAGCGGCACGGGTGCCACAGGCAAACGTATCTCAATCCGTGGCGGCGTGTTCCGCATGGTTGTTGATGGAAAAGAAGTTGCACAGAACGAAGACCGTGCAATGAACATTGTGATCGTAGCGGCCAATCCCGCAGTGTCACGTACATACTACGCTGGTGATTATGAAGAAGGTAAAACTATTTCCCCCGAGTGCTGGTCAAACGATGGCGTGTCCCCTGACCCCAAAGTTAAAGAACCACAAGCAAGCAAATGCGCTACATGTCCCCAGAACATTGCTGGTTCTGCGAAACAGGGCAACGGACGTGCTTGCCGTTTCAGTCAAAGACTGGCAGTCACCCTTGAAAATGACATCCAAGGCGATGTGTATCAGCTAACACTGCCTGCACAGTCTATCTTTGGTAATGTCGAAAGCGGCAAAATGCCTATGCAGGCTTATGCTAAGTTCCTCGGTGGACATGGATTGCCCATCACTGCGGTTGTGACTGAAATGCGTTTTGATACTTCCAGCGCAACACCGAAGTTGACATTCAAAGCTGTTCGTCCTCTGAATGAGGAAGAGCTATTGACGAGCCAAGCCAAGGCACAAACACCCGAGGCAAAAGCTGCGATTGACTCTACTCCTGCAATGATGGACGGCGCAAAACCAAAAGCGATTTCAGCACCTGCTGAAGCTGCTCCTGCACCTACGGCAGAGCCAACCAAACGCGAGAAGAAAGCCGCTCCGAAAGACGTGGCTGAGATTTTGGACGACTGGGCTGACAACGAGTAATTGTTGTTGGGGGATGGTTGCCCATCCCCCCTTCTTTTGGAGGCCGTAATGAGTACTTTTGGTACAGACCCAAAACATCTTGCACGTACAAATGCCCCTGATACAAGTATTGAGGCGGCAGAAAACGTAGATACAACTCGACTTGAACAGTTAGTGTACGAAACAATTAAACAGTTTCCTAACGGCTGTATTAGTGATGAGGTACGTGCGATGTTTCCGCACTACCCATACTCTTCAATAACCGCCCGCTATCGCGCTTTGTTGGATAAAGGTTTCATAGAGGATACAGGGTATCGTAAACCCGGTAAATCTGGCCGTAATCAACGTGTGATGAAGGTAATTAAAAAAGAAGATTATGAGCAACAGAGGCTACTCCCGTAAATTTATAGCCGCTAACAAAGAAGCAGACTCCTTTCATGTGGGTGTGCATCTTGGACGCATCTGTATTGAACGGGACATCCCGATACAAGATGTCGCAGAATACTTAAAAGTTGCGCGACAGAGTGTCTACTATTGGTTCCTCGGTACTAAGCTACCACATCCAACAAATCGTAAAGAGATATGTGAGCTGATAGACCGCCTAGAAGCCAAGCCTAAATTTTAATTTATTGCCGCCAAGGGGCTATTGCCAGTAACCCCGAGGCATTTTTGTCTTAAAGAGCGAACAATGACAACACGCATACCTTTCTTAGCCTCAGTGCTTGCCGAACAAGGGTTGTACTGTGTGGTTGGGTTGAAGAAGGGTGCGCCAAGACAATCTTTTGTAAAGACGCTTGAAGAAATTGATGGTGTAGTTGATGGGTTGGTGTCACAAGGATATGACGCATACTTTGGTTGTGCGAAGTACCTTGATGAAGAAGATGGCAGAACCGCCAAGAACGCAAAGTGGTTTAAGTCTTTTTGGCTTGATCTGGATTGCGGAGAAGGTAAGCCATACGAGACACAAGCAGCCGCAATAGACGCACTTAAATTATTTGTCCAAACATCTGGATTGCCTAAGCCCACCATAATTAACTCTGGACGTGGTATCCACGTTTATTGGCCACTCACTGAAGTGATTGGTTACAACGATTGGAAACCCGCCGCAGAAGCGTTTAAAAAATTCTGTGCAGCTTACAACCTACACGCTGATCCTGCGGTTACAGCAGATGCTGCGCGTATCCTACGCATACCAGAAACTCTCAACTTTAAAGACAATCCTCCTAAACCTGCAAAAGTACTAACCACATCACAGCCGGTTGATTTTGCAAAGTTTAAGCAGACGCTTGGATTTGAAGAGGAGGAAGACGGCGAGGGGGATAGCGGGCTATTTGGCAAGGAAATCCAACGCCGCCCAATAGATGCAACCACCCGCGCTTTGATGGGTAACAGCATCAGTCGCTTTTCCGCGATTATGCGTAAGACCGCCGAGGGGGAGGGATGCGCACAACTGCTGCATATCTATCGCAATCAAGATGACATTGAAGAGCCGTTGTGGAGAGCAGGACTGTCGATTGCCGTTAACTGTGAAGATGGTGAGACCTCTATCCACAAACTGAGCAACCAACATTCAGAATACGACCCGAGCGAGACATACACTAAAGCTCAAGCACTACGCGACAAGCCATATAAGTGCGCAACCTTTACCAGCATTAACCCCTCACAGTGCCAAGACTGTCCTAACAAAGGCAAGATAACATCTCCCATTCAGATTGGGGCACGAATTGCGGAAGCTAAAGCTGAAGACAACATTGTTGTCATGCGCAACGCTACACTGGAAGAAGACATCACAGTTGAAATTCCCGAATACCCGTTCCCATATTTCCGGGGCAAGAATGGCGGTGTCTACAAGCGGGGGTATGGCAAAAACGAGAAAGGTGAAGACAACAAAGATGAGTTGATCTACGAGTATGACTTTTATGTCGTCAAACGTCTGGATGATCCTGATTACGGAGAAGTTCTTTGGATGCGTTTACACATGCCCAAGGACGGTATCCGTGAATTTTCAGCCCCACTAACTCATGTTTTGTCCAAAGACAAACTGCGGGAGGTGTTGGCTTTTCAAGGAGTAACTGCATATAACAAACGATTGGATATGCTTATGGGATACGTAACAAAATGGGTAAAGGAACTGCAACAACTGTCTGAAGCTGAGAAAGCCCGTGTGCAGTTTGGTTGGCATGAAGACGATACAAAATTTATTGTCGGCAATCGGGAGATTACCGCGCAAGGGGTCAACTACAGCCCCTCTTCATCCGCTACCGCAGAAGTCGCTTCCCACTACAGTAAAAAAGGCAGCATCGCTGAATGGACTAAGGTTGCTAATATCTACGCACGTCCGGGCAACGAAGTCCGTGCCTATACCTTGTTCGCGGGGTTTGGTTCCGCGTTATTTAAGTTTACAAAACTTAATGGGTCGATTATTCACTTAACAAACAACGGTTCAGGTGTAGGTAAAACTACTATTCAGTTGATGGTCAACAGCATCTGGGGGCGTCCGGTAGAACCCCTGATGAACCAAGAAGATAAGTATCTTGCCCGTATGCACCGCATCGCTGTGCTTGGGAATCTGCCCCCAACGATTGACGAACTGACTAACATGGCTGACGAGGAAGTCAGTAACATGGCTTACGCTATCACGCATGGGCGCGGCAGGAACCGCATGCAGTCGCAGGTGAACGCAGAACGCAGTAACACGTTACGCTGGTCATCTATTGCCGTCACATCAGGCAATAAGAGTTTGTACGATCAGTTGTTCAACCTCAAAGATTTCCCAGAGGGCGAACTCATGCGGGTGCTGGAATTTGCAGTCGCCAAGGCAGATAGTTTGTCTAAGGCTGAATCGGATGAAATGTTCAACCCCATATACGAGAACTACGGTATTGCAGGGGAAATATTTATCCGCTATGTGATCACTAACCTGCCAGAAGTAAAAAAACTGTTACTCCGTATACAGCGCAAGCTGGATAAGGCAGCGGGGTTTACGCAACGAGAGCGGTTCTGGTCTGCCAACGCTGCGTGTGCTATCACTGCCGGGGTCATCACTAAGAAACTGGGGCTGCATGACATTGATGTTGGGGCTGTCTACAAATGGGCAGTTGAAACACTAGGCAGCATGCGGGTCGAAGTGCGCTCTGATTCAACTACACCACTTAACCGGATTGGTATGTTCCTTAACGAGAACAACAACAATATGTTGATTGTTAACAGCTTTGTAGACCGCAGGGCTGGATTGGCTGAAGCACCTGTACGGGAGCCAAGGGGGGAGTTGATGACTCGATATGAGCCAGACACTAAGCTGCTTTACATAGCAGCGAAGCCCTTGCGGGACTGGTGCAGTGATAACCAAATATCCTACAAGATACTTTGTGAGGACTTGAAGAAGATGAAAGTTGTGAAAGGAATACTGAAGAAAAGTTTATCCAAAGGTTCCGACATAACAACCCCCTCTGTTGCTGCACTGATGATTGACTGCACTTTAGCCGTGGAACTTGACCCGGAAGCGGACACTACGCCGCATGGAAATAACGACTGAAAACGTACCCGTTATAATTGAGTGGCATAAGTTTGTAGTAGGAAGTTCTTTCTACATACCATGCTTAGACAGAGCTACACTTACTTCTAACGTGGTACTAGCTGCTAAAGAACGCAACATGCAAATCAAGTACCGTTTTACTTTGGAGAAAGGCACCCAAGGGGTGAGATTCTGGCGAATCAGATGAATATGTGCTAGAGTTCGCCTAGCAATTGATCATCGCTCTCTCCTTGTCAGTTGCTGATCTCCTTAGCCCCCGGCCTAGTGCCGGGGTTTTTTTCAATCATAGATTGTGGAGGCAGCACCTTCCAATCGAGCGCGTAGTTTGTCGTTCAACTGCACACCGTGGTACATCTTGGCAGATATTTTGTCTCTTGAAGCTACTGACCTAGACAATGTTTCTCCGCTGATTCCAAGTTCAGGATACTTAGCACCCAACTCAAACAACTTGTCTTGCAGATCATTCATCCGATCTGCGTCACCTTCCCTCAATGCCACATAGTACTGCTTGAGCAACTTCTTCTCTTTGCCCGTGATTACATCCTCACGCTGCTTGAGGTAAGCGTTTTCTTCGTACTGTTTCATCAGGTCTGCCGGGGCAAAGCCCAGCACCTGCATCATGGCGTTGTAGCCGTTGATGTCGCCCATGACCGGATCACCACGTAAAGTGTTGACGCCCTCCAGTGCATAACGACCACCTTTCAAGATGTTCTTGATAGCAGCAGGCAGCATGGTCTCGATACCACGCTCAAAATGCCCCTCACTAATTTGCTCAAAACCTTTCTCAAAGTTTTTGATGATTGAGTACGGAGCACCGAGGAGTCCTTCAAAGAACTGAGTCACCGCCGATGCATCCGCACGATCCCCCTTGTTTTCGCGGAAGATCAAGTCAGTCCAGCCCACCCGATCAGCAATGCTCAGGTTAGTGAGGTAGTTGACTGGGCCTTTGTAGAAAAACTCCCCAAGATACTCACGCATCAGATCGTCAAACTTATCTTCATCGTCATCGCGGAACAAGTCAAAAGCCATCTCAGCCACCCAGTACAGCGGCAGACCTTTGGCACCAGCGAACAATCCAGCCATGCCGTATATGCCTACAAGCTGACGACGAGCCGCACGAACAGCCTCTTTCTGTTCTTCAGTAGCATTTTCGGGAATTGGTAGGCTACGGCGCATGGTGTCAAACAACATGTGGTACATGCTGAAAGCAAACCGCTTGAACACCATAAGAACTTTACCAACATCACTTTGACCAAGGCCCGGCCCGGCGAGTGTACTTCCAGCACCGTGGGCATATTCCACCATGCGGATGGCTTCGCGGATAGCAGCTTCTTGTTTTTCTGCTTCGGACATCTTACTGTTCTTCAGGCGCTGCATCTCCAGATCGTATGCAGCCACGCCAGTGATTTCACGGTTAAACCGCTCGGCATGGTGGAACATGAAAGTACCCACCAAAGTAGTCACTCGCGCCAGTTTATTAGTAGAGCCGTACCCAGAATCGTTGGCATTTTCAGAGTGCAGGGCATCCCTTGCGGTGGATGTTTGCAGCAGACCATGATCTTTCATAGCCTCAATCAAGGCTTTGTACTTCGCACCCTGTGGGGAATTGGTTAGGTTTTCGATGCTAGTCATCGCCCGTTGACGACTTGTACCACCCCCAAGCTCCTGCACTTCACGAGATAACCCACTGCCGGTATACAACTTACGAGCAGCATTTAGTGCGTCAATAGCATTTTTCCACCCATGTGTACCAGCTAATTGCGGTAGCACAACCATAGGTGTCTGCAACACGTTGACTAGTGCGGAAGACACATTGCCCGCCAAGTTCCAGTAAAACGCACCCGTACTGGCATACTGGGAGAACGCTGTAAGCGTCGGGTTCATTGCAAACTTATAGCGACCCGTAAACTCATCAAGCAACTGTGAGGCTTTTTCGCTATCATCCCCGCGCAGCTTTGTTTGATCCTCAGTCATTTTTGGGAGCAACTGTTTGATCTGCTGCCCATACCGCATACGGGCGATCTGTCGTGCGCTGTTGCTAGTCACCCGGTCATAAACAAATGCGGCGTTATCATCAATATAACCAGCTATACCAGTGCGGTTTTGACGACTCTTCAGGATGCTGGTTTCAGGCAATGCGTTAACAACAAGCTGTATCACCCTGTTAATCTCATCTTCCCCACCACCAGCATCTTTAATGATTTTCATTATTGAAGCCAGCATCGTGCCATCAGGTACGTTCTTCGTGGTGATTTCGTCAGCACGTGAGTATTCTTCAACTCCTGTAGCGCCTTGAGCTTCGGCAGCTTTACGGGCAGCTTCACGTTCCGTTTGGGTGCCAAGCAAGCGTTTTACACGTTCCCCATTAAGGGTATACGATAACCAGAAGTTACCTTCACGATATAACGGGGAGTAGTGATCTATACGTAATGAAGCCAACTCCTGCATGATCTTGTCATACGCAGACAACGCACGGGATTTGTCTTCCATCATGCCTTCAAGATTGCCCTTTAAGGACTTTTCAAATTCTTTATCCAGAGCTTTGAACGTACTGAAGTAATCACGGTACAACTTCTGCTCAGTAGGTGTTAGCTTATTGAACCGGGCGTTCAGGGCTTTGTATTCGTTCAGCTTGCCAGTTCCTTCGTACATACTACGAGATTCTGGATATGGGCGAATGTCAGGGATAGTTGCATCATTGATGAGCTTGGAGAACTCCACGTACCGCTCTTTACCGCTGTTACGGAAATCTGTCAGGCGCTGGTGTAGCGGCTGCATGGCCTCCAGCAATTTCTCTTGATACCCCGCCATTTCATTGACAAGGTTTGAGAACTGCACGGACTTCTCACCAAAATATTTTTTACCGACTTCGCCAAGCGCGGAAAGATTAAAACTCTTGAAGTACAGGGGGCGCAAGGGTGCCGATAATTTATCTAATGCCGATATGACCCTAGTACGTTGGTCAGCAGACATGTAAGGTACTTTTGCAAGTCCTGTATCTAGCTTTTCAAACACTTGACGTGAGAAGTTAACCCCCGGCTTTGCTAATGATTGCGCATACAAAGATTTGCCAGTGCGAGTTTCAGGTGGCGGGCTGATGATCTCAGCCATCATGCGGTCTAACTTGTCATAAGCAGATTCATACTTGGCAGGGAAACCAAACATGCGGCGCACCGCATTGACCAACCGCTCCCAGCCAGTGAACTTCTGACCGTCAGGCTTGAACTCACGCAGTTGATTGCGGAAGTCCTCGTTACTCCATGCCTCGGCGGTGAACTCCTGAATATCTTGTGCGCCGTATGCGCCGTCCACGTTGGCCTTCAACTGATTGAAGAGAACCATGATCTCGCGGGTCACCGGATGTGAGGGGTTGTCCAACACGTGCGACAAGGCAGCATGGGTGCTTTCGTGCAGAATCTCGTACTCGGTTGCGCCATCACGCAGGTAGATCGTGTTGGTCTTCGGATCGTACATAGAGCGTTCTGCTCCATACACTACCTTGACGTTGCCCACCTTGCCAGCCAACAGACCGGCGATACGGCTTGCAGTTTCAGAAGAGGCACTGTCAGCCAGACCTTCAAGGGCACCCACCAGATTGCCATCTTCTAGCTGCCGCAAAATACCCGGATGTGCCTGAGTGTGCAGAGCGGCAAAGTCTTTGTCAGCCAACAAGTTGTCCAGATCGGTGTCAACGATGTCGTCCATCTGGAAGTCTTCAACCGTGCGCTGAACATCTAGTTTGCGCTTACCCGCCAGAGTCTTCATCTTGCGGGCTTCTTTGGCTTCCTGCTTTGTAGGTACGTACTCACCTTCTGCACGGGCAGCGGCGGTCTCTTCTTTCACCTGAGTCTGAGTACCTTTACGAATGTCTTGCTGTTTCTGTTGTTTCTTAGTAGCAACTTTAGACCGTTCGTTTTCTTTCTGGTACTTGGCAATCTGCTGGTCGAGATACCCAATAGCTTTCGGTGACAAGTTAGCACGTGCCCATGCTTCAGCATTTTTAGCGTGAACACCACCCTGCCCTTTGAAGAACTCAGCCTCGGCTTTAGTGCCAAACATAGGTTCAGGAGTCGTTGTGGCAATTCCAGTAGTAGCACTGGGCAACTTCATCTTGGCGTTGCGGTAGGCCGTGGGCTGATAGACCAGATCGTTGGCAATCGCGTCCAGCGCCAGTTCGGGGGTCACCTTGCCAAAGTAAGCCTTGGCATCCGTGGCTTGCTGGTCGAGCTTGGCTCCTTTTTGTCCTAGCTTTTGCTTAACCACCTCCAGATCGGCAGGCAATTCAGGTCGAGCTAAAATACCTCTTGGGGTTGTTGGTGCTTCTTGTCCTTGCGTTTTTGTTTGGATGGCTTCAGTGGTTTGAGTGGCACTTGCGGGTTCCTCTTCCTTTAAAACTTCTGTGGAGGTTACTGTAGAGGGCTGCTGTCCCTCTCGTCCAGTAGGCTGCTCAATAGCTGTTCCAGTAGATACCACTCCACCGGGTTCAGTTTGTCCAGCGGTTCCGGCAGTGCTTCCGGTAGCGGGTTCGCTAGGTACGCCAGTGCTTGTTCCAACTGGCTGTTGTTGAGGTTTTGTAACATCTGGTGCTCCAAACGCAAACGCTCGGGTCTGCTCTTGCTGCTTTTGCTTTGTCGGAGACAGTACTTCGGCCTTCATCTCGGCACGGGCGGCTTCGACTTCCTTGGGATCAAAAGTGCTAATGATGTCATCGTAGGCAACTGGATCAATGTTGCCTGTGAAACTTGGGTCTTCCAAAGTCTGGACAAAGAAACGGCGACCATCAACCGTATCCAAATCAGTACCCAGTAGTTTCAGACCAATCTTAGAACGATCTGAAATCTTCAAATTCTGTAATGTATCTACCGTAACTGGATCACCCGGTGCCGCTGTAGCACTAGGTTGAAATGCAAATTGACGGGTAGCAGCTTGTTGATCGGCACGTCTTTGCTCAACCGCAGGAGAATACAACCCCCCTGTGCCGGGAGTCGGAGGCACTTTAGCAAACGCACTGCCTTCAGCTTTCTTAGCATTTTCTTTTTCGGCCTGCGCAAGTTCTTTTTCAGCTTTTATTTTTGCTGCGGCTTCTGCCTCTACATCCTTAGCTTGTTGTGCCCTAATAGCCTCATTTAATTTCCCATAAATACGCTCATACGCGCCGGGGTTATCCAATTTAATAGCTTCTGCTCGTTCTCGCAGTGCCGCAATAGATACCGCACCCACATCTTCTGGCATTACTCTAAATGCCTCGGTAAGATCAGCCTCCCTTTGCTTACGGGCTTGAGCAAGCGCGGCCTCATACTCAGCCTGCTTTTCGGGGGTTAACGTACCTGCGGCAGCTTCCGCATCCATCTGCGCTTTGAGCGCGGCTTCGGCTTCCTTGGTATCGCGGAACTCTTTACGAGCGGTCAACCCTTTGCTAGTACCACCAACCGTACCAAATGCACCGCCACCGATAGCACCTTTAACGAATGATTCTTTCATCCGTTGGATGTTTTCAGGATCAGACAGACCTTTTGTACTTCCTGCAACTTGTTCAGCAGTGATGTTGATAGCTTCTTGCGCGGCTTCGGTCAAACCTTCTGTACCGGCAGTCTTAGCGGCTTCTTTACCAATATACTTCCACACCTTGGGTGCGGCACCGGAATCTTTGGCGACTTGCTCAATGACTTTGAGCTTACCGTAGCGCCCCAGATTATCCAGAACCTGACCGGGCACAATGGTGTCCAGAATTGAGGAAATGCCACCAGCCAAGGCAGCGATCCCCGGCTCCATTTTGTCCGTTTCGCGGTAGATGCTTTCAAACACCTCGGGAGCGTTTTGGGCAAATGAGCCTAGATACACCCCACCGTACATGGCACGGCGACCAGCAGTTTCAGCCGTTTTCTCTACCGCAGCCAAACCCGCACGAGATACTGGCCCCGCAGCCATCGCAGAGCGAAGTGCAGCCTGCCCTGCCATACGAGAACCCGCAGCCCCTAAACCAACACCGGGAACCATAGCGGTCAAAGCTGACGGGCCAAGTTCGCCTAGAGTTTCAGCCCCGTACTGGAGGGCTTCATACGGAGAAGATATTTCAGTGTATGACTTAAACTGAGTTGGGTACTTTCTTTCTAACTCTGCACGAGATGCCTCGGCTTCCCTCATCTGTTTTTGCGCGTATTCGTCAAACCCCAACGCAGAAGCACCCATCGCCGGGAGAAGATCGCCTAAAGCGATACCTGTTTCCCCCATACCTCGCATGAAACCACGCTTGAGAAGCGTACCAATCCCTGCTTCAGGCTTTGGCAACCGAAAGTCATATTTCTGTTCAAGCGCCGATAACTGCGCTTGGAATTGCTCAGGCGTTAAATCATCACGGAATTTAACTGCGCCGAGCTTGGGAAGATTGAGGATCATGGATTAGATTCCAAGAGTGAATCAGCAGAACGGGCGCTCTTACCATCTGAAAGCTCAAATGCACTACCAGCATCCATTAAAGCAGAATTACGCTGCTGCTTATAGAGTAGTTGTGCAGTAAGACTCCTTGCATCTTGACCAGTACGCCAGTTAGGGCCGTATTCTTTAGCAAGTTGTGCAGCCATTTGAACGCCGGGGCCAGCATCCCATTTTACGGCAGCGCCAAGCATAGCTTGCTTTAAACGTGCTGCGGTTGCCCTATCTGAAGCATCAATCCGCCTTTCCATTTGCGCAAGGGCTTTAGTTTGATAGTCAACAGTAGCCGCAAGCTGTCTTGCTTGTAGATTAAGGGCTTGAGTTTGATGTTCTAACCCCGCAATACCAAGCCTACCTTGCTGTTCCAACTGAGTACCAAATTGTCTAGCCTGTTCGCCTGCTTGGTATCTCTGAAATTGAGCCGCATCTGTTGCTTGCGCAGCGGTTGTTTTAAGCTGTTGCATCTGTACTAGATCAGCTCTTGCACGATGCCCCGCTGCTTCTGCTGCCGATATATCACCCTTCTTATCAGCGGCCCTAGCTCGGGCCATATTATCTCGGTAGTCCTCAAATTTTTCTTTAGCAGCACGGTTGGCGGCTTCAGTTTTGATAATATTTTTGATACCCTCAGAACCAGCGTCAGCCACAGCAGCGCCCAAGCCCTTAGGACTACCGGCAATTTTGAAACCAATCTCCATAATATTCAAAAGACGGTCAACCTTAGTATCTTCTTCAAGTTTTTTCTCTCGTTTACCTAAACCCTCTTCTTGTCCTTTATACAAAGAATCAGTAAGTTCAGCCAATTCTTTCTTTTTAGCTTCAACCGCTTTTTCACTGATTTCTTGGGCTTCTTTAGGAAGCGTGGACATCATCCCAAAATAATTATAGGGCGTTGGGGCTTCCCCCGGCTTGTATTTAGCTAACTCTACGTTTGGAGTTGTAAAAGTGGGAACCCGAACCGCAGGAGTAGCAGGAGTAGCAGGAGTAGCACGAGTAGCAGGAGTAGCAGGAGTAGCGCCAGCCTGAGTTTTATTACCCGCGAAAGACGCTATGGCTTGATCCATAGCTGCATCAGTGGGGGCAGTGGCAGGGGCAGGGGGGATAGCAGAAGTTGACGCTACATAAGCAGGGTTCATTTGCCCAGTTAATGGGTTTCTTTGCGGAAGAGGTACTATCCCATACGGATACCGCCGCCACGCCATAGGCAACTGCTCCATTGATTGGGGGTCTAAATAAGTAGGAGTATCTCTACCAGTAAGTTGCGCCCTAAGTCGTCTTTCGGGGTCACTCCCCACTAAACCCTGATCCGCAAACCGTTCAACTTCCCCACCCTCATCAAACGCAACGAGGCCCCCCGGAGCATAAGACTCGGGAAGATTAGACGGGAGTGCGTCCACTCCAGTGGGTTGTTGGGCTTGCGCCATGACTTGTTGGGCAATCGGAGCGCCTTGTGGTGCCGGTGGTATTCCCATACCAGCAACTTGTTGAGCCATCTGAGCTTTAGCCTTTGCCAGACGTTGGGTCAAATCTTGAACAAGAGGAACACCGATATAAGGAGGCATGCCCCCTCTTTGAATTTCTAAAACAAGTCGCTGCCGCACAGATTCAATTTCTTGAGGAGTACGAGCACGTTGGGCCATTGCCTCTGCCATTGAAGCAGCTTTATGCTGAATCTGACTTGTGATACTCATGACAGTTCCTTATTGTTTCAACGCATTGCTTAGGGCTAATGTGTCAATTCCAGTAGTATTTTTTACCTCACCACCGTCTTTCATATTAGCTAGTTTGTATCCAGCGATTCCAGCAGTACCCAAACCAGTAAGCTGATTGACCATTGATGGTTGTGCCTGATAAGACTGCGTAGTAGATGTTTGTAGCGGCAAACCACGCAACATGGAGTTCATAAATGCAAGCTGCTGCTGCGGGTACTGCTGTGCAGTAGCGTAGTTCTGGATAGCTTGATTGATAATGTTCTGTTGCTGCTGTTGCTGTTGGGCACCCATCTGGCTTTGCACACCCAAAATGCCTTGCTGCGCCTGAAGTGCCTGCCCGCCGATTCCTGCGAGTTGACCAGCACCCTGCATGGCTTGGTTGTATGCGGCTTGTTGAGCGCCAATACCTTGACC
>Ga0222713_10002676_pt1 | contig 18849 bp, 19 predicted proteins | sample C33_649DmetaG_FD_165061 | JGI IMG/M metagenome (GOLD analysis project Ga0222713, IMG submission 165061) | Estuarine water microbial communities from San Francisco Bay, California, United States - C33_649D | ecosystem: Environmental > Aquatic > Marine > Unclassified | place: USA: California...
TTGCACTCCCATTGGCAACAACCCGATGCCAGCTTTGGTGAGGTGGGTGAGTGGCTGAAACCAGCAGTTTGCTAAACTGCCGAACGGGTAACCGTTCCGGGGGTTCGAATCCCCCCTTCACCGCCAAAGGGAAGTATACCTTCCAACAGGAACCCTGAAACCCCCGTGTTTTCAGGGTTTTTTGTTTTTAGCCTTTCTTGAAAAACCGCCTTAAAAGGCATTCCATCGTGAGTAAATCGTGAGTACCCTCTCGTTTTGCCTCATTTACTCACGATTATTCGCTTAAACCCAGCTGTGACAAGGGTTTGCGAGCTTTACACATCCTCAACACCAGTAAAAACAGGCCTTCAAGTCTCTCCTGTGAAAAACAGGATTTAATCCCCATTCTTTTACCCCTCAATTTTGCCTCAATTATGCTAATCAACTACAAGATATCCTTCTTCTTACGAAGGTCTAAGCCCTCCCAGCCAGAGGGCATTCTCTACACCCGAATCACCATACAAGGTCTAGCTACCGAATTCAGCACCGGAATAGAACTTTCTGCTCTTTTATGGGACAACAAACGCCAACATGTCAAAGGAAGCAGCAAAACGGCTCGATCCATCAACTACCAACTCGAAGAAATACGCTTTAAGATCGAAGAACACAGGCGCTTCCTTTCGGAAAACAACCAACCCATAACGGCTGAGATCCTAAAAAGCAGCCTTCAAGGGAAGTACCACTCAGGCAGAACCATTCTAGATGCCTTTGAATACCACAACCAGCGAGCTGAGAAACTCTTAAATGAATCTTACCAGCCTGCTACCCTTGAAAAGTACAAGCGCGTACACAGCTACTGGTTGGAATTCGCTTTGCAATACAGCTACCCTAGGGATTTAGCTCTCTCACAGCTCCATTTTAAGCACATCCGTGAGTTTGATGAGTTTCTGCGAACCGAAAAGCATCAGGCTCACAATACGGCAGTCAAGTTCATTCGATCCTTTAAAACCATCATCAGCATGGCTAGGGACAACGACTGGATGCAACACGACCCATTCAAAGGATACAAAGAGTCCATAAAGACAACAGAACGCCCCAAGCTCAGCGCCATGGAATTAAAGCTTATCCTAGACAAGGAACTCAGCATTGAGCGCATTGAGCGAGTTAGGGATGTGTTCGCTTTTGCATGTTTTACGGGAATGTCATTCTCAGACATGAAAGCCTTGACTCCCAGAGACATTGCCATTGGCATAGATGGTGATAAGTGGATACAGAAGCCCAGAACCAAATCCCAGGTTACCTTTTCTATCCCTCTGCTTCCTCAAGCAGTGGCTATCATCGAAAAGTACAAGAACGATCCCTACTGCCAATATTTAGGGGTTGCATTACCTGTATTGAGCAATCAGAAGTACAATGCATACTTAAAGGAACTAGCAGACATCTGCGGCATTGACACTCCCCTCACCTCTCATGTAGCCCGACATACGTTTGCCACAACTGTAACTCTAGAAAAAGGGGTATCCCTGGAGTCTGTATCCCGAATGCTTGGGCATACCAATACGAAAATGACTCAGCACTACGCCAAAGTGACTGATTTGCGGATTGCAGAAGAAATGAAGGAACTCAAGAAGAAGCTATCATGAAAGTAGACCTCGCAACCAAAGAAGACATCGAGAGAGTACGAGAGCTACTCGAAGAAGTAAAAGATCTTTTGCAATCTTCCTCTAATTCCAACCTTCCAAAGTACATACGCAGCAAGGAGCTGCGTGTGTGCCTAGGGGGAATGAGCGATACCGCACTGAGCAATCTCCGTAACCGCAAAATCATCCCTTACTTAAAACTGGAAGGGACGTATTTGTACGAGGTAACAGAGGTTATGAATGCCCTCAAGAATCATCAAGTAGGTACTTCCCATTCGACCCCCAGGGTTGAGTTTAGGGAGTTTTCATCCCCCCCGGCACCGCTGCTATTGAAGAAAGTTAGGTAGCACATGAAAGGAAAGGAGTTCTCATCATCCCGAGATATTTAAATTTGACCTACCGAGCTCGAAATTGCGCACCTTCTTTTATATAGCAGTATTTAAAAATTATTTGTAAAAAGTTCAATGAAGATAGAAATGAACCATAAAAGAACTAGGAGGGAAAACATCCAACCAATAAACTTATCGAAACCATCTTTTTTATTGGGTCCGTGTGTAAAGCCCTTATAATAGTCTTCTTCCTTGAATGGTGTTTCTATTTTAGCTTCTTTTATTTCCGGGGGTTCATGTTCACTTATTGTATCACTAGGCAAACTTGGAGGCTGATAACTAAGCGAAAATTCAAGCTCCTTCAATCCAGAAGCTTTTGACCAATCTTTCATTGGATGCCTCCATACCAATGTATCGGGCGCTAGAAGCATTCCTTTCACTTCGTCTAACGAGTACGGGCCTTGTTTCTGACCGTCTATGGCTACAAAGTATTGGACAGCAGATTTGACCGCCCCACTAACGGGTGGTGTGGCATCAAACTTGGGTAATTCAGGAAGAGTTATGTAGTACTTAGGATTGGTATTCTTCACCAATCCTCGACCTAAGTTATAGAGATATAACCCAAGGGAAATGAAAGCTATTCCTTGAGCTGTCTGCATTCTAAGCAGTGCCTTTTGGCCGTAGTTGTAATAGTAATCTGATAATTCAGCATAGCCTTTTACAACGACAATCATGAAAAGTCCCCCTAAAATCATGAGCGAAATACCGAATCCTCTTCTTATCTGAGAAGGTTTGGTAGGCTCCTTTTTTGCAGAAGGGCTCACAATCATGGCAATGATTCCAGGAATAACAAAGCAGCCCCATAGCAACAACCAGGACCACCCTCTACCTATGTGTTTCGAACGGCCAAAAAGCTCAGCAATCCCAAAAAAAAGGGCTCCAAAAAACAGCCCTCCCAAGAATAATTCTCCATTAGTCATCATCTCGAGATAAATTTAGCCATTAACGATAAATGTCATCTAGAAACTGAATAACGAGCATTATTAATGTCAAAAAATGGGCAGATCTAATGTAAAAATTCGCCGGAAAGCCAGGATTTGGCAGAGGTGGAGGGATTTCTATTCTTAAGACAGACAGCGCAAAAGCACCCAAAATTATAAAAATAAATAGGTTCGCCACGTTAATCAAACCTTCCCAAAAAACGCCTACGTGAAATATGAAGTGCCTTACTAGAATGTAAAACAGAAATGCGAAAAGGTCATATCCTAGGTTTTTGAGAATTTTCATAAATCAAAAATCAAATAAATCAAGTAACATTCAAAGTTTCGTTGGGGTGTCCTCACCAAACATCCCTACCCCGCTGTGAGTCTCCGGTTAACCCCCGGGATTAACAGTCAAGTATTATGCTTACCATCACCAACTTCCAGAAGCGCCAGAGTAAGTCTGGCAAAGAGTTCTTCACCCTTACGCTTCAGGGTGGAATCGAAATGGTTCGTTCTTCAGAAACCGGACAATTCTACGCTACAGCCAAACGCTGCTCGATTGCCTCTACTCTTGATGAAGAGTCGTGCAAATCCATGCTAGGACAACAAGTAGAAGGCCGTATTGAACGCCAGAGTTGCGATCCGTATGAGTACACCATTGCCGAAACCGGAGAAGTCATCGAACTCGCTCACAAATGGACCTATGTCCCCACCTCTCAAACCGCCTCAATGATTGAGAAGTCGACCACATCCATCGAAGAGTTGATTTCCTGACTTTCCCACAAACCACCACACGAGAAAGGGGGCCATTAGGCTCCCTTTTTCTGTTTACCCCTAACCCTATTAAAACCAATATATGAGCATTAGACGCGCACAACGACAACAAGCCCGCATTCGATTAGCCCTTCAAGGTGCTAGTGGTAGCGGCAAAACCTTTTCTGCACTCCAAATAGCCAGCGGAATGGCTGCTTGGGAGAAAATCTGCATCATCGACACAGAGAACAATTCAGCTGACTTGTATGCACACCTAGGAAATTTCAATGTCCTTCCATTAAAAGCACCGTTTACCCCTGAGAATTACATTCAAGCCATTGATGAATGCGAACGCTCTGGAATGCAGGTCATCATCATTGACTCCCTATCTCACGAGTGGGAAGGCGAAGGAGGAATTTTAGAATACCATGGATCACTCCCTGGAAACTCCTTTACCAATTGGAGCAAGATTACCCCTAGGCACAATGCACTAATCCAGCGAATGCTCCGTTCTTCTAGCCACATCCTAGCTACGTTAAGAACCAAGCAAGACTATGTATTAAGCGACAAGAACGGCAAACTCGTTCCCGAGAAAGTAGGCCTTAAATCCATCACCAGGGATGGCATGGATTACGAGTTTACCGTAGTGCTAGACATGGATGTATCGCACAAATGCTCAGCTTCCAAAGACCGTACGGAACTCTTTAGCAACAAGCCAAGCTTTCAGCCATCAAAATCTACCGGTGAGTTAATCAGCCAGTGGTGCAACAGCGGCGTTCAACTGAGCCTATCAGCGAGAATCAACGCCTGTTCGTCTATTGATGACCTCAAGCAGCTTTACGCTATCAGCTCAGAAGATGAGCAGTTCACTTACCGCAGGGATTTTCAGCTGCGTCAGATCCAACTCAAACAAAAAGTACAGAGCAATGGAATTAGCCATCACTAAACCGGAGAACGTGCAAGCTACTCGTTTGGTAACCGATCACCGATTCATAGACTCGAACACCCAAGTGGTAACCCTACCCCAATTAAAGGACGGGTGTATTATACCCGCATTCTCCAAGGACAATGAACCCAGCATCTCCCATACTGAGTTTGTAGAGTCCGTTTGGGAAGCCGTACAAGATGCCTTTTGCTCAGAAGAGGTACTAAGGCCTTCTATAAGGGTTTCTCATGCTATTCGAGGAAGAATACCGGACGCAAGGTTTAAAGCGGCTAAGGACCTGTTAGAATGCGAAAAGACGTTGTATTACGAGCGAATGATGTTCTTAATTGAAGTGCCTTCGGTTTATCGCATCATCAACGGCCAACACATCAACCTCAGCATAGGCGGAGTTCGCAGTTACCATCAAGAAAATCTGAACTCCAAACGCAGCTTACAGAAGTTCAAGGTATTCATAGGCTTTCGGAACCGAGTATGCTGCAATTTGTGTGTTTCAACCGATGGATACCTGGATAGTTTAAAGGCTTCAAGCTCCAATGAGATTTATTCCAAGAGCAAGGAGTTATTCTTAGGCTATGAAGCTGCAGAAATGCTCTCCGAGTTTAGCCTCTGGGGGCAGCAACGCTTAAGTAAAGATGAGTTCGCACGATTCCTTGGATACTGCAGGCTACTGAACCACATGCCCTTAAGCGAAACCAAACAGCACTCTCCTATTGCTTTTACCGACCACCAGATGAATCAGGTGACCTCAGGTTACTATTACGACAAGCATTTCAGCCGATCTAACGATGGTTCCATAGACTTGTGGAAGGTTTACAACCTGCTCACAGGAGCCAATAAGAGTTCCTACATCGACAAGTACCTAGAACGAATTGTGAATGCAGTAACAGCCACTAGGCACTTATCAGCCCATTTGTAAATAAAAACACCCCTGGGAAACCGGGGGTGTTTAATTGATTTTTGATTTAATGTCAAATTAAAAAAACCGATATAATAAACCACAAAACAAATGTCGCAGGTAGTATGAGCATGTACATATATAAAATACCAAATAAGGTATCCCCTTCCCGCCATAGAGCCCGAAACATTGGAATACTAATTCGAGAGCCTCTTGTCTTTCCAAATAAGGAGAAGAAAAACTCAACTACCAACCACGACAATAATAGAATAATGTAAGTCATATTAGAAATTTATAAGTAGTCATTTATTTATCGATATCCAAAATTTTCTATTACTAAAACCTTTAAGACAAATAAGCTGACCGAAAATAGCGCCTGTTATGTAAGCAAGAATATCCAAAACATCATAGGTACCATGCCAAAAAGATAGCTTTTGCCCTATCTCATAAACTGAACCTAAAAGAGTTATGGTTAAAACATGCAGCAGTGGAGAAAATTTACTTGCAAATAAATTTAGAGATACCGAAAACGAAACCGCCCAGAGAAAATCGGGTAAAATATTTCTTAGAACCCCATTAACGGGGAACAAATAAATAATAACACCTAAAAACAAGGCAATTATGGCCCAAGATAATTTTATTGCACTTGTCAATTATCTTTTTCTGTTACAATCTCCTGAACATCAGTGAATTTAAATAAATACTCCTGGTCTGCATTAGCATATTCGGAATTAGAAAGGATGTAGGAAACCGAATAATAACTCGGGGCCTTAACAAATTTTCCTGAAAATCTAATAATTGCATCTTCTTTCAAAGTAGCCAGCTTTTTATATAGATCTGATTTCTTAGAAATTTCCGTAGCAACATCTAATGATGCATCATCAAAAACGTTGGTAGAATTCAAGTAAAAAGTAGACCCTCCATATATCGCATAATTTTTGGCCTCTGAATTGCAATACACTTTTAATCCACCACCATTCCATCTTGTTTGTATTTCTTTAACTCTCCCAATCCAGTTATCTACCTGGAATTTTACAATATCACTTCTTTTGAAGAACTCTTTTAAATCTTTATTTTTATCATCAACCATTCCTTGAAACTGTATCTTATTGCCATCTGAAGCTGTTTTAAAAATGGAATCGTATTTTGACACAATTTTAAAAAAATCCTTTTGTGTAATGTGCGCTGAATCCATATAGGTAGATTCCTTTTTATCCTCTTTATCCTCTTTTTTGTCGGCACCCTTATCAGAACCGCTTCCAATAGCCAACAAGAAGAAAAATACACTGACTGAAAAATATTTTAGCTTGTTCATGGTTCTATAATACTATGATTTATAATAGTATCCTAATTGCTATCAAATTCGACATTCTATACTAAATGAAGAGCAGAAATCTTTAGTAAATAGTGCAACAGTATAATACTCCCTGAATCCTGGACCAGAGGTATAGTTAAATATCCACTTTATTCAACTTAAGGACAGGACCATTTAAAGAGTCTAACGATTACATCTGAATTCAAGGGAATGGAAGTACTGCGATTGACTTGAAAACTATGATTTCACTCCGGATGATTTACGGAATCTAGGTAATTACTAAAACTATTTCCGAACTTGAGACATAGTAATCCTATTCGCTCCAATGCTATCATCAAAAAATCTCTCAATTTTCCCTAACCTACAAGTGGCTTTCCAAAAGCGCATGAGCAAGCATGACCTGGATTTTATTCTAGATTTTGATGGATTATTGAGCGATCAGGTTGATAGGTTCAAAAATCACCCTGAAAAGTTTCGGGACTTTGCCAAGCGCTTTGCTCGCTTAATCACTTGAAAAAGCCTGAAGCGATGTACGTGGGGCTAATCAAATTCAAGGTTCACAAAACTCCAGAACTGTCTTTTCGATTGGCCTCATACCGCGATTATTCCTGGGCAGCTCACTTTGGACCAAATGGCCCTACTGAAAAGTTGAATTGGGACTTTGAGGATTAAAATCTAAAAAAAAAGACCGCTGACTAGCAACGGTCTTTTTGATTTACTTGCAATCTGTTTTAGTCATGTTCTTGTTCTTCTTCCTATTTCCATTCCTTACCTTAATTTTACCCGTTCAGGAGACATTTCTAATGATATTATTAAAGACTATATTACATATATCATTTACTAAACAGGGTCATGTCCGCCTTGAGCTCTATGTCTACACTTGAAGACTCTATTAATTCCTAGTCTTGTGCCATTATATAGTCCGTGCTTAACGAGGCTTTGAATAAAATATTCAGAACAAGTAGGTATAAAAATGCAACTACTATTAGATTTCAAAGGAGAGATTTTCTTTTGATAGAAACGTATAAATTTTATTAATACAGATTTCAACTACTTACCCCGCAATGCAACAACTATTAACCACAAGCCTCCTGTAAAAAATATTAAGACCCAGTCTGAACATGTGATTCTATTGAAAAAACTTCCGTCTGAAGAAGGAGAGGATGAAGATGATGATGATGATGAAGATGATGATGAGCCACCAGCTACATTGAAAACGTTTCCTCCTGAATTTCTCTTTGCTTCTTCAGCAGCTCTTAAAGCAACATCTAAAATTTCACCACAGTGTTTACATTTTTTTGCTTCTTTCTAGACTTCTTCTTGACAATATGGACATGTTTGTGTTTGCATAGTCTGTTACGTATTAGGATGTTTTAAAGACAAATATACAGAATTTGATTAATTACAAAGTTATTGTTTATTAGTTTATTACAACCTTTTTGATCGAAACCCAAATGAGTCTATACACGATGCCTTAAAGAATGGATGAGATATAGTCGATTGTGGATGGTTAAACTATAATATGTCAGAGTAGTCTCTTATTGATTTTATGGGGAGACTTATTAGAGGTGAGAATGTAAAGTATAATACTCCCTGAATCATAGACCAGAGGTTTAGTTAAAATCTTACTAAACAATTTGAACAAATACCACCACTCCACATGCCCTTAAGTGAAACCAAACAGCACTCTCCTATTGCTTTTACTGATCACCAGATGAATCAAGTGACTTCGGGATACTACTACGACAAGCATTTCAGCCGATCAAGCGATGGTTTCATTGACTTGTGGAAGGTTTATAACCTGCTCACAGGGGCAAACAAGAGTTCCTACATCGATAAGTACCTGGAACGCAGTGTGAATGCAGTTACAGCTACAAGGCTATTGTCAGAGCAGCTATAAAAAAAACACCCCTGGGAAACCGGGGGTGTTAAAAGATTTTTTTGGTATTAATCCAGCATGATTTGAGACAAAAATCAGTATGAATACAATCCCAACTTTTCCAGAATAAAGTCTTCTGAATTTTTATCCAATTTGTGTTTTTTTCCAAAATTCCTGAACACCTCTCCCCTAATCAAAGATATTTGACCTGCAACGGATTCGTCAGCAATTTTTTCTTCAACAAACTTATCAATATACTTCAATTCGAACTCCCATCCTCCAAATTCTGGCTCGCTATTCCATAAACCATCTTTTGAATCTTCGACTACTTGATGGATTAAATCAGAATAAACTAATCTCCATTTTGATGTATCTGTTCCACATGCTGTATAGCTTTTATAAGAAATGCCATCATCAATTGATGTTTGAGATTTATCAAAACCTCCCCAAACCCAATACACAAATAAACCAGTCACAGCAGCGGCAAATACGTAAGTAAAAATTTTTACTCCGATAGTTTCTTCACCATCATTGTCTATTTTTGATTTAGAACTCTTTTTTACCATATTCTAAGGGAGAAATTAAAAATCCTAATACAACTTTAGGGGCAAATTAATACAACTCCAAATGAACTCTATAAAAATAAATTTAGCATTGCCTTTAGTTCCAAAAGCGTTAGCATAGCCCCAAAAAAGGAACTATGATAACAAAGATTAAAGCTGCACAGCACCTCGTGACCAGGATAGATCAGCTTTTCAGCCAAGTAGAAATAAAAGATTAAGTTTTCTTTTTAGTAAAGATAAAACTACCCTCCTTTTTCTCTAGGGATACCGACTTCTGGTTAAAACTAACTTTATCAGTAGCACTTACGTAAAGATAAGATCTTGTCTTCCCGTTAACAGTTAAGTTTATTTGGTCAGCTTGCTCCCCTTTGAGCTTATTTCTAACTACATAATCCAACTCATACTCGCTTTTCGCTTTGGCCTTGGATATTGCCTTCTGATGATAAGGCTTTCTGTGCTCGTAGTACAAGGGATGGTCTATGGCTCTCATGTAGTCCAGTAGATTCATGTACACCCTTTCGGCTACCCACAACTCTTTGTTTACGATTAATTTAAATAACTCTATGGGATGCTCTTGAGAAGCCTTACTTAAGCTCATCTCTTCTTGGTTTACGATTACTTTATCCCAATACCCTAAGGGCTTTTTAGGCATAGTATCCCCTAATAGACTTAATCTATTACTTTGTTTATTTATTTTATAATTCTTCATAACTATAATTCGAAGCATTATAACAACATTAACATTTGATGTTATAAAATCGCCAAACTTGCTTATACAGGGGCTAAAATTAGAATTGCATACCTAAAATTCTAAGTACTCAACCTACTGTTATAGAAAATCTTAAACCTATAAGTTCGGTGGTAAATTGGACAATCCCTTGTGGTGGTAAATTTACGCCAACAACCCCCTATTGTCAAGTTAATTTTTAGTTAACTTTTTCACATTCCATACACAGGAATAAATCTAATATAAAACAACTTACGCATATTTTATCTTAAATAAAGATAAGATAAGATTTATCTCAAGTGCATTGAAAACGCTTGCACAAACTCTTATGTTCAAATACGAATCCACAGGCATACAAAGCATGACCGCAAAATCGTGAGTACACCTTCCTTAAGTCTTGCAAACAAATGAAATACAACAACTTAAAATACCGGTTCGAATCCCCCCTTCACCGCCACAGGCGAAAAACCCGGCTCTGCCGGGTTTTTTTATGCCCCCAGCCCAAGCCAAGCTTGCTTGAGCGAAGGGCAAAGGGGCATAAAAATACCTGCGGGGAACCCGCAAGGTTTTTCGACTTTGGAACTCCCCTTCCAGGGATCACAAGCCGACCGAAGGGAGGCATCCTCTGAAAGTTTGGTCAAAAGCTTTTAGATTGAGCTACACAAACAACCGCCACCGCACAAACGAAAAAGAAAATGGTCTGTTTCATAGAGTAATAACAAATGGAAGTCCCGTTTCCCCAGTCGTATGCTTGAGGTTCCTGTTGATTATTTGCCCCATTATTTAGCCCCCGCTGAAGCTAGCACCTTATTGGATGCGTTGGACCAAACGCTCGATTGGCAACAAGAATATTTGAGGATGTACGGAAAATCCATTCCCTTTCCTCGATTGATGGCTTGGTATGGAAATGCAGGCGCCTCCTATACCTTTAGCCGAAAGACCTATCAGCCCCAGGAGCCGACCGCCGAACTTCAAGCCCTTATGCATCGCTTGAATCAGGATTTTGGCCAAGGGTTTAACTCGGTCTTAGCCAATGCTTACCGAACGGGAGCAGACTCCATGGCTTGGCATAGCGATGATGAACCCGAGCTTGGCCCACAGCCTTTCATCGCATCGATCAGTTTGGGCCAGACTCGCGTCTTCAAATTGCGCCACCGTCAAACCCGAGAAGTGCATGCTTGGGACTTGGAGCACGGCAGCCTGATGATCATGCGAAACGAATGTCAAAGCGACTGGGAACATTGCGTGCCCAAAAGCAAAAAAGCCCAAAACCTGCGCATCAACTTGACTTTTCGACAGATTTTGCCAGCCAAACTACCGTAGGGCGTACCTTTGAGGTATGCGTCAATTGTGTTGGGTTTTGTGCCTGTTTCCATCGCTACTAGCCGCTTATTCGGTTACTTTTCAAGTAGACATGAGCGAACAAACAGTATCGCCCCAAGGCGTTCATGTGGCAGGCAATTTCCAAAGTGAAGCGGGTTTTGGGGCCGATTGGAACCCCGCCAGCACCTCCATGAGCGACCTTGACGACGATGGAATTTTCTCTGTTACGCTCGACATACCCAGTGGGTTATGGGAATACAAGTTTATCAATGGCAACGCCTGGCCTCAAGCAGAAAATGCACCTTCTTCGTGCACCGTTGGAGCCACATTCAATCGAACGGTTCAAGTGCCAACAATGAACCTCATTGTTCCATCGGTTTTGTTCAATAAATGCCCCGCAGTGCCAATGGACACTGCATACACCTTGCACTGGTGGAACGATGCCATCTTCTACGAAATATTCGTTCGCAGCTTTCAAGACTCAGATGGCGATGGAAAGGGCGACTTTCAGGGCATCATTCAGCGCCTGGATTATTTGCAAAGTTTGGGCGTAACGGGATTGTGGCTAATGCCCATGATGGAATCACCGAGCTATCACGGATACGACGTAAGCGATTATTACGCGACTGAACCTGATTACGGGACGATGAGTGACTTCCAGGCTCTGCTCGACTCCTGCCATGCCAGGGGAATCAAAGTCATCCTCGATTTGGTCATGAACCATTCCAGCAACCAAAACGACTGGTTTGTTCAATCTCGAAACAACCAAAATGGGTATCGCGATTGGTACCGATGGTCGAGCAGCAAGCCCAATCAAACGGGACCATGGGGGCAACAAGTTTGGCATGCATTCATGGGTCAATACTATTATGGAATTTTCTACGACGGCATGCCTGACCTGAATTATGAAAATCCCGAAGCTCGAGAAGCCATGATGAAAGTGGCCGAACATTGGTTATCGCTTGGTGCCGATGGATACCGTCTGGACGCGATTAAATACCTGGATGAGGATTCTTCTATCCTGGAAAATACGCCTGAGACTTTTGACATCTTGAAAGAATTCAACCGGCGATTGACAGCTATAAATCCTGACTATTTCAGCGTTGGCGAAGTATGGGATTACACCGAAAAAATCATTCCGTATGTATCGGATTCCGTACTGAAAAGTTGCTTCGAATTTGATTTAGCTGGATGCGTTCAACGCGCTGTTCAACAAGGGAAAGCCTCAGTCGTACACAACCAGATGCAGAAGGTTGAGAGTTTGTATCCGCGCATGCAATACAGCACCTTCCTGACCAACCACGACCAAGACCGGGTCTTTTCTGCATTGAACGACATAGACCAGAATAAACAATGTGCGTCTGTGCTACTCGAACTACCCGGTGTACCCTTTTTGTATTACGGTGAAGAAATTGGCATGACCGGAACTGGAGACCACCTCAACATTCGCACTCCCATGCAGTGGAGCCCAGAGTCGGGAGCTGGATTTAGCAGCGGCAAGGCTTGGAGATCGGTAAACAGCGATTATACCACCAAGAATGTAGAAATGCAGCAACTGGACTCAGCCTCATTGTGGAACCAATACCGCCACAGCATAGCCATGCGCCAGCGCTACGAGGGCCTTAGGAGAGGATATTACTTGCCCGCTGATGGCCGAGATGAGCGCATCCTGGCTTTCGCCCGTGTTTGGGGAGATGAAGCAGTCCTGGCTGTTCACAACTTAAGCAATAGCCCCACTTCGGCTTCTCCAACTTGGCCAGCTTCTACGCTGAAGGCAGGTATTTACGGTGTCTTTGAAGCCAATACTCAACGAAAATGGGGAACCTGCGAAATCGACTCAAAAGGGGGTGTAAGCCATTGGAATATATCTGAACTTGAACTTGAATCAAGGTCCAACAAACTGCTCATTATCAGCCCGTATGAACTGAATTCAATTCATTCATTTGAAAACCATAAAACCCTGGAGCTATACCCCAACCCAAGCGACGATTGGACCCAAATTCAAATCCCTGAAGACGGTGAGTTACAAATTTGGGACAGCCAAGGTCAATTGATCGATCAGCAAAAAGCAGCAACAGGGTTCCATCGCCTTTCAACATTGAACTACCCCTCGGGGGTTTACTTCCTTCGCCTGAACAGCCCACAAGGCCCCTACACTACTCGTTTGTTGGTTCGCTAAGGATGCTGATTTTTTGCAAGCCAGCAGCCGTTGATTCCAGCAGTACCGATTGTGATTGGGGATCTTGACCCAGGTGCAAGGCTTGACCATCCAAATGTCGAATGACCCTTCTGCAAGAAGGATCCAGGGCCACTTTGTATCCAAGTGGTACATAAACGCGCACCCTGACTTCTTGTTTGCGCCAAACCCCATCAGGCCCTGAGCCCAATCCAAAATATTGAGACAGGCGCAATTCATTCCCTTTGATTTCAACCGGGTATTCAATGAGAGAAGCGCGCTTCATAGCCGACATGGCTGAAGATCCACGCGACAGCATTTCCACTCGAACGAAAGGCTTCGATTGTATGGTTTGAGCCAATTCCAACTCAACATCTTCGCTCAAACGGTTGGCGAGCAACTCGTTCCAATCGCTTTCTCCTCTAAATACAACTCGCTTATCTCCTTCCACCCATTCCAGCTCATGGCTGCGATAAGGAGCCGCCGAGACGCCTTTTACCCCAATCTGAAGCCATTGGGCCGAATCGCATTCGTTCCAATTGTATTGCGTTTCCACTTGTCCTTTGTGCGAAAAGTCCCGCCCCAATTCTAAGGTCGTAAACAACAAATACCCAAAGGCCGTTAACCAAGTCAATCCCAATACCCAACGCACAAGCACGGGCATCGACTTGCCAGATAACAACAGTTTAAGAGCCTGGAACAACAACAAAAACAGGGGTACCAACAGCATGACCAAAGCCGCAGCAAAAACCCAGGCTGCTTGCTCTGAGCTCACAAAAAAATACTGCTGAACCATGCCGTAGATAAAACCAAAGGCTCCCGCTGAGGCCACTACGCTAAATGCCAAGGGCACAGCAATGAGCAAAAATGCGATCAACAGAACAAAACCCATGACCCTGGCCAATCCCTTGGAGCGAGATTGCAACCAACTTTTCGCTCTGGGACCGTGTTTGTCGAGATTCTCCTGAATGCCATTTTTCATGGTTCTCGCCAAATTCTCTACGTTGACGGCTTCTCCCCTCATCTCCAGCTGTTGCGCAGGTGTAGTGGCTTCCGGAACCAACAGCACCAAGACCAGATACAACAAGGCTCCAAAGCCCCCCACGAATATACTTGCAGCAAAAAACACGCGAACCAGGGTGGCGTCCAATCCAAAATAAGCCGCCAGACCCGAGGCTACCCCCGAAATGCGTTTATCGTTGGGATTTCGATACAAACGCTTCACCGATTCTGTTTTGGCATCAACCGAAGGTGTAGCTGCATCCATGAATTCGTCAGCCTCCCCAATTTGCTGAATGACCGCTTCCACTTGAGCCATGAAAATGGCTTCGAGCCCCTGGCCCAAACGGTACGAGAACAATTCAGCGACTCTGCGTTCGATGTCTTCAAAGGCTTCTGCATCGGGCATGGCCAATTTCAATCGGTCGAAATAGGCATTCAAACGCTCGTAGGCTTGCTCATCGATGGGAAATACGAAGCCTTGTATGTTGGCTTTGATAATTTTATTCATGGTTCAGTTCACTTTTGAAGGGTTGGTGATGTGGCTTACGGCCGTGCGCAATTCGATCCAGGTTTGGTCCAGGCCTGTCAAAAAGACCTCTCCTTCTGGGGTTAATGAGTAATACTTTCGGGGTGGACCGGCAGCCGATTCCTCCCATTTGTACTGCAGCAATCCCGTATTTTTCAATCGGGTCAACAGCGGATAAAGAGTACCCTCAACCACAATCAAGCGCGCTTTCTTCAACTGTTCTATGATATCAGAAGCATAGCACTCTTTGCGCGAAATCACCTGCAGAATGCAGTACTCCAAGATTCCTTTGCGCATTTGCTGCCGCGAATTTTCCAAATCCATGAAGCAAAATTAGGCATTGCAATAGTACTATGCAATACAAAGTACTGTTTAATGACATTTATTTTCACATTGGTTTTGGCATAGCATTTGATGCAAAAATGCAGTTCATGAAACCTTGGTTCCTTTTTGGGTTGGCTTGGTTTTGCTTCATATCCATGGGGCAAGCCCAAAAACACGTAGATGCCAATGCCTTCACCCAGCATCCGGAACAATTCAACAACCAAGTTGTCAAAATCTCGAACATCATCTTGATCAAGCCCTCTTCGAGGGACCCGCAGTATGCCCAATCGTTTCAAGATTGCCCCAAAGGATACACACCCATCGTCGTTCAGTTCCCAGACCTTGGCTTCAAAGGCCGTTTCATGATTCACCAGAATCTGGCTAGCACGTTTGCCGAAAACCAACACATCATGGCCGATGTGGTGATTGAGGTAAATCTCAACGGTCCCCGCATGTTCAATGTGGTCACCTACGTCGCCCCCAGGCCCTGAATCTGAGCGATAGTGCTTACCTTCGCTTTACATGAGAAAATCAGCCGCGTTGGCCTTGTGCCTCCTTGTTCAAATGACCGCATGGGGGCAACTGCAATTGTCTTTCATTCAAGCTAACAACCAATCGATGGCCTCCATTCCCCGCTACGGTTTGGATTTTCCTTTCATCAAGAATCTGCACAAAGCCAACCTGCATGCAGGTTTGAACATTCGAAATCAGGGAATCATTTTTGATCAAGAAAGCAGCACCCTGGCGGGAAGCATGGATCGAATTAAATTTCGGGCTTATTCACTCAGTCCAGAGTTCAAATACAAAGCCAAGTTGGGCAAGTTGGGCGTTGAAATTGGAGGCGGGCTTGATTGGTATTTCCACTACAAACAGAAACGATTTGAGGGTGGAGAACGCAGTCAAAAGAGCATCGAATTCGCCCAGTGGATTCCCAATCCAGGGGTCTCCAACTCAAACCGCGTCAACCAGTTCAATCCCTATGCTCGGGTAGCCATAGGCAAGCGCAAAGGCATGGGCATTTATGCTGAATACTACTTTTTAAAAGATTTTCTCAATAGTGACTTTTCTTACATCAACGATGTAGGCTTGACTGTCAAACCCTATGAAGGATGGAAAACGCAAAGGCTGAATCTCGGCATTTGGGTTTCTTTATAACATGGAACACGCCTCTGCCTCTGAACTGGCATTTGACTGGATTGAGCATACCCGCAAGAGTTTGTTCCTGACGGGCGAGGCAGGCACAGGCAAAACCACATTCCTGAAGCGCGTTGTTCGCGAGACCCACAAAAAAACCGCTGTCGTAGCTCCCACAGGAGTGGCAGCCATCAACGCCGGTGGCAGCACCTTGCACAGCCTATTCGGCCTACCCACCCGCATGTTTGTTCCAACCTACGACGGCGTGGACCCTAACCAAGCCCAAAACATCCCCATGATGTTGGGTCATTTTCACTATTCAAAAGCCAAGTTGGAGCTGTTGCAAAACTTGGAATTGCTGGTCATTGATGAAATATCAATGGTTCGCTGCGATTTGCTGGATGCCGTTGATTTGGCGCTGAAAACCGCTCGGCGCACCCAACTGCCCTTCGGTGGCGTTCAATTGCTGATGATTGGCGATCTGTTTCAATTGCCCCCCGTTGTCAAACAAGAAGAAGGTGTATTGCTCAACCAGCATTACTCAAGCCCCTATTTCTTTTCAGCTCACTGTTTCCAAGCCTTGGGGGCGGCGACTATAGAATTGACTGAAATTCACCGTCAGCGAGATCGATCTTTCATTCAACTGTTGAACAACGTGCGTCATGCTCAATTGGACTATGATGACTACGAATTTCTCAACAGTCGCTTGCAACCCGAATTCGAGCCCGATGATGCAGAAGGCTGGGTTACCCTGTGCAGCCACAACGCGATGGCCCAGTCCATCAACCAGCAAAAACTCAATGATCTTCCTGGACATCTGTATAGCCATAGGGCTGAGATCAAAGGCAATTTTGTAGAGAGCCAATACCCCACCGATGTTGACCTGGACCTGAAGAAAGGGGCACAAATCATGTTTGTCAAAAATGACAGCACGGGCGAGGGTCGCTACTACAATGGCAAATTGGGCATCATTGAACGCTTTGAGACCGACAAAATCGCCGTGCGTTTTACCGAGAACAATCGGGTGATTGAAGTGGAACGCGAAAAGTGGCAAAATCTTAAATACGAATACGACGCAGGCCAAGACAGCGTCAGCCAAAGCGAATTGGGCTCCTTTCTTCAATTCCCGCTTCGCTTAGCTTGGGCCATAACCATACACAAAAGCCAAGGCTTAACCCTGGATCGCGTTGTCATTGATGCGGGTAGGAGTTTTGCTCCGGGTCAAGTGTATGTAGCCTTGAGTCGCTGCCGGAGTTTTGAAGGCATTGTATTGAAAACCCCCATCCAGAATCGAAACCTGATGGTAGACGAACGCTGCGTTGAATTTTTAGATGCTCGCAGCAAATCCCAAGTTTTGCTTCGCGAAATACAATGGGCCAAACAGGAATATGCCTTGGATCGATTGAAACGGTTTTTCGACTTAATGCCCCTTCGCGACCATTTAGCCGAAAAATTGGCAAAGACCCAAAAATCGGGGCGATCCAAATCGGCTAAAAATCAACGGGCCTGGCCCTTAGAATGGACCCAACATTTGCAAAAAGGGATTATTCAATTGAATGAATGGCAAGACATTGCGCGTAAATTCAACCACAAACTCAATCGCTTGTACCAACAGGTAGATGCATCAGCTCCAACCGATCACTATGCCCAAGCCTTGACCACAGACTGCACCAAAGCGGCTGAATGGTTCATTGGTCAAATGATTGAAAAATGCATGGCCCCCCTTTCAACACACATGGAAATGTGGGCGGTAAAAAGCGGTTCAAAAACTTGGCACAAAGAAGCCGAAGCCCTTCAGCAGGTGTATTGGGCTAAAATACTGCAATGGCAATCGATTCAATTCTTGGGAATCCCATTGTATCAGGGTAAAAATTGGGAAAGACCAATTGTTGAACCCCTGCTTAACCCCATAGAGGCTGAAGCTAGAGAGCGCCTAAGCGACAGCATCTTTACCACCTATCTTCAATTCAAAGAAAATCCCAACATTGATCAATTGGCCACCTTGCGGGATTTGTCAACTAGCACCATTGAAAGCCACCTAGCTAGGCTCATTTTCGAAGGGCTGATTGCCGTAGAATCTCTCTTGCCCCCAGAAGATATTGAAACACTAGTCACGGCCTTTAAACAGGCCGATAACAGCAGCGTTTCTCACATCAAAGGAATGGTTGACAAGCGTTTTACCTTTGGACAATTGCAATGGATCAAAGCGCATTTGAAATTGCAATAGCATGAAATTCAATTGATTGAATTTTTTAATGTTTTTTTTTGGGGGATACGACTCCCCTTTTGTGTTTCTACTAACAACCTAGTAGAACACAACAATGAAAAACATGATCTTGATAGTAATCATAGCAA